>Ga0325403_1002191_pt1 | contig 17118 bp, 13 predicted proteins | sample PopdelMetagenome_19_FD_205665 | JGI IMG/M metagenome (GOLD analysis project Ga0325403, IMG submission 205665) | Populus deltoides microbial communities from Bellville, Georgia, United States - Xylem-PdKOR-R4 | ecosystem: Host-associated > Plants > Phyllosphere > Stem > Wood/Secondary xylem...
CGGCCGAGGGTGCTATGTGAGCATGCAGGACAACGAGAGAGGGATATAGCCCATGGACGGGGTTGGGGCAGGAACCGTCACCGGCCTCGCCGTGGTGAACACGTGGCGGCTGCCCGGGTAGCCATGGATGACCGGGACGCTCAGGCGGCGGGGCGCACCAACTCCCACGGCACCTGATCCCTGCCGGGCTCTGGCGACAGTGCTGCCCGAGCGCAAGCACGCCCCTGGTCGCGTAGCGACGCCGCCACCGACCAGATGCCGGCCCCAGCGGCTTCCTGGGTCCCGTCGAACCCCGTGATCGTCGCCGCCCGGCCTGATCGAGTCATCACCGCATGGGCTCCCAGCGCCAGCTCATCGCTCATGGCCAGCAGCACCACGGGACTGTTGTCATCCAAGGCGCCCAGCAGGGTTTGGGTCGCTGCAGCGCCCAGGTGGCGCTGGTTGCGCTCCACGACGGCGACCCGCACGTCGTCCCAGGGGTGCCCCGCAGCGGTGAGGGCGTCGCGGTACCCGGCCAGGCGCCCCGCCGTGACGGGAAAGGGGACCACCTCGGGGTCGAGCAGGTCAGCGGGCAGGTCTCGCCCGCGCAGAACGCCGTAGGTGCGTCGACGGTCCAGCGGGAAACTGATCACGAACGGGACTGCCGGCGGTGACGCGGCGGCGCTGACCCCAGCCGCCGCAGCCACGGCCGCAGCGGTGACAGCGGCAGCGGCGGCCCGGTCATCGGGCCCGATGCACGCGATGTGTTCATGGGCAGGTCCGCCCTGGATGGCAGCGGGGCGCCCGCTGCCCGCCACGGCGGCCAGGACCGGGTCACCGGCCACGGTCGTCCACAGCACGTAGCCGTCCACCGCCGCTGACAGGACCCTGTCGACGTCGGAGACGTCCCCGCGGGTGGGGATCAGCACCACGCCCAGGTCCTGCTCGACGCACACGTCGGAGACCCCGGCCAGAAACTGCGCGGCCTGGGGGTCCTCGAACAGGTAGGACAGGTGCTCACCCACCACCACGCCCAGCTGCCGGGCACGCCCTGAGCGCAGAGCGCGGGCGGTGGCATCGGGCCGGTAGCCCAGCTTGGCGGCCGCCTCCAGCACCCGAACTCTGGTGGCCTGCGCAACCCGCTCGGGGCGGTTGAAGGAGTAGGACACCGTCATCAGCGCCACCCCCGCCTCGGCGGCGACGTCCTTGACCGTGGGCCGGCGCTGCCCGGGTGGCGGTGCAGGTGTGGACATGACCACACCCTATCTGTGTAACGTTACGAACATGACCTTGCCCGGCACGGCCACCGCATCCGGCTCACCCGCCCGCATCATCGGCGCTGCCCGAGGCGCCCTGGCCCCCTATGCCGCCTTCACCGCCTTCGGCCTCTTCTGGGGAGCATGGGGCGCTGCCCTGCCCGCCCTGCGCACCCAGGCCGGGGTCGGCGAGGGCCAGCTCGGCACCGCGCTGCTCTTCATCGGTCTTGGCGCGCTACCAGCGATGGCCCTGACCGGCCGGGCGGTGGACCGCTACGGGCAGGGGGTGGCGGCCTGGCTGCTGCTCTCGCTGGCTGGCGCGGGCCTGGTCATCACCGCCGCCGCCAGCGGGGTGGCGCTGCTCATCGCCGGGATGCTGCTGGTCGGAGCAACCTCCGGCGCCGCCGACATCGCCATCAACACCCTGGCCGCACGCGCCGAGCACCTCACCGACCGGCCTCTGCTGACCCGGTCGGCGGGGTTGTTCTCCCTCGGTGTGGTCGTCGCCAGCCTGACCACTGGGGCGCTCCTGGGAGCAGGCTGGTCCCTGCTGGGCGTCTTCGCTGTGGTGGCGGCCTCGATGGCGGCCTTGGCCGCGGCCTCATGGGTCACCAGCTCGGTGCTTCAGCTGCCGACAGACGGGGTGGTTCTCGGTGGCCTTCGGACCCGCTCCGAGAGCCCCAAGGACTCGCGCAGCGCTCCACAGACGGAGCATGTCGCCCCCGCTGGCGGTACGGCCAGCCCTCGAGGCCTGGGCGCGGTGTCGCGTCGAGTCGTCCCGGCCGCGCCGTTGGTCGTGGTGGGGATGGTCGCCGCGTTGGCCTACGCCATCGAGAACGCCCACCAGAGCTGGGGTGCGGTGCTGCTCACCGACGTCTTCGCCGCCTCCCCCCAGCTGGCCGCCGCCGCCCCGGCGGTGTTCGCGGCCACCGCCGCCCTCGCCCGGTTGACCCTGGCGCCGCTGTCGCGCAGCCACCCCACCGTGATGCTCCTCGGTGGTGGCGCACTGGCGACTACCGGCAGCGTGGTCCTGGCCACCGCCTCGACGGTCATCGTGGCGCTGGTCGGGCTGGTAGTGGCTGCGCTGGGGACGGCGACGCTGTTCCCTACGCTGCTCAGCCGCAGCCTGCGCGGCAGCGACCCCGCCCAGCACGGGCGGTCCACCTCGGCTGTCGCGGCGACTGCCTACCTGGGGTTCTTGCTGGGCCCGGCGTACGTGGGCCTGCTGGCTGAGAGTAGTGACCTTCGCGGCGCGCTGCTGGGCGTTGCCGCCCTGGCGTTGGTCTTCACCGTGGCCGCGGCGCCCATCAGTTCGTGGGCGGCAAGGAGGACGCGATCCGGTCGGTGAGCGCGCCCGCTCAGGGACCCCTCTACGGCGATGCCCTGTTCCGCACCCCCCTGTGTGGAACGCGCTGACCAGCGGTTCCCGTATGCCCTGTCCGACTTTCGGCCCGGTCAGGGGAGGGTTCACGGGACGGCTGACTCATACCGGTCTGACGTAATGTCGATTATCGGCGCTATATGAGCTCCGATCCTTGCGCGGGGATCGCAGATGCGCGAGGTGCGCAGCGTCGGCGCGATCTATCTAGGCCTTCGCGATCTCTGAGATCACGATGACACCGCTCTCCTGGGCATCGCAGTAGCGGCCGCGGCCCTCGAAGTAGGCCCCCGGACGGTCCCCATCGGGTAGGTCCGCCAAGGTCACCAGCTGAGCAGTCCCAGAGACTCGGTCCTGGTCGGAGAAGGTCTCTCCGCCCACGCGCGCTGAGCTCGGATCAGAGGTGTCAGGCGCGTAGAGCTCCGACCCCGCCGGCCAGACGGCCCATCGAGCGGCTTGGTCACCCTCGGGGGATGAGACCAGCACCCGCATGCACCCGTCCGAGGACACTGCCACGGTGCCCTCGAAGGCGATCGCAGCGCCCTCGACCTGCTCGCCGGACCGCAGCATCGGCAGCCCCGCGCCGCCCTGGCTGTCAGCAGCGGGATTGCTGTCCACCCCCTGTGCTGCAGCTTCCGTACTGCCGCATCCAGAGACGGCCAGGGTGAGGACCGCCGCCAGGGCGAGAGCCACTGAGGTGCGCTGAGTCGCGGTCGACCATGAGCAGAGCATCTTCACTCCCGGTGCTCGGTGGTCTCTTGCCAACATGACGCGCGAGGCGCGGCGGCCTACAGGGCGTAAAGCTGTCGCTCGAGGTCCTGCTTCGTCGTCGAGACGCGGGCGTAGCCGAGATCCACGGCGCGAACGTACCGGAACTCGTCTTCAGACGGGTCGAGCGGGACGGGGTAGTGGACACGACTTGCGAGACGGTGTGTCGAGCGCGAGGCGTGATCTTGACGGTGCCGGTCGCTGACCGTCCCACAACCTAGGAACCGGGACAGCGGCTCGCTGGATCAGGGGGGAAGCTGCCAAACTCGCGGCCGGAAAAATTGGTCGAGCGCGCAACTCGAACAATCGCCGTCGCCGCACAGCAAGAAGGCCTTCCTCCAGTCAGTCGACTGGAGGAAGGCCTTCTGCGCCTGCGATGGGTCTCGCTTGAGGCATGAGTCAGGTCTGCGAGCTCACAGTGTTATGTTTCGCGCCTGCTCTTGATGAGTTGACGGCAGAGAAGAGTTGCCGCTGTCAACCCGATGAGGACGCCAACCAGGTAAAGCCACCGGATTGGCTCTGGCTGGGCCAAGAAGAGCAACAGCATGAGAATTGCAAAAGCAAGGTACAGGATGATCTGGAGAACTGTCGGTAGTTTCATGCCCCGCCTTCTTCCCTCAGCCGCAACTGTCATAGACCGAGGCGACCGACAGTGCGTACGAAGCCGCCCCAGCTGATGCAATCACGATGCCCGCCGGCGGCACGAACAACGAAGCCCCGATGGCTACGGTAGATACGCCCAGAGCAGCCAGTCCGAGTCCGCAACTGTAGCTGACTGCCAGTCCTGTGGGGTCATTGAAAGTGCTGGGGCAGTTACCGGTGTAGGCGAAAGGGTTGCTCTCCTGGCCCGAGGGGTCTGCCTGGGTGAACCTGCCAGTGGCAGGGTCGAAGTAGCGCGCCCCCATCTTGTACAACCCACCGGCCTTGGCGTCGGTGTAAGCGCCCGTGAAGCGGAACGGGTTGGAGAGGGCCTCCCCGCCAGAGGTGGATCGACTCTTGCCGTAGGGGGCGTAAGAGTACTTCGCGGTGAAGGTGTTGGCGTTCGAGACGGCGACGACCGAGTCAAGGGCGTCGGTCAGAAAGTACCGGGAAGTTCCGTCAGGCAGCTCTGCAGAGATGCGTCGGCCGTCGGGGGTGTACCGGTAGGCCGTCCCCGCACCATTGGTGTCGAAGGTCGCCTGCAGTCCGAGGGGTCCGTTCACCACCTTCTGAGTGCCGTTAGTCAGCCTGTTCGTGTTGCCTGAGCCGGTGTAAGCGAAGGGGGTCGCGGAACCTCCGGTCGGGGAGAGTGAGGTCACTGCGTCACGCGAGTCGTAGGTCGCCGTTCCCCAGGCGCCGGCGGTCTGGTTGCCGTTGGCGTCGCTTGACCACCCTGAGCTGGACCCGTTCTTGGCGGTGATCTGGTTTGCGGCGTTGTAGGTGTAGGTCGTCGTGGTGCTGCCGTCGCCGTCCTTGGTGCGGTTCCCGGCCTTGTCGTAGGAGTAGGACCAGGCGTAGCTGGTTGCGCCTGCGGAAGTCTTCTCTGTGGCCGCGGTCAACTGGTTCAGGCCGTCGTAGCCGTAGGTAACGGTGGAGTTGACCGGGACGTTGTTACCGGTGACGTCGGTACGGGTCTGCACCAGTGCCCGGTCGGCACTGGGGCCAGAGCTGCCGGGCTTGGTGAAGGTGTACTTCTGCTGGTCGATGACCGTGGATCCCACCGCAGACTTCAGTTCGGTGATTCGACCTGAGGCATCACGAGTGGTAGTAGTGATGATGCCGTTGGGCAGCGTGCGGGAAGTCTCGGCGCCATTGTTGTTGTACGCGAACGTCGTCGTCTCTGACCCCGCCGTGGACCCCGGCCCTGTGGGCACCGTCATGGACGTCAGCTGGTTGGCGGCGTTGTAGTCGTAGAAGACCTCGCCGTAGATGTCATCGACCTTGTCGAGGTTGCCGGCCGCGTCGTAGTAGCTGTTGATCTGGGCGGCGTTGGGCTGCTTGCGCCCGGTCTCCCGCCCCAAGGCGTCATAGCCCCAGGTGCTCACCCCGGCGTTGGCGTCATCGAGGTAAGTGAGGTTACCGTCGGCGTTGTAGGCCGCGTAGGTGTTCTTCGCCCCTGAAGTGCCGGCGGCATAGACGGTGTTGGTGGGCCGGTCGTAGGCGTCGTACTCATAGGTGGTCTTGGAGCCCTTGCCGTCGATGACGGAGGTGACCCGCCCCAGGGAGTCATACGTCAGGTTCACCGCGCCCAGCGGCGACGGCGGGGTGATCTTGGTGACGTTGCCGAAGGCGTCGTAGGTATAGCTGGTCTTGTTGTTGTTGCCGTCAGTGGCGGTGCAGACCTGGCCGGTCTTGGCGCCGCAGGTGGTGCCGGCGCTGGCCGTGCCGCCAGATGCCGCCTGGTAGGTGTAGGTGAAGGGGGTGGCGCCGGTTCCGCCGGCGGTAGTGGCGGTGGTGTCCTTGACCGCCAAGACGTTCCCCGCTGGGTCGTAGCTGAAGGACTTGGAGTTGCCCTGAGCGTCGGTGGAACACTTTGGCTGGTAAGCGTTTCCGCCCTGGCTGGAACTCGTCGTCATCGACCCGCACGCGGAGCCGGTGACGTAGGAGGCCCTTGAGGCCGCGCCGGTGGGCAAGGCAACCGCGGTGAGGTTGTTGGCCGAGTCGTAGGAGTAAGTGACGGTATTGCCGGGAGTCGTACCCGCTCCAAGGCCGTCGATGGCGGTGGCCAAATCCGAGTTCGCCGTCCACGTCACCGACCGGGAGTGCCCCAGGGGGTCCACGACCTTGGTCACGCGCCCAGAGGAGTCAGTGGTGTAGGTGGTCTGGCCACCGTTGGGGTCGGTCTGGACCGTGGTGGCGGCGTTCGGGTAGGCGAACTGCGTCACGGCCGCCGCACCGCTGGTGGCGCCGGGGGTGGTGAACCGGGTCACCTTGGCGATCTTGGATCCGGTGGTGTAGTCGAAGTAGGTCCAGTTCCCGTCGGGGGTCTGGATGCCGTCCAGGGAGCCGGTGCGGGAGTTGTCGATGGTGACGACGGCGCCGTCGGCATAGGTGATGGTCTTCACCCCGCCCCCGGATGCGGTGACGTTCTGGTAGCCGTAGGTCACGGTGCGCCCGGACGGATCGGTGATGACGTTGATGGTGTTGTTGGTGTTCCAGGTCAGGGTGGTGACCCGGCCGGCGCCGTCGGTGATGGAGGTCAGCCGGTTCGAGCCGTCATAGGACAGGGACAGACCCACGCCGTTGCGGTCCACGTCGCTGACCAGGTACCCACCGGCGGTGAAGGAAAGCTTCTCCCCGGAGGAGCGGTAGGTGAGCTTCCAGGTGCCGTCGGAGTTCTTGACCAGGTCGGCGTTGATGCCGGCCGGGGCGGTGTAGGGCCCGGAGCTGGTGGCGGTGAAGGTGGCGGTGAAGCCCGACGGTCCGAAGAAGGTCACGGTGGAGCCGGCGCCGGAGCCGTTGACCAGCAGGCCGATGTCCTGACCGGTGGACAGGGAGCCGCCGTAGCCGGCGGCGCCGGAGCCGACCTGGCCGACGTTGGCGAGGTTGAAGAACTGGTCGATGCGCATGGTCAGGCCGGGGGCGTTGATGGCCAGATCCTTGGAGTGGACGACCAGGTTGCCGTTGGCGACGTTGACTGAGGCGTCCAGCTGGGTGGACAGGGCGAAGGAGTCCAGGCCGTAGAACTTCTGCAGGCCCAGGCCTGCGCCGCTGGCGCCGGCACCACCGAAGCTGGAGGAGGGGATGGAGGAAGCGGCCAGGCTCTGAGACGGGGCGGCGCTCGAGGTGCCGCCCGAGGCGGCCAGGGCTGCCGGGGAGGCGCTGGTGGTGCCCTGGGCGGGGGTGAAGGAGCCCGATGGGCTCCCGTCAGCGGTCGTGCTGCTGACGTCGCTGCTCGAGGTGGCTGCGCGGGCCTGCGGTGCGCCGTCGGCCGCCTGAGCTCCGGAGGCGTTCGAGGGTGGGGTCCAGGTGCCGGTAGGCGCTCCTCCAGTGGCCTTGGTGTTTGCCGCCCCGGGGGTGAAGACCTTGGGGGTGATGCGGGCGGCGCGGGCGCTGGCGGCGGCCTTGGCCAGCGCGGTGGCGGTCCACGCCGGAGCGAGGGCGGCGGTGGGCTTGGCGGCCGCGGCGCTCCAGGCGTCCGCGGTCGCCACTGCGGAGCTCCACCCCGACCCGGCCGTCGTAGCGGCCGCGCTGGCAGCTGCGGAGGTGTCAGCGGCCATTGCCGGGCAGGCGCCGAGCATCACGGCCATTCCCACGCCGGCGGAGATGCTGGCGGTCCAGGAGCCCGACCTTCGGGGTCTGCGCCTGCGTGGCACACCAGGCGAAGGGCTCGAGGTGGTGCTGTGGGCGGTGGTGCGCGGCTCACGCTGGTGGGACATGCCATCTCCTCATGGTCGGGAGAACCGCCCGTGGCTGGGCGAGGCGAACGCTGTCCCTGACTACTCACTGAGAGCAACCACACGGTGGCGCTGCGAAGTGGAGCATCCGGGTGACGCGTGCGGCGCGGCGATGCCGACACGCGCAACCAAAGACGGTTGCTTTGCAAAACCTTTGCTTCTGAGATCACCCGCGTGTCGCCCATTCGGGCGAGTCGCAAGCCTGTTCGATTAGTCCTGGAGTGACCGGATTGTCCGCGGACTTCTTGTTCCGTGTTGCCCAGTGATGCGTTGGTCAACCCCGAACGTTCTGCCGGCGCGCCGTCCCAGGAGCGGTGGGCGTGCACAGGCCCGCGGGAGCTTTGCGTCACCCTCTGGGCGGTGCCGCAACAGGGGTGGTGCGTGTGCGGCGCCCCTCGAAGGCGATCCGGGTGTCGCGCAGCCGGATCAGGACGTCCGCGGCCTGGCGCGCCTCGTCAAGGTTCCAGACGGCCGCCCCTCGTGCGAGGAGCGCCCGCCAGCCCCTGCGGGAGGTGGAGTTGACTACTCGCACCCCCTCGCGAACGGTCAGCGAGTCGACCGCTGGCATGCCGGGCCCACACAGGACAAGCACTGGGTGGACCGGGATGTCTCGGGCGCTTGAGCGCACCAGTCCGCTGACCTTTCGGGCGGCCCGGCGGGTCTGCTCCAGGTGCCCGGGCAGGCCCCACACTCGGTCCAGCTCGTCCGCGGGGGTCATGGACCACTGCACCTCCAGCACCCAGATGCCGGAGGGGGTGAGCACGACGTGGTCGACGTCGCACCCCTCGAACAGCAGCGTGCTCACCACCCCGTAGACCCCCGGGACTGTGCGCAGCTCATCACCGATATCGCTCTCCACGCCGCGTCCGATGCGCCGCAGCAGGGAACCGTCCAGCAAGAGCACCAGCACGGTCACGAGGGCGGCCACGAGCCCGGTGCACATGCCGAGGAAGTAACCGCGCCACAGGGGGCTGGTCCCCGACGGCAGTGCCATGCAGATGCAGATGAGCACGAACAGGCCCGCGAGGACGGCGAAGTCTTTCCACCGGCGGCGCAGCATCGCGACCCGTCGAGCGCGCAGCTGTCGGGCGATGGGGTGGGCGCGCTGCAGAGCTCGCCGGTCGTGACGGATAGCCAGTGGCCCATGTCCGTGCCGGTCTCGCCACCACCGCATGGCTGCTGTATCGGCGTGGTCAGCAGGTCACTTCAACTCACGGCGGCCGCATGCTGGTGAAAGTGAGTTGACAGGAGCCCGGTGCGTCTAGGGGCGATCGGTATGCCCTTTCTCATGCTCGCGAGATCTGGCTAATATGAACGCCGTTGCAACAGAACCGCCAACGAGAAGGACACATGGCCACTAAGACCGTCACGCACTACACCGACGACCTCGATGGCAGTACTGATGGTGTCAACACCATCAAGTTCGGCCTGCACGGCACCAACTACGAGATTGACCTGAACGCCACGCACCAGGAGGACCTGGAGGCTGCTCTGGAGCAGTTCATCGCCGCAGGCCGCAAGGCCGGCGCCTCCACCGCATCCACCTCGCGGCGTCCGGCGGGCTCGTCGTCGGGCGCGAGCGGCGGGGAGGCCAAGGCCATCCGCGCATGGGCCGCGGAGAACGACGTTGAGGTGCCGGCGCGTGGCCGCATCCCGGGCACCGTCGTGGAGCAGTACAAGGCCGCTCAGGCCTGACGTAGGGCGCCACCAAGACGCCCGCCCTCAACTCCTGGGGGCGGGCGTTTGGACGTTTACGGTGGTCACCCGAAAGCGCCGACGCTCTGAGCACACCATGTGACTGGCGACTATGGAGCCCTTCGACCTAGGCACCAGACGGCGCACCTTCGCGTGACCGGCGTGGGGTCGGAACGTGGCTTTCGACCTACGGCGTGCTCTGCGCGGGCGCACACAATCGCCGAGCCGGCACCATGGCTGCGGCCAACTGCCCAGGTGGTGCCGCCATCCGTTGGTCGCACCCCCACCAGCTCGGAAGCGCGGCGCCCGCCCTAGCCGGACACCGGGCCCTTCGCGCGGCCTACCGTGTCCGCCAGCGTTACGCTCGTCGACGGAGAGCAGCACGGAGTCACCTGGGTGGCGTAGCCGACCGAAGTCCGACCCACGTGTCACTCTCAGTGGGTCCTACTGTCCGTCTTCTGAGGAGGCCCCTGTGACCACGATCACCACCGTGCGCGCTGAGCGCACCGGCAGCCCCGTCGAAGAGGCTCGCGCGTCGCTCAACCACCAGCGCGAGGAGTTCGAGAGGGCCAAGCAGGCCCTACTCAGCGCGACGAGTGGCTCTGATGCGGGACTTGATGTCATCGGAGCTGTCGCTCACCAGCACCACATCGACCCCGTCGTCGTCCAGCGCGCCCTGTGGTCCTTGGACGCGGAGGGAAAGCTAGAACTACCGGCTGTGCTCGACGTGACCGCTGACGAGTACCTCGCCTAAGAACCCCTGTCGTGGCAGACGCGCAGGCCCTAGCCCAGTTGGACGAGAGTCTGCGCGGCCACCGCGAGGGGCGACTGCATGGTGCGCCCACCGATCAGGCCGGGCGCACCGGCGGGCAGCGGGACGCCGACCGCATCCTGTACAGCACGGCCTTTCGACGCCTGGGTGGCGTCACTCAAGTCGTAGCCGTCAATGAGACGCAGTTGTTCCACAACCGACTTACCCACAGCCTCAAGGTCGCCCAAATCGGCCAGCGCCTGGCCCAACTCTTGAGAGCCAACGCCCCCCTCGAACATCTCGAAGCAGCCGGCAATGTTGATCCAGATGTCGTCTATGCTGCGGCGTTGGCTCATGACCTAGGCCACCCTCCCTTCGGTCACATCGCCGAAGACGAGTTGCAGAAGGAACTGCAGCGCCTGAGCAGGGGCGGAAGGCCTTCTCTTGCGGATCATGACAGTTTTGAGGGTAATGCTCAGTCTTTCCGTATTGCCACCAAGACTTCTTGGCGCGAGGAAACTCCGCTCCACGGGTTGAACCTGACGCGCGCCACTCTGGCGGCAATCATGAAATACCCGTGGCTCAAGGAAGATGCTCCTGAGGGCAAGCAGAACAAGTGGGGCGCCTACAACAGCGAAGCCGCGGAGGCGCAATACGCCTTGGCGGCGCCGGATGGTGCTCCGCGTCCGTCGGGTTGGCGACCGCCCGAGGCCGTGCTGATGGACTGGTCAGATGACATCGCCTACGCGGTTCATGACGTCGAGGACTTCTACAGGGCGGGACTGATCCCCCTAGAGCGGCTCGCGACCACAGGTTCGGCTAGTGAGGCCTCCCATTTTATTGGAGGGGTCATTGCTCGGCGAGCGGGCAAGAACGGGCTCGCAGCGGATGGTCTGACAACAGCCTTCGAGCACCTCCAGAGGTGGGTCTTCCCGCGCGGCCCTTATGACCCCTCGCCAGCCGGCCAGGCTGGTGTGGCCCGTCTGGCGAGCAGTCTCATCACCCGCTTCACATCCGCTGTCCGGCTCACCCCCTCCGGTACGGTAGCTATCAAGCCAACGGTCTTGCACGAAGTAGCCATTTTAAAGGACCTTACCTGGCACTACATGATAGAGAACCCGGCATTGTCGACCCTGCAGGCCGGCCAGCGCCGTCAGATCCGCTATCTCTTCAGGACATTGTTGTCCTGGGCGGACAGTGCAGCGGGTATCGAAACAGATGACGACTTGGCGCCCGTGAACGCGAAACACCTGCCCACCCAGATGGCGCACGGCCTTGCCGTGGTGCGGACAGACACGCAGGCCACCGATGCTTACAACCTCGAGCCTGATGGCGACGCGCTCCTACGGCAGCGGGCGGTCATCGACTACATCACCGGTCTCACCGAAGCGCAGGTCCACGACCTGTACGAGCGCTTGGCGGGGGTGCCGGGAGGCTCTGCCACAGCAGGGTGGCTTCGGGCGTGAGACCGGCTGCGCCGACGTCCGTAGCGCTGCCCCCGGACATGTGTTGGCCACGGGGACATGCCTTGGCTCGTAGGTCGGGAAAACCACTGTGACCCGTGGGGTGGCTCAGGTTGCCTGCTACCGAGTCGAGCGCGACGCGGATCGTCATGCGTCAATGCGCATAGGGCCCCGAACACGCCCACTGGCCTTCGCTCTTTACTGAGCCGAGCGCCATCGAAGTGGCCACACAGACATGTTTTGAGGCGTACCATTCAAGTTACATTGAGTCGAGTCGATGGGACGGTCATGACTACATCCGCGTTCTGGGAAGATCTCGCTACCGACCTGGAGGATGAGGGATTTCGACGCGAGTTCGTGATGGAGTCCGTTCGCATCGCCACGATCGATCGAGTTGTCAACGCCCTCGACGATGCACGGGACGCTGCAGGGCTGACCAAGGCCACGCTGGCGCGGGCCGCCAGGGTCCAGCCGGCAGCCATACGGCGCATGTTCTCCTCAGGAAAGGCAAACCCGACCCTCGGGACCCTGGCTGAGGTGGCCACAGCCTTGGGCATGCAAATCATGGTGGTGCCACTGGCCGATGCTGACCGCGAAAAGCTGACCGAAGCTGTCCTTCCGCAAGGTGAGCCAGCCGCTCTCGACACCAAAGCCTTGGCGGCGTATCTGCAGGCCGTTCGCGAGCAGATCGGCATGTCCGCTTGAGCTGGCTTCACGGCCTCGCGGATGTCGCATTCAAGCCACCCTTCACGTTCCAGCCCTGTGCGCTCGGCTCAGCGCCTCTCAGCGTTGCTCAGAAGACCGAGCGGGGCAGGCGGCTGAGGTACTCCCGTCCCAGTTCCTCGAGGCTGACGTAGTCGTCAACGGACAGCGGACGCTTGTAGGGGGTGTCCAAGGCCGCGATCACGACGAGGAGAGGTCGGCTGCTGCTGCCGTCCGCTGGTCCGCCGTCAAGCCGGCAGTAGAGGCGGTAGTGGTGACGGTCGTTCCCCTCGGCGCGCGCCTCGAACCACCCCGCCATCTTGCCCTCCATGGCCTCCCAGTTGCCGCCACCGGCGAAGCGGTCCGGCGGCGCCGCCGCGACCGCCACCAACACAGCGCGGAGCTGGGCCCGCACTCTGGGCGGGTAGCCGTTGAGCGCGTCCCGGGCCGGGCTGCGGGCGATGGGATCGTCCTGGGAGTGGCGCCGGAAGAAGACGATGTCGTACGCATCCCGCGAGGACGAGGTGGTCTGGACCGGTACAGCGGTGCGGAACCGTGGCGAGGCTCGGGGTCGCTGGGGGCGGTCAGGGCTCATGGTGGAGCCGATGCTAGGGGGCGGCAAGGAGGCGTCCAGCGGAGCTTCGCAGACCTGAACACGCCCGAGTGACCACTCCTCAGCGGCGGGCGCCGGAGCCCGCACTGGTCGGCGGGGCCCGGCGCCTGCTGCGACCAACGCGTCCGCGGGTGCTAAGCCGCCTCCGGGATCGCTCAGCAGGTCGGAACTTCACCATCCGAGTCGATCGGGACGGTGAAGTAGCTGAAGACCCATCCCTGCGCCGGGTCTGCAGCTTCCGACTGTCCGTAGTCGGTGCCCGGCTCAGTGGACCCCCAGTGCATCCGGTACCAGGTGGAGCCGGCGGCGCTGTCCTTGATGGGGTTGAAGCCGGAGTCTGAGCGGCACTCAACAATGACGCGCGCGTGCTCTGGGAGGCTGCCGATCTGTCGGCCATCGAAGAGTGGGCTGTCGCGTACCTTGAGGCCCTCCGCGCCGGTGTCGATGACGGCGAAGGCGTACGGCCCACCCGATCCGGCCGCGCTGACGTGCGCCACGCGCTCGCTCTGCGCACGTAACTGCACGTCCCCGGCTTCCGAGGAGTCGACGGCCCAGCGTCCATCGGGGCCCAGCGGCACACCGCAGGCGGTGTCCTTCACCTCGTTACCGTCTCCAGTCACGGCGATGTTGCAGGCAGCGGGGCCGCCCGGAGAGGGCTCGGAGGTAGCACCGCTGCCCTCGTTGCAGGAGCTCATCACGAGACCGGCCAGGACGATGACGGTGCCCGCGGCCAGGCTCACTCGCACAGTGCGCCGGTGAGGGGGTCGTACCTCCTGCTGGGCCGCTGCTGCGACAGGGGCCTGCTGAGGAGTGCTGGAGTACTCAACGCTGACGCTGTCCTCGGGGCGGGGGTGCGGCAGTGCAAGGGCCGGCTGCTCGGGGATCTGGTGCGGTTCGGAGGTGTGCGGTGGGTTGATGCTCATCGTGGCCGTCCCTAGCTCATCCGGCTTCGCAGCCGGGGATGAACAGTGGTGCAGTGGGCGTGCAGACCCCTGCGGGGCGGCTGCCGAGCAGATCGAGCAGCCGAGAGGCGGCAGTGTCACGACACCGCCGGGGGCGTGGCATCTATGTTACGTTAGAGGGGCGGCCGGTGTCCAGGACGCGGTGCCAGCCCACCCATCAGCCACCCACAGGTGACTCACCTGCGGGGTGGTTCCAGCTCTTGCTCACCGAGGAGATGACCATGGCGGACGGGGACATCCACACCAGCAAGCAGGGCGATGTCTGGGTCAACAGGGCCGAGGGCAACGGCCGGGCGTCGAACAGCGCACCGACCAAGGCCGAGGCGCAGGCCAAGGGTCGCGAGATGGCCATCGCACGCGGCGTGGAGCACGTCGTCCACAACCAGGACGGCAAGATCGCGGAGCGCAACACCTACCCGCGCAGCCGCGACCCCCGCTCATCACGGGGCTGACCGGCTCAGCCGGGCTAGCGGTCAATCCGCCGCCAGCCAGGGGCTGACCGACGGCATCGTTCCGCGCGATCCGCGGGCTCCGTACGGCCCTGAGAAGGGCAACGGATCACCGCGCCGGTGAGACTCACCTCGCCTGCGTCGGGTTGTCATACCCGGGTGGTCCCATGCATGTGGGGCGCTGCTGCCCTGACCGGCGCACTAGGAGGACCCCATGCCCGTGCTGACCACGCAGTTCGACGCCGCCCTGCGCAACATCGAGCCCACGGCAGCGGACAAGGACAACGCACCCAAGGCCCATGCCGAGGTCAGCGATGCCCTCCGGGCGGACGACACGGTGCTCGGGTGGGGGTTCGATCCCATCCTGATCGGCAGCTACAAGCGCCACGTCGGCATCCGCCGCATGAAGGACGTGGACGTCTTCGGTCGCCTGACCCAGCTGGACGACGACGTGCTGCCAGGCACGGTCCTGTCCGCCTTTGAGCGCGTACTCCGCGCAACCTTCCCCACCGTGGACGGCAAGGTGCGTGTGCACCGGCAGGCCCGCAGCCTGCAGGTGGAGTTCCCCGACTACGACGGCCTGTACGTCGACGCCGTGCCCGCACGCCCGTGGGTCACCTCCAGCGGCGTGGACGCCTGGCAGCTGCCCAAGCGCGAGGAGCGCGACGACGAGCAGGGCTGGCAGGGAACCAATCCCAGCGAGCTCACCCGCCTGACCACCGAGCTGAACGACGAAGACCACTTCGACGGCGACTACGTGCCGACCGTGAAGCTGCTGCGCCAGACCCGACGCAGCTTGCTGGGCCACCGCAAGCCCGGAGGCCTGACCGTCGAGCTCGCTGCCTACCACGCCTTCAAGACCGGACGGGTGCAGGGACCGACCCACGCTGAGTTCTACGCCAGCGCCCTGAAGGAGACCGCCGCCGTGCTCTCCAACGCCTTCGTCCTCGGACTCGGGCTGGACGACCCCACGCTGCCCGGGGAGAAGGTGGTGGTGCGCGGGTCGCAGGAGGACAAGAACGCCCTGGTCACGGCCTTCCAGGACGCAGCCACCAAGGCGCAGTCCGCGCTGGACAGTACCGACACCTGCTCGGCCGCCAAGGCCTTCCAGGAGCTGCTCGGCAAGGCCGTCGACGATGTCGGCACCTCCGACCACGTCTTCCCCATGCCCGACACGTGCAACGCCGACGGCACCAAGAAGCGGTTCACCAGCGTCACCGCAGGTGACCCGCTGGTCCCCTCCACCCGCCGCTTCGGCTGAACCCGTGGCCGAGGCGGAGGCAGCCCCATCGCGGGCCGAAGAGGCCATGGCGTCGATGAGGCTGTCCATGGTCGAGGCCCGGGAGCAACTCATCGACGCACTGGCGCGGGCGGGCTTCAAGGTGGGGACGGCGGCCTCTGACGAGCCGTGGTGGGGGACGCTCACCTTCACTCCCGCATCCGGCGGACCGGCGCGCAGCACGGTCGTCACCGTGGCCCTCCCTGACGACTTCCCCTTCGCCCCGGTCAAGGTGGTGCCGCAGACGCGTGCCCAGGCCGAGGGACTGGCCGGTCGGGCTGCTGGTCCGGACTACTACGAGGCGTCTAGGGGCTGGCACCTGGACCGCGACCTGGCGATGTGCCTGTTCGACGAGCTCGACCAGACGCGACTGACCTGGGCGGACGGGGTGGTGCTGCTGGACCAGGCACGGGCGTGGCTGGCAGCCGACGCCAGCGGCTGGCCCTTCGACGTCCCTGCCCTGGACCTGCAGCGCTACCTACCCTCCTCCCCTGAGCACCGCCGGGTGCTCTACGGCTCGCTGGACCATGTCGACGGGGCGGTGATGCGCCTGAAGGCTGAGCGCTACGACATCCTGCGGGTGGGCCAGGTCTCCTCACCAGCTCGGACCGGTTCCAGCACGCGACGTAGACGGTGGGGCCCGGAGTCCGTGCTGGTACTGCGCGCCGGTGAGCTGAGGGCACCCATCCGAGACTGGGAAGACCTGTGCGAGGCCGTCGGCACTGTCGGCGCCGAAAGGCTGCAGCGAGCCCGCAGGGACGGCGTCTCGCGAGTCCTCCTCCGGTACACCCGCCAGGACGTGCCCGCCGTCCTGGCTCTGGAGCTGCAGGAACGGTGGGGGCTCGAAGACGGGTCGCCGCGTGTGAGCGCTCTGCGCAGCGCCCCCGATGACACCGCCACCCGCCTGATCCGCGCTGGGCAGGCAGCAGCGGAGCTCGCCGAGGCCTCCGTGACCGTCGTCGGGGTGGGCGCGATCGGCTCGGTCATCGCTGACCTGCTGCATCGCAGCGGCGTCGGCCACCTGCACCTCATCGATGCCGACGTCGTCTTGCCGGGCAACACCACACGGCACCTGGTGGGGGACGCCTCGATCGGACTTCCCAAGACCCGCGCTGTGGTGCAGGTACTGCGCACGACGCGCCCGAGGTCCGGGAAGGCCACCACCAGCGATGCTGCGATCACCACGCCGCAGGCCGCCATCGAGGTCCTCGCAGCCGCCGACCTGGTCATCGACGCCACGGCAGACTCCACCGCCACAGCCCTGCTGAGCGCTGCGGCCCGCTCCGGGGCCGGCCGACTGCTGTCGGCCTACGTCTTGGCCGACGGCTACGCCATCCGCGTTGACCGCACCGAAGGCGCCTGGGCAGGCCCCCTCCTGCCCGCCCCCCACCTGCCACCTCCCAATCCCGAGGTCTACGAGGCCGGCTGCGGCAGCCCGGTCAGCACG
>Ga0325403_1002192_pt1 | contig 17117 bp, 14 predicted proteins | sample PopdelMetagenome_19_FD_205665 | JGI IMG/M metagenome (GOLD analysis project Ga0325403, IMG submission 205665) | Populus deltoides microbial communities from Bellville, Georgia, United States - Xylem-PdKOR-R4 | ecosystem: Host-associated > Plants > Phyllosphere > Stem > Wood/Secondary xylem...
GTCCTCCGCAGCCATCGCGACGCCGATGCCACCGGCGACCTCGTAGCCCATGCAGGAGTACCCGTACTCGACGTGGTACCCCTTCGCGTCGCGCACCTGCCAGAGCTTGTGCAGGTCACCGGGCATGGAGCCGGCGGCGCACACGACGACGTCGCGCGGGTCGGACAGCTCGTTGACGGCGCCGAGCACCTGGTTCTGGTCGGGCTGGGCGTCCAGGTCGCCCGTGGAACCGGAGGCGTCCCGGGAGTAGACGGAGGCGACGGTGGCGTCCCACGCGGCCTTGAGCTCGGCGGTGCGGGCGCGGTGCGCGTCGCCGACGTCGTAGCCCTCGAGGGCGGCGGCCAGGGCCTCCAGGCCCTCCTTGGCGTCGGCCACCACGGACACCGCGGAGTGCTTCGCGGCGTCGAGGGAGGCGACGTTCAGGGTCACGAACCGCACGTCCGGGTCCTGGAACGCCGTGCGCGAGGCGGTGGTGAAGTCCTGGAAGCGGGTGCCGACGCCGATGACGACGTCGGCCTCGCGGGCGAGGGCGTTGGCCGCCGTCGTGCCGGTCGAGCCGATGGCGCCGACGGACTGCGGGTGGTCGAAGGGCAGCGCGCCCTTGCCGGCCTGGCTCTGGCCGACGGGGATGCCCGTGGCCTCGGCGAGAGCGGCCAGCGCGGCCTGCGCGCCGGAGTAGTGGACGCCACCGCCGGCCACCAGCAGCGGGTTCTTCGCGGACCGGATGACCTCGACGGCCCGGGCCAGCGCGGCGCGCTCCGGCAGCGGGCGCCCCACGTGCCAGGTGCGCTCGGCGAAGAGGTCCTCGTCCCAGTCGTGGGCCTCGGCCTGCACGTCCTGGGGGAAGCAGACCGTGACGGCGCCGGTCTCGGCCGGGTCGGTGAGGACCCTCATGGCGCCGAGCAGCGCACCCGGCAGCTGCTCGGGGCGCCACACCCTGTCGAAGTAGCGCGACAGGGGCCGGAAGGCGTCGTTGACGGTGACGTCGCCGGAGGCGGGGAGCTCGAGCTCCTGCAGCAGCGGCCCGGCGGAGCGGGTCGCGAACGTGTCGGCGGGCAGCAGGAGCACCGGCAGGCGGTTGATGGTGGCCAGGGCCGCGCCGGTGAGCATGTTGGTGGAGCCGGGCCCCACCGAGGCGGTGACGGCCCAGGTCTGCAGCCGGTCCTTGGCGCGGGCGTAGGCGACGGCGGTGTGCACCATCGCCTGCTCGTTGCGGCCGAGCACGTACGGCAGGCCGGGCTCCCGGCCGGCGTCGAGGGCCTCGAGCTCGTCCTGCAGCAGGGCCTGGCCGAGGCCGGCGACGTTGCCGTGGCCGAAGATGCCGAGCGCACCGGCGAAGAGCTTGGTGCGCACGCCGTCGCGCTCGACGTGCTGGTTCGCGAGGAACCTGACGGTCGCCTGGGCGACCGTCAGCCTGACGGTCGTGCTGGTCACTGTGAGCCTCCGAGGGGCAGCCGGGGGTCGGTGGGCTGGTCGGCCCAGGTGGAGCGCACCCAGGCGAGGTCCGGATCGTCGACGATCCGCCAGGCGCGGTCGTCGGCGGGGCCGGCCATCGCGTTCAGGTAGTACAGGTGGTTGCCCGGCGCAGCCATGCACGGCCCGTGCCAGCCGTGGGGCACGAGCACGGTGTCGCGGTCGCGGACCTCGACGAGCAGGTCGATCTGCCGGTCGCCGCGCTCCGACGTCGAGTAGGTCCGGTGGTAGCCGACCCCGGGCTCACCACCCGGCCCGGGGGCCACCTCGAAGTAGTAGACCTCCTCGAGCTCGCTCTCGTGCTCGGTGGTCTCGTCGTGCTTGTGCGGCGGGTAGCTCGACCAGTTGCCGCCCGGGGTGACCACCTCGACGGCCACGAGCTTGCTGGCGACGTCGACGTCGGCGGAGGCGAAGTTGCGCACCTCGCGGGTGCAGCCGCCCGCGCCGCGCAGCTCGACCGGCACCTCGTCGACCGCGATGTGCCGCACGGGCTTGCGGACGCCGTCGGGCAGCTGGCCGGTCCTCGCGCCCGGGACGCCGACGCGAGCGCCATCGCCGTCGGGTGACGTGCTCAGCACCGCCTTCGAGCCGGCGGGGAGGTAGAGGACGTCGGTCGGACCCGAGAAGACGGAGGGGCGCCCGGTGAGCTCGAACGCGTGGCGCTCGCCCTCGACGGCGACGCGGAGGCCGCCGCGCAGCGGGACGACGACGACCTCCTCCTCACCGGTCTCGAGCGCCAGCTCCTGGCCGGGGGCCAGGTCGGCGGCGCGCAGGGACGTCCAGCCCCAGCCGGCGACCTCGGGAGTGACCGCGACGTCCCAGGCGCCGTCGGCCGAGGCCCCGGCGCGCAGGTGCAGGTCGGCGTTCCGCGACGACAGCGAGCTCACGGGGCCACCAGCACGTCGCGCACGATCGCGTCGAGCTGGGCGTCGGCCTCGAGGAACTGGCGCAGCGTCTTGCGGGTGGCACCGAAGTGCTCGAACTCCTCGACGGTCATGCCGTCGACGTCGTACGCGCGGTGCCACTCGGGGATCGCCGAGAGGGCTTCGAGGTGCTCGGCGGCCACGGGCTCGTCGATCGCGTGCGGGTTCACGGGCAGGTCGTTCTCGTTGATGCGCGCCTGCCAGTCGAACGGCGGGGAGACCACGAGGTCACCGCCCTGGAGCTCGCTCCACTGGAGGGAGTTGCGGAAGGCGGCCGAGAGGATGCGCACGCGGTAGCCGCGCTCGACGAAGAGGTGGTGCGCCTTCTTGAGCGCAGCGACACCGGCCCACTCCAGGTGGCCCGGGTCGAGCAGGAGGCGCTCCTTCGCCACGTGGGCCTTCATCCAGTCGTCCAGGCGCCCGCCCATGATCGTGCAGACGTGGCCGTAGTCCGTGGCAGACCCCGGCACGCCGAGGCCCTCGGCCTCGCGGCGGGCCATGCCGCGCTCGATGGCCTCGGCCACGGCGACCGCCTGCGGCACGGTGAACGAGACGGTGGCGTTGAGGGAGACGCCGCGGTAGGCGGCCTCCTCCATGGCCTCGATGCCGGTCTTGGTGGCCGGGATCTTCACGATGATGTTCTTCGCGAGCTTGGAGAAGCGCTCGGCCTGGTCGGCCAGCGCCGCGGCGTCGCGGTGGAAGCGGGGGTCGGTCTGCATCGACAGGCGCCCGTTGCGGCCGCCGGAGGCCTCGAAGGCGGGCTCGAGCAGCTTCGCGGCCTGGACGGAGAGCTCCTCGACCACCATCCAGCCCAGCGCGGACTCCCCGGCGGTGGGGTTCTCGGCGGCGAGCTCGCGCAGGCGGGCGGTCCAGCGCGGCTTGTCGGCGTTGATCGCCGCCAGTGCGATGACCGGGTTGCAGGTCGCGCCGACCGCGCCCCAGGCGATGGACCTCGTGAGCTCACCGATCTCGGCGGAGTCGTTCCAGAGCGCGGTGGGCGTGGTGCGGGCGGCGAGGGCCGTGGGCAGCTCGCGCTCGGTCGCCTGGGTGCCCGTGGCGGCGTCGGTGCCGGCGGGGGCAGGAGCGGGTGCGGTGGTGGTCATGGTTCCTCCTGGGGAGTGCTGGGCGGGTCAGCGGACGAGGGACACGGCGGTGTCGACGGCGGTGGCGACGTCGTCGTCGGGCGGGAACAGCAGGGCGCGGCCGACGACCAGGCCGCGCACGGCGGGCAGCGCGAGGGCCTTCCGCCAGGTCTCGTAGGTGGCGTCGGGGGCGGCGACCGGGTCGCCGCCGAGGATCAGCGTCGGGAGGGTGGTGGCCTCCATGACGCGCTCCATGTCGTCGACGACGGGCAGCTTCAGCCAGGTGCGGGCCGAGGAGGCGCCGATGCCCTGGCCGACGTGGATGGAGGTGATGACGCCCTCGGGGGTGAGGTCGTTGACCACCTTCCCGGCACCGGTGCCCGTGCCGGAGCCACCGCGGCTGCTGAGGAACGGCTCGACCATCGCGACCTTGCCGGCGCGGTTGAGCTCGGTGACGGCCCGCGCGCAGGTCTCCATCGTGGAGACGGTGCCCGGGTCGTCCCTGTCGATGCGCAGCAGCATCTTGCCGGCGTCGAAGCCCGACTCGACGATGCCGGGGACGTCGTAGGCGGTCATCCGGTCGTCCATCTCGAAGACCGAGCCGGCGAGGCCGCCGCGGTTCATCGAGGCGATCACCACCTTGTCCTCCAGCGCGCCGAGCAGCAGCAGGTCCTCGGCGATGTCGGCGGTCGCGAGCAGCCCGTCGACCCCGGGACGCGCCAGCGCGGTGCGCAGCCGGTCGAGGAGCTCGGTGCGGCTGGCCATGGCGTCGGCGCGGCCGCGGGCGGAGAGCGCTCCGCGGGCGGGGTGGTCGGCGGCGACCACCATGAGGCGGCCGTCGTCGGGGACGAAGGAGGCGCGGCGGACGCGGTCGGCCAGGGCGGCGGCGACGGCCTCGGGGTGGCGGGCGCGCAGCTCGGTGACCTCGGCGTACGTGCGGGCGCGCGGGGCGCTCGCGACGCTGGGAGCGCGGGGGGTCAGGAGGTCAGCCACGGGTGAACTCCTGGATCTCGGCGGGGGTCGGCATCGCGGTGGAGCACTCGAGGCGGGAGGCGACGATCGCGCCGGCGGCGTTGCAGCGGACGAGGAGCTCGGTGAGCGGCAGCCCGGCCAGCAGCCCGTCGACGAGCGAGCCGCCGAAGGCGTCACCGGCGCCGAGGCCGTTGACCACGTCGACGGGGGTGGCGGGCACGACGACGCGCTCGTGGCGGGTGGCGCCGAGCACGCCGCGCGGGCCCTGCTTGACGATCGCGAGCTCGACGCCGAGGTCGAGCAGCGCGTCGGCGGCCGCGTCGGCGTCGTCCTCCCCCGTGGCCACGTGGCACTCCTGGCGGTTGCCGACGGCGACGGTGACCCCGGGCAGCGCGCGCTGGGCCTGCTCGCGGGCCTCCTCGACGCCGGAGCGGCCGTCGTGACCGGGCCAGAAGTCACCGCGGTAGTCGAGGTCGAGGACGGTGTGGCGCGCCCCCTCCCCCGCACCGGCGCGTGCGGCGAGGGCCGCGTGGTGGGCGCTGCGGCTGGGCTCCTCGGACAGGCCGGTGAGCGTGACCCAGAGCAGCTCGGTGCCGGCGACGGCGTCGAGGTCGAGGTCCGCGGTGGCCAGCTGGAGGTCGGGCGTGGTGGGGCGGCGGTAGAACCAGATCGGGAAGTCGTCGGGCGGGAAGATCTCGCAGAAGGTGACCGGCGTGAGGTGGGCGGCGTCGGTCGCGACGTGCCGGTCGTCGACACCGAGCTCGCGCAGGGAGCGGCGGACGAAGCGGCCGAAGGGGTCGTCGCCGACGCCGGAGAGCAGGGCGGCACGCCGGCCCAGGCGGGCCGCGGCGACCGCGACGTTCGCCGCGCTGCCGCCGAGGAACTTGCCGAAGGTCTCGACGTCCTCCAGGCCCACCCCGGTCTGGAGGGGGTAGATGTCGACGCCGCAGCGACCGACCACGAGCACCTCGGGGGCGCTGGGCGCGGGCGTGCTCACGCGGGGCCTCCACGTCGTCGTGCGGTCGGGGGGCGGTCAGCCGTCGGCTGCGACGCCGTGTCCGACCCTGCTCCCCGGGCACGCCCGCTGTCAAGTGTTGTCCTGACATATGGATGACCGGCGGTCCTGACGGGCGTGCCGGTGGCCGTGGTGCGCCGGCCCTGGCCCACCGGCCCGTCCACCTGCGATGATGGGCCGATGAGCGCGACCGCCGCAGATCCCCGCGGGGCCGTGCCGGACCTCGCGGCGCTGCTGGCGCGGGGCGTCGACCGGTCGAGCCCCGTCCCCCTCTACCACCAGCTGGCCGAGCTGCTGCGCGGCGCGATCGCCGACGGCACGCTCCCCCCGGGCTCGCGCCTGGAGAACGAGGTGGCCCTGGCGGAGCGGCTGGGCCTGTCCCGTCCCACCATGCGCCAGGCGCTGCAGGAGCTGGTGGACAAGGGCCTGCTCGTGCGCCGCCGGGGTGTGGGCACGCAGGTGGTGCACCCGCACGTCAACCGCTCGATGGCCCTCACCAGCCTCCACGAGGACCTCGCCCGCAGCGGCCGCACGCCGGGCACCCGCGTGCTCGACCACGACGAGGCGCCCGCCTCGCGCGACCTGGCCGAGGCCCTGGGCATCGCCCCCGGCACGCCGGTGGTGACGGTGCGCCGGCTGCGCCTCGCCGACGACGAGCCGCTCGCCATCCTCACCAACCACATCCCCGCCGCCACGGCCCCCACCCGCGAGCAGCTGGAGACGGAGGGGCTGTACGAGGTGATGCGCGCCCGCGGCGTGCAGTTCCGCGTGGCGCGGCAGAGCGTCGGGGCCCGGCTGGCCACCGCGGCCGAGGCCCGCCTGCTCGACGAGCGGCCCCGCGCGGCCCTCGTGACGATGCACCGCACCGCCTACGACGACGCCGGCACCGTCATCGAGCTGGGTGACCACGTGTACCGCGCCTCGCGGTACGCCTTCGAGACCACCCTCGTCGACCGCTGACGCCCGAGGGCAGCCGCGTCAGAGGGTGAAGCGACCCACCAGGCCCTCCATCCGGCCCGCGGCCGCCTGCAGCCCTTCGGCGGTCGTCGCGGTGTGCTGGGCGCTCCGGCGGTTCTCCTCGGCCGACGCGGCGATGGTCACCGCGTTGGACGCGATCTCGCCGCTCCCGGTGGAGGTCTCCGTGATGTTGCGGACCATCTCGGCCGTGGTGGCCGACTGCTCCTCGACGGCGGTCGCGATGGTGGCCTGCAGGGCGTCGATCCGCGAGATGACGCCGCTGATCTGCGTCACCGCCTCGGCGGCCGAGCTCGCGTCGCCCTGCGTGGCCGCCACCTTGGCCACGATCTCGTCCGTCGCGCGGGCGGTCTGACGGGCCAGCTCCTTCACCTCGCCGGCGACCACGGCGAAGCCCTTGCCCATCTCCCCGGCCCGCGCGGCCTCGATGGTCGCGTTGAGGGCCAGCAGGTTGGTCTGCTCGGCGATCGAGGTGATCAGGGCGACGACGTCACCGATCTCGCGGCTGGACTCCCCGAGGCGGCTGATGATCCCCCCGGCCTCCTGCGCGGCGCCGACGGCGGAGGCGGCCATCTCCGAGGCGTCGGCGGTGGCGGTGGCGATCTGCTCGATGGCCGCGGTCATCTCCTCCCCCGCCGCGGCGACCGTCGCGATCGACGCGCTGACCTGCTCGCTGGCGGCGGAGACGACCTGCGTCTGCGACGACGACTCCTCGGCGCTGGCCGAGAGCTGGGTGGCGACGCTGCTCATGGTCGAGGACGAGCTGGTCAGCGAGGTCGCCTCGTCGCGGATCTGCACCATGACGCCCGCCAGGGCCTCGAGCGAGGAGTCGGTGGAGGCGGCCAGCTGCCCCAGCTCGTCGCGGCTCTCGAGGGCCACGCGCTGGTCGAGGCGGCCCTCGGCCAGGCCGGACATCACGTGCACGACGCGCTGCAGGGGGCGGGTGACGGAGCGGGAGACGAGCACGCCGATGCCGACGGCCAGCGCCAGCGCGACCGCGCTGCAGGCGAGCAGGAGGGCGACGGCCTCGCGGTGGGCGGCCTCGCCGCGGGCCGCCATGTCCGCCGCGGCGGCGGATTCGGTGGACGAGAGGTCCAGGAGGGCCGCGACCGCGCTCTGCGCGGCGGGCGTGGCCCGCGCCTCGCGCTGGGCCATGAAGTCGGTGAGGTCGGACTGCTCGGCCAGGGGGACCAGTGCCGTGGTGGCGGTCCGGTAGTCGGCGAGCGCGTCCTCGAAGGCCGCCCGCTGGGCCGGGGTGCTGGCGGGGTCCGAGGCGAGGTAGTCGTCCCACAGCCGGTCGAGCTCCTGCTGGTCAGCGACCAGCCCGTCCTCGGCGGCCTGCGTTCCGGCGTCGTCGCTGGCCAGCGCGATGTTGGCCACGTCGAGGCGGGTGGCCTGGAAGGCGCCCTTGGCGCCGGCGACCGCCTCCACCGACGCGAGGCCTTCGGTGGAGAGCACCTCCAGGTCGGCCTGTGCCTGGCCCAGTCGCACGACGCCGATGCCGCTGACCAGCAGCAGCAGGACGCACACGACACCGAAGCCGAGCGCCAGCTTGTGGGCGATGCGCAGGTCGTTCAGACGGCTCTTCACGGGAGTCTCCTCGGGGAAGGGGTTGTCCCCCTCCATCGTCTCCCCCAGCGTCGACCTTTGCTCCCTCTTGACGATCCACCTGCTCCTCCAGCCCCCCCGAGGGCCAGGTCAGCTGGTGTCAGGGCGTGAAAGCGCGGCGGAAGTCGTCGAGCGCCGCTTCGTCGTCGCCGCGGGCGAACGCCTCCAGCGCCACCACGCCGTCGTAGCCGAGCCGGTCCAGCGCCGCGGCGACCGCCGGGTAGTGGACCTCACCGGTGCCCGGCTGGCAGCGGCCCGGCACGTCAGCCACCTGGACCTCCCCGACCCAGGGCAGCGCCCGCTCCACGAGCTCCACGAGGTTCCCCTCGCCGATCTGGGCGTGGTAGAGGTCGAGGTTCAGCTTCAGCCACGGCGAGCCGACGGCCTCGACCAGGGCGATCGTGTCGGCGGCTCTGGCGAAGGGCACCCCGGGGTGGTCGACGGCGGTGTTGAGGTTCTCGAGCACGAAGACCTGCTGGTGGGCCTCCCCCAGGGCGGCCAGCGCCTCCAGCGTCCTCGCGGCGCGCAGCCACATGACCGGGGTGGCGCCGGCGGAGTCGACGGCGACGACGGGCAGGCCCTCGCCGTCGAGGCCGGTGCCGTGGACGTTCAGCCGCTCCACGCCGAGCCGCCCGGCCACGGCCAGGGCGTCGCGCGCGGTGGCGAGCAGCCGCTCGGCGCCGGCCTCGTCGGCAAGGGCGCCCTCGGCGTACCCGGTCATCGAGGAGTACCAGGTGCCGCTCTCGCGCAGGGCCGCGAGCGCGTCGACGTCCTTGGTGCGCCAGTCCCAGAGCACGACGCCGTAGCCGAGCTCGGTCAGCCGTCGGACGCGCCGCTCGAACGGCAGGTCCAGCAGCACCATCTCCGCGCAGACCGCGAGCCTCATCGCCACCACTCCCTCGTGATCACACCCGTCCCGTCGAGCCCCGCACCACCAGGCGGGGGGTGAGGACGACGTCGACAGGATCCTCCCGGTCGCCGTCCAGCCTCTCGACGGCGGTCCGCACCGCGGCCGCCGCGAGCGCGCCCGGGTCCTGGCTCACGGACGTCAACCGGACGTGGCCGAGGCGGGCGAGCGGGCTGTCGTCGTACCCGACCACCGACAGGACCGCCCCGGCCGAGCGGATGGCGTCGAGGAGGCCGAGGGCCACGCGGTCGTTGGCCGCGAAGACGCCCGTCGCCCCCGCGGCGAGCACCTCCTCGGCCGCCGCGGCGCCGGCGTCCTCGCTGAACGCCCCCTCCACCACCAGCGGGTCGAGACCCAGCGCACGCGCCGCGGCGAGGAAGCCGTCGCAGCGCTCGCGGGCCACCTCGCTGCCGCCACCGCTGACGTGCGCGAGGCGGGTGTGCCCGAGCCCTGCGAGGTGCTCGACCACGAGAGCCGTGCCCGCCGCCTCGTCGGCGCGGACGACGTCGAGCCCTGGCGCGCGGCGCCCGACGAGGACCACCGGGTCGTGGGCGTCCAGGGCCGCGAGCCGCGACGAGGCCAGCTCGGTGCCGAGGAGCAGCAGCGCCTCGCAGCGGGAGTCGAGCAGGACGTCGACGGCGCCCGCCTCACCGCGGCGCGCGGTGACGGGGTGCAGGAGCACCTGGTAGCCGGCGTCCTCGGCGGCGTCCTGGAGGGCCTCGGCGAGCTCGGCGTGGAAGGTGTTGCGGATGGTCAGCGTCACGCCGAGCAGTCGGGTGCGGCGGGCGGCGAGGCGGCTGGCGGTGCGGTCGGCGCGGTAGCCGAGGGCGCTCGCGGCGGCGCGGACGCGCTCGGCGGAGGTGGCGCTCGGGCCGGGCGCACCCCGGAGGGCGAGCGAGGCGGTGCCGGGCGACACCCCGGCGCGGGCGGCGACGTCGGCCAGGGTCGGGCGGCGCTGCTCGGCCACTCCCGCCACCCCCTTGACTCCCCGCACCGGACGGCCCGATGCTATCCGGGTCTTAAAGCGCTTTAAAGAGCCCACCCCGTGCAGAGAGGCACCCCCATGAGCTCGACCCCCTCCTCGATCGGCGTCGCCGTCATCGGCGCCGGCATGGCCGGCCGCGCCCACGTGGCCGGCTACCGCGCCGCCAGCTCCCTCTACGGCGGCGGCCTGCCCGAGGTGCGCCTCGTCGCGGTCGCGGACGCCCACGCCCCCTTCGCCGGGTCCGCCGCCCGCCGGTGGGGCTACGCGAAGGCCGTCACCAGCTGGCAGGAGGTCGCCGAGGACCCGGAGGTCGACGCCGTCAGCGTGGTCGTCGCCAACTCCCTGCACCGCGAGGTGGTCGAGGGGCTGCTCGCAGCCGGCAAGCACGTGCTGTGCGAGAAGCCCCTCGCACCGTCGATCGCCGACGCCGAGGCGATGGTCGCCGCGGGCGAGCGCGCCGCCGCCGAGCACGGCTCCGTCTCCGGCGTCGGCTTCACCTTCCGCCGCTCCCCGGCCATCGGCGCCGTCCAGCGGCTGGTCGCCGACGGGTCGATCGGCGAGCTGCGCCACGTCGACGGCCGCTACTGGTGCGACTACGCCGTCGACCCCGACGCCCCCATGAGCTGGCGCTACCGCGGCGGACCGGGCTCGGGCGCCCTCGCCGACATCGGCAGCCACCTGGTCGACCTCGCGGAGTTCCTCGGCGGCGCCGTCACCTCGGTGCGCGGGACCACGTTCACCACCGTCACCACCTCGCGCCCCAAGCCCCTCGGCGTCGTCGTCGGGCACGCGAAGAACGCCGTCTCCGACGAGCGCGAGCCGGTGGAGAACGAGGACCTCGTCAGCTTCACCGCCACCCTGGCCTCGGGGGCGAGCGCCACCCTCACCGCCTCGCGCATCTCCCACGGCCACGCCAACGGCCTCGGCTTCTCGGTCTTCTGCGACCGCGGGGCCGCGGTGTTCGACCTCGAGCGCCCCGCCGAGCTGCTGGTCTCCGACGACTCCGCCCCGGCCGGTCTCGGCGGCTACCGCCAGGTGCTGGTCGGTCCCGACCACCCGTACGTCGCCGGCGGGCTCGCGATGGACTTCCCCTCCGTCGGCCACGGGCAGAACGACTTCTTCACCTTCCAGTGCCGCGCGTTCCTGGAGCAGGTCGCCGGCACCGGTGAGACGCCGCCGCTGCTGCCGCTCTCGCACGGCCTCCACAACCTGCGCGTCCTGGACGCCGTGACCCGCGCCGCGTCCGCGCCCGGCACCGACGTCCCCGTCGACGCCTGAGTCCCGCCCCACGAGAGGACACGACCCATGGAGATCGGCGTCTACACCGCCGTCCTGCACGACCGCGACCTGCGCTCCGCGCTGACGACCGCCAAGGAGCTCGGCCTGGAGGGCGTGGAGGTCAACGCCGGCGGCTTCGTCGGCACACCGCACCTGCCCGTCGACGCCGTCCTCGCCTCCGACGACGCGCGCGACGAGTACCTCGGCCTGTTCGAGGAGGCCGGCGTGCACCTCAACGGCCTGAACGTCAACGGCAACGCGCTCCACGTGAACCCGGCCGTGCGCGCCAAGCACTCGGGCGACCTGGTCCGCTGCATCGCGCTGGCCGAGCGGCTGGGGCAGCACCGCGTGGTCTGCATGTCGGGCCTGCCGGAGGGCGCGCCCGGCGCCGTCGCCCCCACGTGGATCGTCAACCCCTGGGACTCCTCGTGGCTCGACGCCCTGGAGCACCAGTGGTCGCTGGCGGTGCCGTACTGGCGCGAGCTCGACCGGCGCGCCGCCGACGCCGACGTCCACCTGTGCATCGAGATGCACCCGCAGAACCTCGTGTTCAACCCCTCCACGCTGGAGCGGCTGGTCGAGGCCACGGGCGCGACGCACGTGGGCGCCGAGATGGACCCGTCGCACCTGTTCTGGCAGCAGATCGACCCGGTCGCGGCGATCCGCCACCTCGGGCCCCTGGTGCGCCACGCCGCCGCGAAGGACGTGCGGATCAACCCCTCGGCGGCCGTCCACGGCGTGCTCGACGACAGGTTCCGCCGCCTGCGCCCCGACGAGGACCGCACGGGCCTCGGCACCGGCCCGGGCACCGACGGCGAGCACTACGTCAACGAGTGGCCGCAGGACTCCGCGTGGGACTTCGTCGCCGTCGGCAACGGGCACGGCGTGGAGTTCTGGGCGGAGTTCCTGCGCGCGCTGCACGAGGTCGACCCCGACATGTCGGTCAACATCGAGCACGAGGACACCGCCCTCGGCCGCATCGAGGGCCTGCAGGTGGCGTCGTCCACTCTGGCGCGGGCGCGCGAGGCCGCCGGGGTCTGAGGCACCGCCCGGTCAGCTGGCCCGGCTCAGCGCCCGCTCACAGCACGCGGGCGGCGACGAGCCGGGCCAGCTCGCGCACGTCGACCTGCGGGCGGAACTCCAGCCGCACGACGCCGAGCCCGGCGAACCACAGGTCGAGCTCGGCGTCGAGGTCGAACGTCCCCGCCGTCTCCACGCTGAACGCCTGCACCCGTGAGTACGGCAGGGACGTGAAGTCGCGCTTCTTGCCGGTCAGCCCCTGCACGTCGACGACGACCAGCCGCTTGTCGGTGAACACCACGAAGTCGCGGATGCCCTTGAACGCCCGGAGCACCTGCTCCCCGGGCACCAGCAGGTCGTGGACCCCGTCGACCACGGCGGAGGGGTCCACCGCCCCGAGCCTGACCAGGGAGCCGTTCCCGAGCTCGATCACCCGGCCACGGTAGGCGCCCGCGGGCGGTGCGGTGGTCGGGCGGGGTGGACTGACAGGTCCTGGCCGCCCGCCGGGTCCGCGCCTAGCGTCGGTGCCGTGGCAGCCCCCTCCGACGAGGTCAGCACCTTCCTCACCAGCCGCCGCGCCCGCATCACGCCCGAGCGCGCCGGCGTCGTCTCGCACGGCCACCGCCGGGTCGCGGGCCTGCGCCGTGAGGAGGTGGCCCAGCTGGCCGGGGTCAGCACCGACTACTACGCCCGCATGGAGCGCGGTGACCTCGGCGGCGCGTCCGAGGAGGTGCTCGACGCCCTCGCCCGCGCGCTGCAGCTGGACGAGCCGGAGCGCGAGCACCTCTTCGACCTCGCCCGCACCGCCGCCGCCGGCTCCCGGGCACGCCGGAGGACGGCTCCCGCTCGTCGTCCCGCGCTGCGCGCGCCGCTGCAGCAGGTGCTGGACGCCATCACCGACGCACCGGCGTTCGTGCGCACCGGCAGCCGCGACGTGCTGGCGGCCAACGCCCTCGGGCGGGCCCTGTACTCCCCGCTGTACGAGAGCGCCCGCCTGTCTGGCCACGCGCTGCCCAACAGCGTCCGCTTCGCCTTCCTCGACCCCCGGGCGCGCACGTACTTCAGCGACTGGGAGCGCACCGCCGACGACGCCGTGGCGGCTCTGCGGGGCGAGGCCGGGCGCACCCCGTACGACCGCTCCCTCACCGACCTCGTGGGAGAGCTGGCCACGCGCAGCGAGGAGTTCCGCACCCGGTGGGCCGCCCACGACGTGCGCCACCACCGCAGCGGCACCAAGCACCTGCACCACCCGGTGGTCGGTGACCTGGTGCTCACCTTCGAGGTGATGGACCTCCCGGCAGACCCGGGGCTGACGCTGGCCGTCTACACCGCTGCGCCCGGGTCGCCGTCGGCCGACGCGCTGCAGCTGCTGGCCAGCTGGGCCGCCGAGACCCGGACCGGTGGCGCACCCGCGCCCTCGGAGCCCCGGTCGGACGCCCCGTGAGCAGCGCGCTGGAGCGGCGCCTCCTGGTGCCCGGCAGCGCCCTGCTCTGGGGCCTGCAGTTCGCCGTCCTGGTCCCCTCGCTGGCCCTGCTGCTCGTCGCCCTCTACGACGCCACGCCCGCCGAGGTCGGGTGGGTCCTCGCCGTCTACAACGCTGCCGGGTTCGTGGCGTCGCTCGTCGTCCCGAGCTGGGCCGACCGCCGCGGCGACTACCTGCTGCCGATGCTCGGGTGCGCCGTCCTGACCCTGCTCCTGGCCGCGGTGCTGGGGGCGGTGACGGCCCTGCCCCAGGCGGTGGTGGCGCTGGTGGTCCTGGGGGCGCCCGCCGGGGTGGGCGTCTCGCTGCTCTTCGCCCACCTGCGGCACGAGGGGGCCGGCACCCCGCAGGTGACGCGGGTGCGCGCCGTCGTCTCGTTCGCGTGGATCGCGGGACCTCCGCTGGCGACCTTCCTCATCGCCGCCGCGGGCGAGCGGGCCCTCCTGCCGGCGCTGGCCGTCCTCGCCGTGCTCAACGGGCTCACCACGGCCGGGCTCATGGGAAGCCGACGCCGACGCACCGCTGAGGGCATCCCGCCGTCGGGCCCTCCGGACGACGCCATCCCCCTCCCCCGCGCCCGCGTGGGCCTGGTGCTGCTCGGCTTCGTGCTCCTCCAGGCCGCCAACTCGACCGTCGTCTCGGTGATGGCGCTCTTCACCACGCGCGACCTCGGCCTCGACGTCGTGTGGTCCGGCGTCGCGCTCGGCGTGGCGGCCGCGGCGGAGATCCCCGCGCTCCTGCTGCTCGGGAAGCTGAACGGCCGGATCTCCGACCTGGCGCTGGTGGTGTCCGGCAGCGCCGTGGGCGCTCTCTACTTCGTGCTGATGACCCTGGTCACCGGGCCGGTGGGGCTCGTGGCGGTGCAGCTGCTCAACGCCTGGAGCTTCGCCGTCATCGCCGGCACGGGGCTGGGGCTCTTCCAGCGGATCGTCGCCCGGCCCGGGCTCGCCTCCGGTCTCTACGCCAACACCCGGCGGCTCGGCGGCGTGGTCAGCGGCCCGGTGATCGGCCTCGGCGGCGCGACGGCGCGGGGGTACGGCGGGGCGTTCCTGGTGTGCGCGGCGCTGACGGCGGTCGGGGTGCTGCTCGTGGCGCTCGCCCTGCGCACGGCCCCCGCGCCGGCGGTCCTCGCCGGCTGAGAGCCCGCGGTGGCCCGGGTGCGGTCACCGAGGGGCCAGCTGGTCGTCAGCGCAGGGGCAGGTTGAAGCGGGTGACCACCTGCACGGGGGCTGGCCACGAGCGGGCCGGGCCGGGGAGCGCCCCGCGGGCCTGCAGCAGCACGCGTGCCGCGCGGCGAAGGTGGGTGCGCAGGTCGTGGTGCAGCACGGCGGAGACCCGCCCGTCGCGCAGGAGCGCGAGGTGCTCCGCGGCCAGGTCGTGCACGACGACGACGTGTGGGTGCTGGTCAGCGGCGGCCAGCGCGTCGAGCACGCGAGCGGCGCCGCCCGCCCCGGCGTACATCGCGTAGACCGCCTCGACGCCGAGCTCTCCGCCACCAGCACCGGCGAGCACCCGGCGCACCCCGTCGACCACGACGCCGGGACGCTGCTCGTCGTCGACCACCTCGAGCACCTCGCGCGGGCCCAGCACCTCGGCGAACCCCTCGGCGCGCTCGTCCTCACCCAGGTCCGCGCCACCGCTGCGGACCACCAGCACCCGCTCCCGACGACCGGTCTCCTCGGGGGCCGGGCCGAGCCACTGGTCCACCAGGTGCGCCGCCGTGCGTCCCGCGCCGCGGTTGTCGAGCCCGGTGTACGCGACCCGCGCGGACCCCGGCAGGTCGGTGACCAGGGTGACCACCGGAACGCCAGCCGCCGCCAGCTCGGCGACCGCCGCCACCACGTCAGGGTGCTGCGGGGCCTTGAGGACCACCCCGTCGCTGCGGGCCCGCAGCGCCTTCCGCAGCGCGGCGACCACGGGGGCCGGCCCGGCGCCGTCCAGCCCCTCGAGCAGGTGGAACCGGGCGCGGACGACGGCGGGCCGCAGCCCCGGCAGCTCGGCCTCCAGCGCCGCGCGGACCTCCACCGAGAAGCGCAGCGGCGCCTGGACCACCGCGTCGAGCGTCCAGGTGCGGCCACCGAGCTGCAGCTGGTCGGCCTGGCGCTGCAGGTCGGCGATGGCCCGCTCGACCTGGCGGGCCGTGGAGGGGCGCACGCCCTCGCGGCCGTGGAGCGCCCTGTCGACGGTGGCCTCCGACAGGCCGGCCTGGGCCGCGATCTCGCGGACGCGGAAGGGGTGGCGCACGGGCCCAGCATGGCGGCTCGACGGAGGGTCGCTGAGGGGTTTCTGAGGGGTTCCGGGCTGCCGCGGCCGTCGGGACGCGCCTAGCGTCGTCGTCACGGCGAACCCTCCTCACCAGCCACCCGCTCCTCGACGCTGAGAGGCACTCCGATGACGCAGACCCCGACCCGTCGCTCCTCCGCCCCGGCCCGCACCACCGCACCCACCGGCTGGTACTCCCCCGCCGACTGCTCCCTGGACGACTTCCGCGCCCTGGTCGAGGGCGGTCTCGCCTCCACCGACCTCGCCGACCACCCGTACGCCGACGCCCTGGAGCAGGGAGTGCTCGTCTACGGCGCTCGGCTGCGCGAGCACACGACGACGCCCGAGGGCCGCCGCGACGTGCAGGCCGAGCTGGCGCGCGCCCTGGTCGACGGGCCCGGCATCGTCGTCTTCACGGGCGCGTTCGAGCACGGCGTCGTCGACGCGGCCACCGAGGTCTTCGCGCAGGTGATCGCCGAGCAGAAGGCTGCCGGGACCGCCTCGGGTGACCACTTCGCCAAGCCGGGCGCCAACGACAGGATCTGGGGAGCCCTGGACAAGTTCGCCGTCCGCGCCCCGGAGGCGTTCGCCGACTACTACGCCAACGACGTCCTCGCCCTGGTCTGCGAGGCGTGGCTCGGCTCGGGCTACCAGGTGACGTCGCAGGTCAACGTGGTGAACCCCGGCGGGCAGGCGCAGACCGCGCACCGCGACTACCACCTGGGCTTCATGGGTCAGGAGCAGGCGGCGGGCTTCCCGGCGCAGGTCCACGCGCTCTCCCCGGCGCTGACGCTGCAGGGTGCGGTGGCTCACGTCGACATGCCCGTCGAGACGGGCCCGACGCTGTACCTGCCGCACTCGCAGAAGTACCCGGCGGGCTACATCGCCTTCCACCAGCCGGAGTTCACCGAGCACTTCCTCGCGAGCTCCGTGCAGCTGCCGCTGGCCAAGGGCGACGCGGCCTTCTTCAACCCCGCCCTCTTCCACGGCGCCGGCACCAACCGCAGCACCGACGTGCGCCGCATGGCGAACCTGCTGCAGGTGTCGTCGGGCTTCGGGCGGGCGATGGAGGTCGTCGACAGGACGGCGATGGCGAAGGCCCTGTTCGAGGTGCTGAGCGCCCAGAAGGCGGCGGGC
>Ga0325403_1002194_pt1 | contig 17104 bp, 8 predicted proteins | sample PopdelMetagenome_19_FD_205665 | JGI IMG/M metagenome (GOLD analysis project Ga0325403, IMG submission 205665) | Populus deltoides microbial communities from Bellville, Georgia, United States - Xylem-PdKOR-R4 | ecosystem: Host-associated > Plants > Phyllosphere > Stem > Wood/Secondary xylem...
TTTTTTGGCCATCAGCGGTGGAAAAGGTAAAGAGAACATCAAAAACCCTAAACAGATTTTTGAGGACTACTGTACAATCCTTCCCATTCCTCAATGGCTGCTAAAAAAAAACTCAACAAAGAAAAAAAGTGGAACTTAGTTGGGGGAAAAAAAAAAAAAACACAGGAACCAACTTCCACTTCTTCATTGATAACATGTTGGTTCAATATCTTTGAGAAGTCCAACTATCTGTTGCATGCTTGGTCGCTTGGAGTTGAGATCAGCTGTGCACAGATATCCAATCTTGAGGGCCTCCTCCATTTCACGTTCTGGTCCAGTATTGCGAATTTTCGGATCAATTGCTCTGGACCCTTCGCTCTTCCTTACCAATCCTCTAACCCAACTAACTAGAGTGGAGTTTTTCTCTTCAGCATAATCATCTCCAATTGGCTTTTTTCCAGTAATTAGCTCAAATAAAACAACACCAAAGCAATATACATCAGATTTTGGAGTAGGGCTGTCGTTGTCTGGATCAGTAAACTCTGGTGGAACATAACCAGGTGAGCCACGAGCAATCTCCTCATCTAAACCATTGCCAAAGATCTTGGCCAAGCCAAAATCAGATAATCTTGGCTCCAAGTTATAATCTAGATAAACACTACTAGCTTTGACATCTCTATGAATAATTGGAGGCGAGCAGCCATGATGAAGAAATGCCAATGCACGAGCAGTTCCAAGGGCAATTTTGTGTCTGAATCTCCAGGTTGTTAATAACCCTTCAGAGCCAACATTTTGAATTCCATTATTGCCATCTTCCTCCCATGTTTCTGTGCTCCATTCTTCAGTTGTTCGGATCCCAAGCGGCAAGTCATGGAGCAAATTTTGCAAGTTCCCGTTCTCCATATAATCGTATATTGCAATTCTTTGATCCCCGGCTAAGCAGTAACCAGTCAATGGTACAAGATTGGGGTGCTTAATTCGACCAAGGTACTCAAGTTCTCTGGCAGCTTCTTGGTCTATCAATGTGGATCCATGGACCAACACTTTTACAGCTACCTGAATTCCTCCAGGAAGAAATCCCCTATATACAGGCCCAAATTTCCCTTCAGCTAAAAGGGTGCCTCTATCAAAATTTGAAGTTGCAGACAAGAGGTCTGCAAATGTGATATTCGACAGTGGCTTCTCAAAAATCACTACTGGAACTGAATTTGCCTGCTTGACATCAGCAACCCATGTTGTCGAATCAGTCTGGAAGGAAAACGGGCCTGAGATATTTTGCTCTTCCTTATACGAGGTTTGCTTTGCTTCCCACATTTTGGATTTCCTTCTACAACCAAAGGCAAGAAATAGCAGTCCAGCAAGCATGAAAACCACGGAAAGGGCTAAACCCAGAGAAAGCTTTAATCCCTTGTGGTTGGAGACTTTTCTTTGAAAAAGGCCTGGGTTTGCAGCAATTGGGCAGCTGTCTAATGATCCAGAGAAGTGTGATTGGAAGGTTTCAGGGGAAAATTCTGAAGCACAAAGGGTTAAATTGTTGTAGGAGAAATTGTAGCTCTCCATCCAAGGGAGATTTTCCAAGAGGGACACTGGGATTTCTCCACTCAAATTGTTTTGTGACATATCAAGAACTTGAAGGTTTTTGATAGTTAGCAGAGGGATTCTGCCACTGAGATGATTCTGAGAAAGATCAAGTGTGTGCAAATTACTCAATTGTGTGATTTCACTCGGAATGTGACCAATGAGACTAGTTTTAGACAAATTAAGATATTCTAATTCTGAAAGCATATCAATTCGCGGGAACTCTTCTTCAGTAAATCTATTGAATGCAAGATTAAGGTGCTTGAGATTGGAGGCATGACTGAAATCATGGAAAATTTCTCCACTGAGCTGATTATCTGACAAGTCCAAATAAACCAAGCGAGACCAATTGTAGGTAGAATTGAATTGTACCTGAGAAATGTGACCTTCAAACTGGTTTTTGCTCAGGTCCATCACCTCCAACAGCTCCTGAAACACACCCATTACTGAACCCTGAAATGAATTCCCGGAGATGTTAAGGATAGTGATGGACTTCATTAGCGAGAAATCCGAGTCCCGCCCTTGAATCCCATTTCCTGCAAGGTTTAAGGTTTTGAGCTTAGGAAAAGCAGCACCAAAACCATCTGGTAAGGATCCATCCAGCTTATTCATTGAAAGATCAATAAAATACAGTGACTGGCAACTCAGAATTCCCGATGGAATGCTTCCTTCAAATCCATTTCGTTCGAGTTTAAGCACCCTCAAACTAACAAGAGAGCTTATTGCTGCAGGGATTTCACCAGAAAAGTTGTTGCTTGATAGATCAATTGTTTCAAGCACGCCAAAATTACCAACGTTGCTGGGAAGGGGCCCAGAAATCTTATTCGAAGAGAGATTGAGGAGATTCAGAAAGCCTAAACTCCACAAATCTGAAGGAAAAGATGTGATTTTGTTGTTGCTAAGATCCAAGGTTTGTAGCTTGCTTAGTTTACCAATAGTGGTATCAGGAATAGAGCCAGAGAGGCCTAAACCAGAAGCCAGAAACTTAACAACACGTTCTTTTTTGGCATCACAGAACACACCTTGCCATGAACAAACAGAAGCAGAAAAGTTGTACAGCGGAGAAGAAGTTAAGCCCATGTTCTTCAAAAACTCAGAGAGAAAGAAACCATCTGTATTGGGTTGTTGACAAGCCAAAGGCTTGAAGAACAGAGAAAGAATCAATACAGAGACAAAGAAACCGAAACCCATTTTGACTCAAAGACTAAAACTTCCAAACTTGAACCAAAACCCCAAAACCAGCTCAACCTCTCTAGTGCTTCAGAACAAAACCACCGCTACAGCATTTATGCTTCTGACTCCATCTTAGTTAATACTTTATGGCTCATTCAACTCCATTAAACACCACTAAACAGAGTGTTTTGAGGTGTTTTAAACACAAAGATAAAAACTAGGGCTTAAAACTCTCCAAACCCACTGACCTATAAGCTTGTGGTAATAGTGCAATGCACAGAAAGGGTCAAAAATGGAATCTGAAAGACCAAAAAATGGAAAGCTACTATTGAGATTTCAAAAGGGTATCAGAGGATTATGGAGTTTCAAAGGAGAACGTGAGCATACCTTATCTGGTTTTGCAAGAAAAGGTAAAGCCAGCAGAACAAACAAACAACCCAAGTGAAGAAGCACTTTTGTCTATGTGCTTACTTTCTGCTTACTTTCTGCTGCATGTATTTATAATCAGCTAGTATTTATTTATTTTTTTCGTTTTTTTTTTATGGTACTAGTTAGAAATACAGATAATAATGTTTTAGTTTTCAAAACCAGCGAGGGTCTAATTTAATTTATAATCTGAGTTATTGAGTTAATTTATAAATTATTATTCAGTAATTTTATTCAAGAAAATTTTATTTTTTAAAATTAATTTAGTCAAGTCTCCCTTGAATTTAGTCAAATCTTATTTAAACAATTTGAATTAAAATCCGAACCAAATCATGTTTCAGGTGTGAGACAAAATATAATAATCATGTTAGTGTTTGTGTTTAATATTACAATACATTATATTTTTAAAAAATATTTTTATTTAAAAATATATTAAAATTAAATTCAATTAAATTTTTTTAATAAAATTTCATATTTAAAACTATTTCAAAAGAGTCCATTCATTCTCCAGCTTAGGTTAATTTATGTTTCAATAACATTTAAGAATTTATGTTCGGACCAAAGCTTTTTGTTGAAGAAGTTGTGTTGAAAAGAAGAGACGGGAAAGAGAGTGGGATTTTATTTTATTTTGTTATTTTGTAGGATTTTTTAGATAAATAAAGAAGAAGGTATTTTTAAAAATTAATTTTCAATATTAATTAGAATTGAGCAAATCAGGGTTTGCCCTCTAATTTTTTTTGGTTATTTTTTATGAATTAAATTTCATTTAAAATTCAAATCAAACTTCTAAAAATAATTGCAAATACAAAAATTAATTTAGCCATGTGAATTGAATTCCGTTCATGGTTTCCTAAACAAGATGAAAATAAATTTAATTATATTTCTTTGAACACATGAATTTAAATTTTTTATCAATTGAATATTATAATTGAATTTAATTATAGTAAAAAAACTACATAATTGAATTTATTGGAATAAAATACTAAACTACATAATTCAATCTAATTATAATGTTTGAAATACATGTGGAAATGAATTACATTAGTAATCTTCGACTATTCTGCTATCAATTTAGAAATTATTTTCACTATATAAATATTTATTTTTTGTTCAAATGACACTTATATTTATTCAGAATGACATGAAATGTAGGCATTTTAAAGAAGTTATTAATAGACTTATCTCATACTAACATTTTTATTAAGCATTTACCGGAAAAAATAAAAAATATATATTCATAAAAAATAAAATTCATTTAAGATATTTTCATTGGAATAATGAGAAAAAAGATTATAGATATATTCCAATAAAAATTCTTGAGTTTTTATTAAACAAAACTTAAATAAAAATAAATATTAAACCAATACAAATTACATCATCGAAATAGAATGAGTAAAATAATTTTAACAATGTTAATAATCAGAAAAAATGTCACAATTCTTACTTTTAATAATGAAAAAAATAAAAATAAAAATAAACTTATACAGTTATACTAATCATTATTGGCTAAAGTTGAAGATAAGTGACAGAGGAAGTATAATAATGTAAAGTTGAAGAGCAGTAATGACTTCATATCATCTTCTTTATGCTGTCTAAAAATTGAACTTATTGGACTAATCTCGAAGTCTCTTTTTAGCTGCCCAATCGGGACCATTTTGGCAGCAATAAAATAAAATAAATAAAATAAAAAATCGACCATAATTTGGACCGTCAACATGGTATGAACATCGAGTTGGTTTAGGCCCCCACAAAACTTGAGTACTTCTCGAGTGATTGTTGGATTTTTGTAGTTTCTTGACCTTGCTGTTAAAAAAGATATATATAGTTGTAAAATTCGACCCGACCCGACCTGAGTTGAAGAAAAAATAATAAAAAAAAAACTCGGTGTGACTCGATCAAAATTCGATAACCCAATCAAAACCTAGAACCCGAGACTTAAACCGGACCAGGTCTAAAAATTATGAAAAAAATATCTCTAAATCAGTTTATATGATAATAAAACTAAGTTTTATCTTAAGATAAATTTAAAGATATTTTTTACTAAAATATATATATATATATATATATATATATATATCTTAAGATTAACAATTAATTTGTATTCTCAGCTTGAAGTGTTGCTAGTCTAGCACCTTTGTGTGTGCTCTCTCGTAAAGGGTATGCGAGGAGAATTAAATGTCTGAACTACCCTTGCTATAACGAAAGTAAAATACATTTTGCAAGGATTATACTGTCTTTTCCCATGAATAATTGAGAATGTTTGTTTTTGTGGTTGAAATTCTTTTTCATCTTCTTGTAAACTAGTTTTTATATGAAAATATGTATTTTTAAGTGTTTTTCAATAATTTTTTAATGTATAAATATAAAAAATAAAAAGATAAATTATGAAGTGTTTTTCAATAATCTTAAAAATAAATTAAATTGTCTTAAAAAATATATTTTTAATTAAAAAACTTTATTAAGAACACAATCAAGTTAAAAAAAAATTAAAAAAAAAAACTCGAAATGAGAGCCGAGTAGTGATAGATTTGAGGATCCGACAAAGAAAGGATGAGGAAGAAGCAACCTTAATTAATGATTTGCATTGATTGAGGGATCGGTGAAGAGTAACAAGAAATCAACCGACAATGTTATTTATTATTAGCTTCAAGAACATTAATATCCTCTCATGCCAGCAAACTTATTCTTTAAACAATGGCTTCATTAATTGTTCATATAATAATAATAATGAAAACACCATGATTCATGAACTTCTTCAGCCCACTTCACAGAGAACTGTCCTTTTACCACTTCGATCCGACGTCACCTTGGAGTCACATGCACCATATACCTTTTCAAATTAAAAAAAAAAACCTTATATTATATATATTACAATTTTTCTATCAAATAAAAAAAAATTCGAGCTGCATGATACCCTATGTCTTCTTGAGTGAAACTCTCTGCAGCTTATAAAGTAGCAGTCTTGATGCTCAAAATATGAAGAGTCCTGATTCCTCTGGAAGTAATACCTCTCCTGTTGATTTCACAGCTGCTTCCCTTGAGGTAGAAGAAACAAAGAGAGAAATTAAATAAAAACCCAGATAGGAATTATACATTTTGAAACAAAACAAACCTCATCATTTTTAGTGTTGTCATGTAGTTTTTTTTAGTGTTGATAGAGTCGTCTCAGTGAGTTTTTTATGATGATAGGATGGTGTACACAACATAGCGATGACAAGTCCCTAACAAAGTTTTTTTTTTCTTTCGAGTATGTATAACATTGACAGTTTATTTTTTATAATTAATTATTATATAAAAAAATTATCTTATTAGATGTTATTTTTTTAATCATGTTATTAAATTAATTGAGTTTATTGAATCTGATAAAATTAATGATCCAAATCTGATGTATTTTTCATAGTTTATTTGATGAAGCGCTTATCTAGTTGATATTTATTTCCCGACCGGCTATTTTTCTAAGGGAGACAAAGTTTAATGTTGATATTTACTATCAAGAAAAGGATTTAATTTAATTCAAGCAACAAGGTGAAGAATGATTAACCTGCATAAACCATAGCCAATGGAGTGATTAAATATGATGTAATGTTCTTGAAACAATACCAGACACCTCAGAACCATCATCTAATAAACATCTAAGACCTTGTTTTAAGGCTGTCCTCAGGTATCTTTAACCACACAAGTGATTTAAACAAACTTCTCAATCAAGGCAACCCATTTAAGGGAGCTGCAACATTGTACAATTATTATGCGAACTTCCATTATTTCCTTACACAAACCAGAAAGAAGAAATTAAAAGCTCATTTTGTACATGTTCAAAGTTCAAACAAGGGCTTTTGGTGATCGGTAGACATGCTGCAGGCGTGATGATTGCCACAACAAATGCATTCTTAGTTATAAAAAAGATCATTTTTATTAAAAACCAATCGAATTTTGCCCAAGTCAACCAAATCGTGTATGTATTAACCGAAATCAATATAAAACCCGACCTAAAACAGGTCTCCGGTGAGTATCAGGGTCTCCGGTGAGTATCAGGGGCACATAATAGGAGTAGAAATGAAGTTTGCTTCCACTGGCCAGTGATGATGTTATTTCTGATAACCCGCATGAAACTGGCAATGGTATCAATCATCACCACAAGCACTCCATTAAAATAAGCTCTTACCCATTATTGACAGCATTTGTGCTTCTCTCTTAACATGATGCAGGATTCTTTTTTACGCATGTGAGCATCTCCAAACCATCACCCCAAGAAATGTTTATTAAAGTAGTGTCCTGGTGCTCAGTGTCATCCACATTATGCTAGTGAGCTCCCTCATGGACCACTGGAAAACATGATCTTTCTTTGTTCAATCTGACTGTTATCAATAAAAAATTGTGAAAAAATATGAATAAATCAGTTCAGCTATTTAGAAGAAAAATCCATTAACATAAATTGAAGGCTGGGCAACAACTTAACAGGTACAGCTTTCCCCGGGACAACCAGATCCATGTAACAGGTGAATTTCATGGCCATTTTTTCAGAACCTGTTAATGAGACCAGACCAGTCTCAGCAAATCAACCCAAGACTCAGTTTATCTCCCCGGGTCAACTACAAATATTTTTTTTTTCAATTTTATCCGAAACAACATTGTTTGAAATTCACCTAGTCATAGGGCTAACCTGCAACCAAAGCCTTGAACATGGCCAGAAACTAAGCCGGATGTGATAGCTGTGTAAAAAACAAGGCCGGCCACCGCACACTATGTTCTCTAATTATAACTTGTAAAGTTCTTCAATTAACAGGAAGATAATACATTTCTCAATACATGAAAGCCTTTTTCAGCTCAGTCATCTAAGGTGTTACAGATAACAAAAGTCCCTCCCCAATAAATATAACCAAAAGAAAAAAAATATATATATATATAGGAAACAAAATTGGTAACATCGTAGATTTTACGTTAGGTCGCCCTGGCAAAATTTTGGCCAAACATAGCAACAATTACTACATATAATATAACAGCATGTCGACAAATCATGATCCCACAAAATTGATAGCTGTATTGATCGCTTCATATCCTGAAAGGCTGGTTTTCAGACCTAGATCCGTCCATCTTCGCCTTCTTAACTTGAGTTTTCTTTGTAGCCAATGCTTGGAAAAGGTTTGGTCCGTCAAAGTTGTGCTGAGATTGCCTTAGCTTCTTTCTCTTACCTCGATCATATTCTTCATCCCTGTGGAAAATTGAAGTTGCACCATGGAGAACAAGATTAAAAATTACAGAAAAGCAGGTCCAATAAGCAAACTAACTTTTAGCAACAACCCTTTCTGTAAAAGGTTATGTTAATTTCCCTTTCATTCTAATAAAGAAAGGTGAGTAAATGTGGAATTCAAACTCACCACTCATTTGCTACATAACCAATGCTGAGATTTTCCACACCGTTGGATTCCACAATCTGAGGTGGCAACTCTATTCCATCCCATGGTGCAACTGTAACAAACAAAGCAAGGCCAAAAAGCAACTTTCAGCAAGTCAAACTGTAAATCAAATGCAGCAGAGATGATCTTGCAAGCTAGATAGCCTTTCAGCTTGAAAGGAGTTCAATTTCCAAACAAGAATTTAGTCCCAACTACATGTAAAGAAATCGCATGGTCTTCTGTTTAGTTTGATGTGCCTTTCCTTCACGAGGAATTAGTAGGTGGAGAAAGATGGTATTGTAGGATTGCACTAAGGATTAAAATGTCTAAGCAAGCGATTCAATCCAGCTTTCTGCCACTGCCACAAAATCAAACTTTCAAGTCCCAGTTGCATGAATTTCCATTCCAGGGATTATAATCTTATCTATGAACAGACATGCTTCGTAAGGTTTATATTCAGAATAAGCTTATTTTCTCTATAGCTTCAGCACTGGAGCGAAAACCATACCCACCCCCATGAAGGCACAGCCTGGGCATGTTATTTTATGCGTGGAGGCATCGGCCAGCAGCTCAGTAAGACATTAGCACTCCTTAAGCAGACCAGGGACACAAGTGCAGGAAAAGCTAAAAGGGGGGGTTGAATCCAATAATGATAGGGCCATTATAGGATCTCAAACTGTGAAGAAAGAAGAGAATCTATCTAGAACTCCAGATTTCTTCCACCATGATACACGGTGCAAAAAATGAAAAAAATAATAATCCAAATAGCAATGACTAGTGCACAAATGAAACTATTGGATAGCAATGACTAGTGCACAATTGCTGACATTGATAAGCTATAGATGGTCAGGTAGAATTTAAGAAGAATCAGAACAGTACTCACCAGTCACCTTTGCACCCCCACTAAGGGCATTCATTATCCCATTCTGTGATGCATCTCTTTTGCTATTTTCTGTGCAGTCAGGTTCTCTTGCATCTCCTCCATTTACTTCAGAGATTGAGGTAGAACTCTTTTGTCTCTGTTTATCCATTGTCAGCAAGGTGCCACTCAGACTATTTCTCTCCATAGATTCTCCATGTATGACACCCATCCCAGGATCACTGGACTTTCTTGTATCATTTCCCTTTCTTGAACCAGATTTAGCTGTCTTCCTCCGAGATGTCATCGAAGCCAATAAACCTGTAGAGATTTTGGATGTAGATGGCCCCAACCGGGATGAACAGCCATCATTTTCGAGCTGCTCGAGCAAGTTTTCTTTGAAGAGATTATTGGTCTCCAAAGCAAGGCATTTTCTCTTTTTGTGTTTTTTCCTCATGCGAACACCTAAGGATACCCTGAATAAGTTTGAACCAAGATGCATCCTACGCTTGAGAAGCTTCTTTTCTAATTTCTTTTTAGGTGTGCAAGCAGGAGCTTTGCTATGTAAACATTCATTTTGAATGACAGGTGGGATTGAAGCAATCAGGATTGATGCCTCAACCGGCTGGCGTGCAGTTTGTTGCCCACCTTCAACAGCCTTATCACTAGGTGTTTTCCCAGCAGAACTCTTAATGGGGATGTCTCCACCCTGAGAACAGAGATATACATCAAAACTTGGCCAAACAATGACGTTGTCAACAAGTATCCAAAGGAACACGTATATGTAATTACCTGATCGCTTTCACAGCTTGGCTTGTTAGGTGATTTCACAGTGACTGTTTTGTCAAATGTCTGGTCAGTAGATCCCACGGATGGAGCCAATCTTGGGACCTCACCTGATGTTTTATCACAAAAATCCCAACATGGAACTTGACTTGACACCCCCACATTTAGGCCAGCATTAATCTGGATTGACAATGAACTCACAAGTTAGAAACAAAGTGAAAATGCCAACCCAGGTGAAGAAACAGGCCTGTGCTGGGCATGAAACATCCAATTACCTTTTGTGGGATCTCATTTCTGACAAGTTTGTCGATAGCAGAGTTTTTCAGGCAACTGCTGCTATTAGATGGCACATTACAGTCACTGGTTTTGGCCTCAGTAATAGTAGAAGTCTCTTCAGGTTTAGGAGCAACATTATTGCTGTTCATGGAGAGAGTTGAAGTTGGCAAGCATTCTCTAAGCTCCGAATTTGCCAAATACGCTCCTTTTGATGGGAATGTCAATGGTGCACTTGAAGTTTCTAAGGCAGGATGCACTTTCGGCAATCTTTGCCTATTGTTTTGCTGAAATGGTGTGTCTTTTGGATAGATCTCTGATGATGGAACAATGCTTGATGCATCTTTTTTATTCACAGCAGCAGAAGAGTTGGTAGACTCCAATCTATTCCCAATCAAACCACTATCCACGTGTTCCTTCGAGAATTGCTTGGCAACCAGATTCGCAAAGTTACTACCCAAGGTTGCTTTCATGCTTTCTTTTTGAGCAACATCGAAAGGTTTTCTTGCAACATTTTTTCTATCACGAACGTAGAACAGCATATAAGCCTTCTGCTCTAAAACAGTCTTCTCGCTAACTTGACGAACCTGTTGATTGAAATAACCTAAACTGATAAAAGATCTATTCACAAAAAACAGTGACATGAAAATTGTACCTAGCTTGCAGATCTACATGCAGCAGATTTTCTAAATTGACTCCTTATGTCCACCATACCTGATTGTCATTGAGGAGGTGCCACATATTACTTGATGTCCGAACAAAACAGACATAATGACCAGAGTGGGTATTATGACCATAATGTACGAGTACACCATATAGACTGTACTTTAACTCCCCCTCCTGCCAAGAATAAAGAACTCAATAAGCAGATGATGAAAGATAGAGAGTTAAATGAAACAGAATGCCACATGCAGATTCTACAATCATGCAGGCTAGAAATTTTCTTCATAATAGTGTTCTCAAAAGCAAGACACTCATATGATAAAAAAAAAAATCATTTGGAGAGAGAAAAAGCGTGTCCAAAACAACCATAGGAACAAATAGAATAGCTCACTATCATTAAATGCCTTCTGATACGATTTAAACTCCTTCGCATCAACTAAGAGTATACAAATGAGAAATTTAAATACACAAACCAATGACAATCAGGTATTTTCCAAACAAAAACATTCTTCAGAGAAGCAACACCTTCTTGGTCATATCCACATACCAACTAACAAAAGAAATAAAACATAACAAAGTGCATCAAAGACATATAATAGATTAAACCATGCAAAAATGAACCTAAATTACAAAGACAGCGAGAGAGAGAGAGAGTTAATTTGGAATGGTATCATATATACTAAAAAAGATATTTCATCAAGTCTGGAAGAATGAAAGTTTACAACAATGATACGCATACTCACATAGGAACCACTGACGAAAGGCTTAATGTCCAATGAACGATCAAATATAACTTTCTTGTCAACCTTACGTCCAGGATCATGTGCATGAAACCGTTTTAGATGTATTGTAAGCACATGTGGTGCCTTGTGAACTGTAAGCCTTTTCTTAGCCCTGACTTTCTGCTTGCATCGCTGACACTGGTATTGCTTCTCTCCTCCATCTAACACCTCTGCAGCAGTGAAATTCCGAAGTGCAACTGGCAAGGTATCTGCTTTGGCTATTTCGAGGCTTAAATCTAAAAATGGATCAAATTTGTTGGAGCAGTAAGAACATTGTTGGCATTCCACCTGAAAATGCATGAAAGAAACATTTAGAGTTTTGAGAAATAGGGAGAACTTTGACATAGCAATATTCTGAATAAATAATTTATTGAGAGGGGGGATAGATAACAAAGAAAAATAGAATATTTGAATCACAAGACATTAAAACTTTCATGCAAAACCATATCCAAATGGCAGTATTTATGTCTATCCAATCACTTCTCTAGACTAATTCAACATCTTGAACACAATCCCATGACCAAAGATTTGCATGGAGAGGAATGTCCCTGGAGGACTCCAGTCCTCAGAAAATTGTCAGCAGATCCACAGCAGAGCAATAAAAGTTTACCTGACTACGAAGGTGACCACCAAAGATTTTGTGTACCAAACTCTTCTCATAAGCGGCAGGGGATTCACTTGGCACTCCTGAAGGTAAGCAGCACTTATGCATTGATTCCAGCAAGTTAACCATATACTCATGTGCATCCTCTTGTCTTGCGTTGCGGAAGTTCCTAGATATGCCTAATTATGTGGTCAAGAAATAAAAATACCAAATCATAGGAACTCCAAGCAAAACCCTTGCCTAGTAGTAGCATTTGGGGACTCCCATCAGACACGATAAATGACACAAGCCTACTGAAGCAGTACAGCTATTTTTAAAATGAAAATTTCTACAGGAAACTCTGAGGCAGAAGCTAGTAGCTACTTGTGTGTGAATTTTTAGATCCAGGATTAATAAATGAAAAAAATTCACTTGCAACAGCTCCAGTTGTCAGTCAAGCACAGGAAAAATTAGTACAAGATTATAAAGGTGTAATATATGGTGTGGTCACCATCATAATTTTTCTCCTAATTTCACCTGGATAGCAACCCATTGGGATGAATTAATCTAGCTGATTTGGCCAACAAAACAAAAATTGCCAAATATCAAAAATCAGGTAATTAAAGGAAACAGGCCATCAGAAGGATACAGCGCAAATTTGAGACAAGATCCTTGGGCACTAGTGACCTCCCACTTGATTGTAGAGCACGGCTCACATGTTTTTGGATAGCACACAAGGCACAAAATCCAGCTACATGACCTGCATAAATAAATCAAACCAAATGTTAGGAAATATAGATAATCACCACTTCATTTACAGCAGTTAAATAGTAAAAGCATTGGTGACAGGACATCAAAAACTAATTACAAACATCATGTAAATTAACCAGTACATGTACTGAAATTAGCTGTTAAAACCGGTAATACCTGGAAATCAATGCACACCAGCCATGAAGAAATGTTATGAAATTTTTCAAAAAACTTGGTAAAATCAAATTAACAATCCCTGTTTATGCAAAGATTGTTAAAAAAGAATTAGGCGATGGCCAACTAGCTTGGGGTCAGTGACACTCAGCGCCACCAGTAACAATCAACAGTCCAGTCCTAGAAAATAATGCATGACACACATGATGAAAACATATTTGACCCAGAGATAACTAAACCAGTATATAGATTGTTAAGAGGTGAGCCCTGACAGCAGCATGGCTGTAAAGTGTAGGTGAGCCACTCACATGAATTTTGATGCTTGACACTATGCAAGTATGCTGCTAAAGGCTCAGTATATGTCAAACCACTACTGAATTGAGAAAGCAACTGTTCCCCAGATTTTCCAGAATCATGCAATTAATATTTTTCAAATGGTAAATCCAATGGGAAGAAAGTTCATGGCCATAAGGAACAGAAGAATGCAAAAGACTAATCACTTCTTCCATCTCAAAAACAGGTCTTTGTGGAGCCATCTACACAATTGCTAAAAACTGGCAAAAGCAGTTTAATAAAAATCAAACCACACCAGCAATGAGCAATGCTATCGACCAATTAAAAAAGTATTCTATTCCCTGATTTTATGCAAAGATTGTTAAGAAGACGAATTACTTGATGAACTAGAAGCACGGGGTAATCAATCATCAGAACCACTAAGAACATTTCAATGCAAGAATCTAGGAGGCGACCATTATTAAATAAAAGTTTTTGAGCATATAGAGTGTCATAGAGGACCAGAACCCAATAATATACAGCATGCTTTCACAAGAGAAAGTTCAGTGGAACCACTCACATGAATTTTGATGCTTGCCACTTTGCAAGTATGCTGCTAAAGGCTCAGTGTATGTCAGACATTGCACCACTGAATTGAGAAAACAAGTGTTCCCAAGATTCTCAAGACCAGCACCCTGAAAAAAATTCATGTGATCCCGCAAGTTAAGCTGCTGGCCAAGTTTAAATATAGACCAGAGTTCTTCAAAGTGGTAACCGCAAAACAATCATAAATTGGCAAATGGACGGGAAATATTTCTGTCATATCATACCATTTCTTCATTTTCCCACCGAAATAATGTAAAACTGACACTCAATGAGAAAGCCAAAAGGAGATAGTTTAGCTAAAATCAAAATGATATTCCATTGGAAGATAAAAAGGCACCAAAAGAAAAGTAGACGTTAGGCAACAAGTGAAAGATATACTTTAGTTGTTAGGGAGGAAAGAAAGACAGGTGAATAAGGAAGGAAGGGTGAGAAGGATGCAGAGCTCACTTAATTTAATTGGGTGGATATGAAAAAGGGAAAGAAGGGAGGAAGTGTATGTTCCTCTAGACCTCACATTATTTATAATCCTTCCAACTAAGACTTCTCATTCCTAAATGTTTTTAAAATTGGAAGGATCGTGAGATGAAGGCCATGGTTCTTTCTTCTTACCTTCAATTTTTCCTCCTCTATTCTTACAACCAAACAAAGAAAACTTGAGTTGCATTCATTCATCTCCATTTCCCATCCTCCCCACCAAACCAAAATGGGTAACCCAACCAAATTAGAAACACCAAAAAAGAGAACTAAAAAATAATGCAAAAAATCCTCATAGTTGGAAAGCACCCAGAAAGGTTCCCTCCCCCACCTTTTTTTTTAAAAAAAAAGTTGAGCATAAAAATGACAAAAGAGAGAGAGAGAGAGAGAGCCTGTGAGTAAAAGAAATCACAAACAAAAAGCGACAATGTCTAAGCCAAAATCAACAACACCTGTAAAGATTGATTGAAAAGAAATGAGAAATGGAAAAGAACTAATATAAACAGCATCTGAAGAAAAACTCGACAACAACCAAGCCTCAATCTTGAAAATAACCACTAAAAGAAACAGATTTCTACACGCATAAAACACATGAAAACTAGATAACGTAGAAGTACTTCAAAAAACTAAATAGTTACAGGTTTTTTTTTAAAAAAAAAACCACAATAAGAATTAGTTTGCAGCAGATACCATATCTTAATTTAAAACTGTTTGCTTAATAAGAAAAAATTCAAGTTCCACCTTCCTGACCGAACGAAAGTTATAACTAAACCAAATTACAAAAGCCTTGAAAAATCAATAAGCATAATGAAATGAAAAATAAAAATAAAAACCAAATAATATATGGATTAATTTTGAGTGAATTTAAAATGTTGAGGATGCTATTTGATTGAAGTTATTTTATTTATTTATGATTAGTTTCAATTTAGAATTTCAAATTCCACAACAGATTCACAGCAGCAGAATCCACATACAGTAAATTCCTCCGTATTTGAACCCCTTAATTTCAAATTAACAACTTTAATCGAAAAACATCCTCAACATTTGAAATCCACTCAAAATTAGGCCATTAAGTCTACATTCGAAGCTGAAAAAAAAATTCCAGCCTTGCAGTAAAAACAGAGGTCAAAGATAAACGCCTAAAAAAACATGAAAAACCGTCTAAATTAAACCTAAAACAAGCGAAAAATTTAGCTTCAGTAAAAACAAGATATAAAAACTCACAATTTTCCTGAAAGAGATCCCAAAACAAAGCTCTGGATCAAGCCCATTTTCCACAAAATCCGACCCGTCAACTTTCTTCACGGACTGACCCGGATGGTGATGCTCAAAAGCGAAGGGCCTCTTTCTCGAATTATAACCAGGATTTAAAGTTTCAATCTTGAAATCAGAAGTGTTGTTCTTAAACCCAATGTACTGTTTAGTCGCCAGCTGAAACTTTATCCTTCGTTTCAAGGTAGAATCGTCCTTGGATCCGTTTTCAATGTTCCCACCGGATTCCATTTTCAGCTCCGCTTCAGTCCTCATCACAATATTTTCCGTGCTCTGCTGCCGCCTCTAAAAATCAGTAATAGTGATTATCGAAATTCGATTCTTTTTTTACTAAAAAACAAAAATTGAATCGATGATTGAAAAAAAATAGTGATTATCTAGAGAGAGGGGTGGTGGAAGAGGCGGGAAAAGGTGGTTGTTGATCGGTGGATTTTGTTTGTTTGGTGATTGGGAGGGGGAAGCGGAAAGAAGCTGCTAGTTACGGCTTCTTCTAGGAAGCGAAAGAGACTAAAACCCTACCCAAGACCCTTCTTTTTATTTTATTTTTTATTTTTATTTTTTCGTTTTTCTAATTATGTTAGGTATTTACAACTCAGTTCTCCAGTTATATATGTTGTTTCGATTAGGCTCTCAAATTGTTTATTTAAGCGATTTTGTCCTCAATGCACTCACTATTGTGAGATTTAGTTACATGGTAACGTCATAGGCTCAAAGCAATGACTGAATATCAGATTCAGTTTGCATGTATCTCGATTAATTTTATGAGCCCTGAAATTAATGATCATGTAAATTTCCAATGGCAATCATATTAGCAATTACATGACTCGAATCTGAGACCATATAGGAAGCAAATTTCTTAGTCCTAAATTTCTATCACTGGACCACCTACTAGATAGTTAATGACTTGAATTTTTCTAATTGTATTGTTGACCTCAGTTTTTGCAAGACTTTTTTCTTATTTAAAAAATTTGTATGGTAAATTAAGATATAAATTTTTTATTTTTCCTTGAATTAGGGTTTATGAAAAATAATTTATTCCAGTGATTTAGTTTGGTCTTCT
>Ga0325403_1002196_pt1 | contig 17102 bp, 12 predicted proteins | sample PopdelMetagenome_19_FD_205665 | JGI IMG/M metagenome (GOLD analysis project Ga0325403, IMG submission 205665) | Populus deltoides microbial communities from Bellville, Georgia, United States - Xylem-PdKOR-R4 | ecosystem: Host-associated > Plants > Phyllosphere > Stem > Wood/Secondary xylem...
ATTTCCGAAAAACTTACCTTCATACTGCTCAGAAAGGGCACAATTTGACAAACCTTGAATCCTTGATAGAGAGACCTTTGAGAGGGATTTTGTATTTTTCATACATTGAATAAAAAAAAATTGTAATAATTTTCCATTCAAATCAATTCATGCTCCATATGATATAACAACACCACAATGGAAATCTATAATCGTCCATTTCTATTTGATTTTACTTTGAGTGACATTTATACAACAATAGATAAACAATTATTTCTTTCCACAAAAAAATAAATGGAAAGGTGAAACAAAACAAAAACAACAATAATGCAAAAACTACTTAACTCTATTATATAATACATAATATCCATATTTGAAGCGTATCAAATATAAAAAATCTAATCTTTAAACACCTCAATAAATCTAAAAAAATAGCCAAAATAAAATCTCATTAAATTAAAAAATAATAGCCTAATAGTTTTCAAAATTGCTTTGGTACTTGAAATATCAATGTAGTAACAACCTTATTTAACATGCGTATAAACAATAGTAATTGATTTTAGCAATTATTAAATTTGCTAATTTATTCGTACCAATCAATCTTGAAATCTATAGATAGACATTGATGTGCCAAAAGCCTAGAAAACAAAACAGACCAAACTACTACTATTTGGTCAAGCTATTAGGCTAAAGGCATATAAGATAGTTATTGCCTGATCAACTGGTTTGGCTAAAGGCTCAACTATCCTAAAAAAAGATTGAACAATTATTTTGGCAAAAGGAATGAGAGAATTGATTAGGCTAGGGAGAAAAGAAATAGAGAATATAACGACTCGAGAAAATGAGAGAGAGAAAAAGAGAGAGAGAGAGAGAGAGAGAGAGAGAGAAGGACAAGTCATTAAAGCTCCATCATGTCTCTGGTAACGATACACATTAAATCAGGAGGAAGAGCTCATCGAGACAAATCCAACATCATCAAATAAGGTTGTCATTGGTGCTTGGAGATGCCTCACAAATTGCCACAAGACAGCAAGTCTAGTTCACATGTTGACACGTAAAATAAACATAGTAGAAATTTTTTTTCTTTTTTCTCCAACTTGAACCCTGGTTATTCAACAACTTTCTAATTCAATCTCCAAATTAGCTTGATTGGTTAGCATGAAAGGAAGATTCCCATTTAGCCCTTGATTCATCATTTCAATTTTTAAATTAAGCTCGACCAGATAACATACAAGGAAATACTATCTCGCACATGCTTCTATCATGCAACCGCCTACTAGTGTTACGTGACGCCCACCTAATTTTATATTGCATAAGTTATTAATATAGGTACACAAATTACTAGAACGAATGCCTACCTTATTAAACAATACAAGTTATCAATGAGAGCGTGATATAAGTTGTTAGTATAACACCTACCTTGTCTCATAATTGTCAGCGTATAAATTGAATAGTGCAACGTTTACATGAACAACTTGTTTTATAGCTTGCTTACGTGGTGAAGGTAGTTATTTCCATGATTAATCTTTTACAATATGTTTATGAATCTATTCTCCAGGAGGAAATTTCAGGTGACCTAAAGTATATAAATACCTAAGGTCACCATGTAACAACATACAGACCATAAAAAAAATACACACACACACATAACAATCACAACATATATTATTCTATGTTCTTGTTTTCTTTGTTGTATATTATTTTTCTCCTATGCATTTGTTAACTTGTGTATTGAAAGGTCCTTTATCCCAATAGAGAACATGTTTTGTAAGAGATTATGAGCCATAAAATTAGCTTAAATTAAAAAAATTATATATATCCTCAAAGCCCATTGCACTAGTTATTTTTCTTTAAACAAAATCTTCATGCCTCTATATAATGATTCCTTAAAAATTTATTATGACAATTTCTCCATTGATTAGAAATCTTTATATCTCCAAACAAAATCTTCATGTCTCCATATAATGATCTATCTAAACATTTATTGTGGAAATTTCTTTATTAATTCTTTATTTTTCTACCTAGTATAAAATATTTGTTATTCTCTCAACACCTAACCCCAATACAATAAAGATGCAAGGAACAACATAGGAGTGTTTTCATTTATGTTGGCACAACATTTACCATCACATAACTTTCACCTGAGCACAAAGTGTTATCTGCTCCTTATAAAAATGGTGTTATTCTCCATGATTACTCCTGCACAGTATGTCTATGACTCCATAATCCATGAGATAGTTTCATGTAACTTGAGATGTATAAATACCTTAGGCCACCAAGTAAAAACACAGAACACCATACAAAAACACACACAATAATCACAACATACACTCTTCTATATAATTGTTTTATTTGTGATGTATTATTTTTTCCCTCATGTATTTGCCAACTTTAACATCATAAGGTCATTTATCCTAATTAAAAAAAAAATTATAATAGATAGTGAGTGACATACTTAGCCCAACTTAAAAAAAATCACCAAAACTTATTAAATTAGGTGTGGAAAAAGAAAAGTTTAATTTAAAGTTTTTTAATTTCAACAAACATTTATAATCTTTTTTGTTTCAGCAAACATGCATAATCTTTTAAAGTCTAACATATAGTCAATGCCATAATATAAAGACTCATTCATGCAATATATATAACTACTAAGAGCATCTCCAACACAAGAGGCAAAAGGAAAGCTAAAACCAAAAAAATATCCTTTTGGCTGTTATTTTCTCTTTTAACAGCTCCAACAGAATAACTATTTCAATATCTAAAATGCCTTTTATTTTACATAAATGCTATTTCTACGCATCCTTGAAAAAACATAACATTGAAAAGGTGTTGTTATAGGATTAAGGCAACAATAACACCTAAGAGGGTGAATTATGTGCATCACTAATATTAACAATCAATGCAATTTAATTCAATTAAAGAAAATAACAAAAAATATAATTAAAGTTATTAAAATAAATAGGTAAGGAATAAGACTTGCAAAATTAATTTTTAACATAGTTTGGCAAGCCTATATCCACACCTCAAATACCAAAATGGTCTTAAGCATTGTATTCTTTCACTGGTCCAAGTTTAAGATTACAATTGCCAATTGATGAATTCACATTAAGCTTTCTACACCACTTGAAGATATTTTCTTTTTAAGATTTTCACCACTTGATGAATCCACACCAAGATATTTCTCACTTAAAGATATGTTCTCTTCAAGATTTTTCCTTGGTGAAATTACATCACCAATATTAGAAGTTTATACATAACTCTCTTACAAGTTTAATTTTTGTTATCACAAATAACTCTCTCAATATAATGGATAAAACAAATGAAAGTTTTAATATCTCTATATCTCATAAGATAACACTTAAAGGATTTAAATGTATTTAAGTGTAGTGAGAATGAGATTAAATACTCTTATGCTAGAATATGAAGGTTTAATAGTACCAATTAGAGTATAATCAAGGATTGATGATTTTAATATGTTTTTTGCACTTAGAATAGCTTGTATATAATATAAGTTTGGATCTCCTTCTTGATTTTACAATTAGGCAAGTTATATATATGTTTCTTGCAAAAACTATTCATTTATAGTCGTTACAATCCCACTAATAGCTAAAATTATCGACCAGTTAAGATTGGTCAAGCAAATCAGTCAACCAATTCCTGAAAAATTCCCAAGTGTTCATCATAGATGAACAAGTAGTCGACTAGTTCATTTAGTATCACCAATCTTTTATCACTTTATGCAGAATTCTACCAATTCATGCAAAATTCTAGATTTATCACTTTTAACCTAGGTGAATTCTTAGAATCATTTTATCAATCTTTTTAAATGTGTGTTTAATGAATTGTGTGTATTCATTTTAATTTTGTGCTACCAAGATGAGATAAAGGACTTACATCAAGCACTAAAAATGAATACTTAATTCTAAGTCTTCAATATGATTCCTTCTTGAACTTCTTCTTGATTTTTTCGTGAAATCCTTCATGCTTGATGATATGATGTTTGTATAAATTTGTTTAAAACTTATTCTCAACCAAACATATTATTAGTGCAATTTTTCTATTATTGTTATCATCAGTATAGACAAAAATATTTGTATGACCTAAAGGTAAATAATCTCTCATTTTTTTATGATGACAATTAATATGTAACTAGTTACGAAAAACATGTCTCCCCTATCTTTCACAATGCAATATATAAGAGACATTAACGATTTCGCATATTCTAAGTAAATATAAAAAGATTGTATTTTCAATAACAACTTATACATCAAGAAGATTGAATAATTGATTTCTCCCTTTAAAAGGTCGATCGGTTCAAATTGGTCAAACCAATTAGCCGACCGTTTCCAGTAGAATTTCTAGGTGTTCATCACAGATGAACAAGCGGCCAACCAGTTCATTTGGCATGACCAAACGGTTGACCAATTTATATAGAATTCCAGATTTATTAGTTTTAAACTAGATGAATTCTTAGAGCTGTTTTATCAGTCCTTTTAAATATATGCATAGTGAAGTGTGTGCATTCATTTTAATTCTTTGCTACCAAGATGAGATAAAGGATTTACATCAATCATAAAAAAAAAATACTTAATTTTAAGTCTTCAATATGCTTTCTTCTTGGGCTTTTTCTTGATTTCTTCGTGAAATCCTTCATGCTTGATTATATGATGTTTGTATAAGCATATTTAAAACTTATTATCAACTAAACATATTATTATTCCAATTCTCCTATTATTGTTATCATCAAAATATATATAAAAAACATAAATGTATGACCTAAAGGTCAACAATCTCATTTTTTATTATGACAATTAATATGTAACTTAGATATGAAAAACATGCCTCCCTTTATCTTTTGCAATGCAATATATACGAAACATTAATAATTTAGCGTAATCTAAGTAAATATGAAAAGATTGTATTTTCAATATTAACTTATGCATCAAGAAAATTGAATAATTGATCCCCCCCATAAATGTATACATATATTATTGACACAATTCTCCTTTTTTTGCAATGACATTAATGTTCATATCTATTTCTCTCTCTTTGGCATCAACAAAAATATTATAGAGAGATACAAATAAGCAATTATATAATGAAAATCATAAGAAATAAAAATTCATTATATAATATCTAAAATACAATATCCAATACAAATTAAAACAGAATAAAAATATAATAGCATGAAAAAAATGCTAGTGTTCTTAGTACAAAAGATAAGGTGGTGGATATTGAGAGAAAAGATTAGCCATCATCATCTTAATCTCTATGAAATTACTGGCTATATTCTCTTTTATCTCCCGAATGTAGCACACATTTGTCTCAAGTTGTGTTAGTCAGTCTTCCATCCTAGATTGCCAAGAACTTGATGCCTCTATATGCAAATAAGCAGGCATTGGTGTTTCAAACATTGCTTTAAACTCAACATCATTACCCACACGCTATTATTTTTTCTAATCATGCTCTTTCTCCACATGAACCCCAAGTTAGTCTCTAGAAACCCAAACATTATCCTCATTAATTCAACACAAATCTCATTTTGATGTTGAATATGGTGTCTTATCCGTACTTGTCAATAAAATCCCAAAATGCTCAAATATGGTAGTTAGACATTAACTATATGGAAGGGATTTTTGTTTTTGATCATGTTCTATGATCAAATTCCTCATCATAATATATGGTAGATTGATTGACCTCTAATCATACAATTAATTAAGCACAAATCCATTAAGGTTACTTCATAAAAAAATGCTCCTTTTTAGGAAAACTATTGTATGTTATAATCTTATGAATAATTCTAGGTTTTAAAAGCAAGTCTTGGTTCTTAATTTTTGCTTCAGGAGCAAAATCATATTTACCCATATATAATACCACAACATCATTATAAACAAAACCCTTAATAATAAGTATTACTTTAAATTCAAATACTCTAGAACCTTTATTGCTTATACCTAATATATCACCTAGAGTATCACAATCAAATATAATTGATTTGTCTTGCAAACTACTAAAAATCCTATGTTCCATATTAATCTTTAAGTTTGTGAAGAATATTTTAATCAATTTCGGGTAAGTGGGTTTCTTCATATAAAACAATGTGCTTCAACCCATAGATTCAAATAAACTATCAATTCGATGATTATTACCCAAAGATCACTACGCTGCCTACCCCTGATAATGGCCCTCACCTTACTCATTTTCGTTCCTCTAATAATTCTGATTCATGCTCTCTGTTAACTGAAGATTTTGGTGAACTAAGAGACATCAGGAAATTGTGTCTGATTGGATATTCATTTGGTAAAACTCTTGGGTATACTATTCTTGGGAAATTTATGGCCCATGTCTGGAAATGCAATGTCACTTTAAATCTTCATGATTTAGGCTGGCTGGTCTTCCGCTTCTCTTCAGAAGCTGATATGATCAAGGTTTTACGTAGAGGCATTTACTCTGTTCAAGGTAAGCCACTGGTGATAAAGCCTATGCCTTCTTATTTTGATTTTGGAAAACCAGATATGTCGTTTGTATCGGTCTGGATGCGTTTTCCGAATCTCCCACTGGAATGTTGGTCACATGTATGTCTGTCAAAGATTAGCAGTGTTATTGGCAAAACTATTCGATGTGATGACCTCACTCTCTCCATGTCTCGGGTGTCCTTTGCTAGAGTCATGATAGAGGTGGATCTGTTAGCAGACTTGCCTCATTTTATCAACCTCTCCATGCCAAATGGAACAATTATCAAGTAAAGGGTCATCTATGAATACATGTCAAAATTCTACTCCTATTGTTGTATGTTTGGACATACCAGCACTACCTGTTAGAAGCTTAACACTAGAGCTGAGGATTTTCCCACTTCTGGGATGGTAAAGAGCACATCCCTCTATTTTTTCTGACGAAGCTGTTGCAGTGAACCCTGTTATTAGCCAGCCCTCAAGGGATCCTTGTCCCAATGCTGAAAGAGAGATAACTGGGAGCCAAGAAGCTATTCGCAAGGGGAAAAAGGCAAAGCTCCTTCCTCGGCATGAAACATCTTCCCAGTACGAATTGGCTAGTAATGCTATAACAATCATTAATGATTCTTCTGAGTTTGATTCAATTGGGAATGGGAAATCTAAGAATGTCCCTCCTGAACCTTTCTCTACCAAGAGCAGTCGGGGTTATATGACTCGGAGCAAAGGCTTGCTCCCTCTAGCTTTGTATGATACTGGACTTGGTATATCTACGGGTCAGCAACCAGGCAAATCTCGTCTAAAGACAGCTGGTCAACCCCCAGATTGCTGTCATTGATTGTAGCTGATACCTATTGCTGCTTCTTGTGTATTGTTAGTTTGTTTTCTCTAGTTCTGTAAGTGATTCTTGAGGATCCAGTGCTATGGTTTTTTGGTTTGTTGATCTTGGTACAGTTGGTTTTGGTTTTAGTTGTTTGACTTGTTGTTCTAGAGTTGTTGTTTGTGGTGCATTGTTTTATTATGGTGCTATGTCGCTTCTAGGCAGATATTGCATGTGCAGAGGCATGATGGTTGTGCTTGGTTGTTGTAGTTTGTTGTTTACTCTTGCTGTGGGTTTGCTGGTAGTATTTACAGAGTCTGTGTTTAGGAGTGCCTGGCTTATGCTGCTATTCTTTTGTTGCTTTAATGTCTTCGAGTTTTTTTCTGCAAGGTAGTCTTGTTTTTGTTATAGGGAGCCTGTTCCCTTTTTCTAGGGAGTCTATTCCCTATGCTTGTATATGCCTGTTTATTTGAATTGCTGGTTCTCCAAGATGTTCCCTTAACTATTTAAGGGAGCTTATTCCCTTTATGCCTGTACCTTTGACTCGCTAGTCTCCAGCTATGTTTTATTTTTTTATCTATACAACTTCTTACATTTGATCAAATACACACACACACACACACACTATCAATCTTAAAAGCATATAAATCATCTCATAAACCTCTTTCTACAACAATTGATCTATTTGCAAAATGGTTTAAGAATCTTTGGATGTTATCACTTTAATGGAATGTTAGATCATCAACCCTTTTACTTCTTGATTTGACTTTCCTTTGACTTTTCTTTGGTGCCATCACTCCTTAATTTTCAAGAAAAAAACTTAAAAAGGTGTTTGATTTGGTGTAATTTGGTGAAACTTTGAGAGTGTTATCAGGTTAGGGTTTATAATTTGGGGGTAATCTATTCATGTTTGAAAAAGACAATTCTATTTATATTTTCAAGCGACTAGGTTGCTATGGGTTAAGTTCAACCGATCAACCAGTTAAAACCCAAGCTAAGAATTTTCTAAAATTCTATTTTGATAATTTCTTTGCACTTAAAATAGAACATTTTCATGAAAGAAATTATATAAAAAAAAATAAAGAAATCAAAGGGTCAAAATCTTAAAAATTAGACAATAGCCTCATTGGTAATACTCTAGCTCAATCAGTTAGCTGGTTAATCCAGTTGTATGAAATGGTCAACCGATTCACACAAACTTCAAGGTTTTCTAAAATTTATCTTTTATAAATATTTTATGAGTCAAAATATACATATTTATCTAACTTGTACATTAAAAAATTGACTCCAAATAAAATATTAAAAATTCATTATTCATCCAGTAGTTATCCTCTATTTTGGTTTTTGGCTCAACTGGTCAGCCGGTTGAACTGGAAATAACAAACCAGTCGACCGGTCTGTCTCAGAATTAGAAACACGATAGATTTTGCAGCATAACAAATCTTTTAAGGTTTTCATGCTAAGAGGGTATACATTTGATCACTTAAATAAATTCAACTTATTTCCAGTAATGTATACACATATAAACAAGACATCAAACATTTTTATCATGAGTAAAGCCTAAGAAACTTTTTATTTCACAAAAGTGATTCTTACTTAATAGCTTATCCATATCTGAATAGTTAATCAAACTCATTTTTCTTTCTTTTGGATACCACAACCCTAAATCAATTGTACCATGCAAAATGTTTTTCAAATTTTGTTTTATGTAACTAATATATGATACTATATGGTAAGCTTTAAAACATGCATGTAGACATATACAAAGCATGATATTGTGTCTATATTATGGAACCAATCATACCTTGATATTTACATTCTTACCCTCTTTGATTATATCAAGTATCGCTGATGTTCCTACTTGTTCCATTTCAAGTCTTTAGAAGATTTTGATATACTTGCTTTGGTTGATGAAGATCCCATCTATCTTTTGTTAAGCAAGCACTATCCAAAAATCTACATATAAAGATCAAGACGAGTTTTTTGGTACCCATATCTTTTTGGGTTCTCTATTATTGGGGGGTGACTCCTTTTGGAACCCAATTTATATTACAAGTTTTATCCTTTTTAATAGGACATGCATAAATCAAATGATTTATTGCTCTATAATAATAGCACTTATGATTAAGGTCATATGATTATTTGACTTTAACAAAGTAACCTAAACCTTATTTTATTGAAAGCTCACCATGGCTAGAAAACATTGTTTCAAGTATTTAAAGCATGAGTGAATTTAGCTAAGGTTATGTTTAGCTTTTTTACCTTTTCTTTTAAGGATTTGTTTTCACTCTCGAGTTAACTCATTTTATGCTATCATCAATAATAATACAAGCTTTCTTTTCCATATTCTCTTTTTCAATAAGCAATCATACATGGTTTTTTTTCAATAAACTATATTTTGAACCTAAATTTTTAAATTCATCATATAAAGATTTAAAAGCATCATTTAATTTATCATAAGTAGGGTTAGATTCATCATCCAAAGATTGTATCTTATTTTTGCTTTCAATTTCCATGAATCACATGTTTGTAACATGCCATTATTCATCACTTGAACTTGAGTCAAAATCATAACTCAATGTAGCTTTCATTGCTCTTTTGTGATGACAATTATTCTTTTTGTTTTGAAGAAGTCGATAATCTACTTTTGTGTGACCTATTTTATAACATTTATAACACCTTCGAAGTTCCTTGTTTGATTCTTCCTTGTTTTTATCATTCTTGAAATTTTAAAATCTTTTATTCCCTTGCTTCTTTCTTAGAAAATTTCAGAATTGCTATGTAATTAAAGCAATGTCCTGTTCATGATGTTCATCATCATCTTCTTATTCATCATGATGAATGGTTTTGAACGCCAAATTTTTCTTTGGTTTCTCTTCTTATTCTTGCTTTTCCATAGCAATCTCATGTTTCATTAAATAACTAATGAGCTCTTCCGATGAAAGTTTGATGAGGTCCTTAGCTTCTTGAATTACCGTCACCTTTGCTTCCTAATTTTTCAATAAGGACTTAAGAGTTTTGGTCACAACTTTCACATTAGTATAAGTCCTACCAAGAGCATCCAAATTATTAGTTATAGTAGTCATTCTAGTAAACATACTAGTTATGGATTCATTTGGAAGCATTTAAAATAATTCATATTGGTGAACTAACATGTCTATTTTAAATTCTTTAACTTGGTTAGTTCCTTCATATGTTATTTCTAAAGCATGCTATATGTCCCTACCATTTTTGTAAGACGTGATTTTATTAAATTTGCTTCTACTTAATGCATAATATTGAGTATTCATAGCTTTAACATCCATGGAAAGTAATTTTTTATCACCATCCGTATATTGACTTCTAGTTTTAGGAATCATTATACCTTCTTCAATTTTGTTAAGCCTATAAGACATATATATATTCTAGCTTTAGTGATTGACATTCTACTCAAAGTCTAAGCAAACTTTATAAATCATAACTAGGCTTTGATATCAATTGTTATTCTAGGATTAAGGCAACAATAACACATAAGAGGGGTGAGTTAGTTGTATCACTAATATTAACAATCAATGCAATTTAATTCAATTAAAAAATAAACATAATAACCAATAATATAATTAAAGTACTTAAAATAAATAGGTAAGGGAGAGAATTTTCAAAATCAATTTTTAACATGGTTCAACAAGCCTGCATTCACACATCAAGTACCATACCGGTCTTGAGTATTGTATTTCTTTACTAGTCTAAGTTCAAGATTATAATTGCCACTTGACGAGTCAACCCCAAGCTTTTTACACCACTTGAAGATATTCTCTCTACAAGATTTTTCATCACTTGATGAATCTACACCAAGATTTTTCCACTTAAAGATATGCCCTCTTTAAGATTTTTTTCTTGGTGAAATTACATCACCAATACTAAGAATTTATACCTAACTCTCAAAGGTTTACAAATGTAATTCTTGTTATCATTAATAACTCTCTTAATATAATGGATAAAACAAATGAAAGCCTTAATAACTTTATGTCTTACAAGATAGCACTTAAAGGGTTTGGAGATATTTAAGTGTAGTGAGAATTAAATTAAATAATCTTGTGCTAGAATATGAAGGTTTAATAGCACCAATTAGAGTATAATCAATGATTGATGATTTTGATGTGTTTTTGCACTTAGAATAGCTTGTATATCATATAGGTTTGGATCTCCTTTTTAATTTGACAATTAAACAAGCTATATATATGTTTCTAGCAAAAACTAGTCATTTATAGCCATTTCAATTCCACTGACAGCTGAAACGATCGACTAGTTCAAATGTGTCAACCAATCGATTAACTAGTTCCTACAGGATTTTCAGGTGTTCATCACGAATAAACAATGTGTCGACCAGTTTATTTAGTATCACCAAACGATCGAGCATTTTATGCAGAATTCTAGATTTATCAGTTTTAACATATGTGAACTCTTAGAATCGTTTTATTAATCCTTTTAAACGTATGCATAGTAAAGTGTATACATTTATTTTAATTTTATGCTATCAATATGAGATAAAGGATTTACATTAAGCACTAAAAATGAATATTTAATTCTAATTCTTCAATATACTTCCTTCTTGGACTTCTTCTTGATTTCTTCATGAAATACTTCATGCTTAATGACATGATATTTGTATCAACTTGTTTAAAATTTATTCTCTCATCAACACACACACACACACACACACAAATGTATGACCTAAAGGTCAACATAAAGTACATATACACATTGGCCAACAACGTTTTCATTTATAGTTGTCACTTGCTTTTCTCTTTTAGAAAAAGAAAAGGAAGCCTTTAAAAATCAAATCCCTAGGTCTTAGCTTCTTTTTAGTTTGGGAGAATATGAAGCAATTGTCATTCAATTGTCCTTGCTTGTTAATTATTTGTACTTGTTCCCTAGTTTTTCACTTCAGGTGATTATTTCCCTTGCTCATCAATTAATTGCTCATCAGTTATTGATTTACCTTTTCAATTAGCTTTCTTAAGTTATTTTAGTTAGCGAGACAATTCTGAAAAATGGTTTTTTTAATTGTGATATATTTGATGGTTTTTTATTAGAATTTACTTTGCAAAAAAAAACTGGTTGCTTTCTCTTGTTGGTAGTCTCTACAAAATTTGAGTGTTAGTTTTGGTGATTTTTGGATTGATTTGAAGCTTATATTGTAAGTAATAGTACAACATAAAAGAAAATATAAAATGAAAGAAAATAGAAGAGAGAATGTAGTAGAATTATAGAAGAGAAAAGGTGAAGTGAAAATCAACCATATGAGAGTTTCAAATGAGGCAAAGTTGAGTAACAAAATATTAGAAGATCATAAGCCTACTCAAGAAGTTAAGCTTTAATAACTCGTGGAAGAATTTCTGAATTTTTCTTTGGTTTGGAAAAAATTTGCTAAATTCTGTCCTATTGACATAATAGATAAACTTTATATTCCATGGACATGGATCTAACTTATATTGCTCTCAATTATTTGTTTTTGATAGAGATTATACTGTAAGAACATCTATCTGTAGGCAAATTTATGTATTTTCAAGTTCTCAACCAATAAGAAATATGGTGTTAGCTTTTTGAAAGCCTAATCTCTTTTTTTTTTTTTTTTGCATAAAAAGATTATAAAATGAACATGAATATATGCTTTTACATGTAAAGAGATATAAGAGGAGTACAAAGTGGTTATTGGCAATTTTTGTAATTACTTGCCCATAATCAATTTAATGATACTGAGACCTCCACACATTTAATTTCAAAATTAGTGGTTGCTAAAATTTCAAGTGAAAAAATAGTATTGCCTAATCTGACTAGAATGAGATCTACAAAGAATTTAAGGAATGCCCTACCCTTGAGCTTTTTTTGCTTGAGATGGCTGCTCCATATTCTTGAACCATGCACCTTTGTGTTTACAAGTGAAACTTTGAAATCCTTAGCAATTTATTTTATTGTGATGGTTAGCATTACTAAACATTAGCAATTTCACTCTGTAAATGTCATTGTAAATGTCATGTCAAAATACTTTATAGTATAATTTATTTCCTGTGTGAAAAAGTTTATTTTTCTGCTATTATGGGCTTAAATGTGGTTATACTTCTTATTAGACTTATGGATTCTATCTTTTCAAGTCAATCAACCCTACCACTTGATTTTCCTATGTTACAGGACATCTATATATTTGTATAAGAGATATATGAAGGTTGGTTGACTGTTATTAGAAGTTCTAAAAATAATGCATGACTTTCAGGGTGAAAATCACATTATTTAATTGCTTTCGGTATTTACTTACTATTGACTTTCAAGATTGGAAAAGTGTTCATACTACGTCCTTACCGAGATGGATTCTCTTCTAGGAGGGAATGAAGGTTTGGCATTGGGGTAGCCATCTATTTGAAGACTCCTCTCTTTTGAGATAGTCTATGATGAGTTTTGACTATCGGGATTTGGCTCATTCAATGCCATCAACCAAGGAAGTTTTTTCGACTTCAGGGAGCTCAGTTGAGAGGAAGCCGCAAAAGGAGAATTATATTAGAAAAATATAATTGAGCATCTCAGTATATGAGTTAAAGAAATAGTCTTTTGCACTTATAAGGATTACATGACATCTTAAAAATAACCTTTACACCTTTTATAGTTAGTCATGTGGAGCATAAGAAATTGATAAGCTGAGATGTCAATCTTAGTTATATTATTAAGGAAATAATGGAATGAGTTAGAAAGTTCTCATGTCATCATTTTGAGTTAACTATCGCATGATACATCTTGATGTCACTATTGTAATAAAAAAAAGACTTTGCATGATAGTATAGGAAAAGGCGAAATCATATGTGTAAACATTACCTTTGTCTTTTGAGGTTTTAACTTGAGTTTCCGGTAGAGATGACACTATAAACGTTTTAGTTCTAACTTGAGTTTTTTTTCAATATAGATGGATTCAAATTTTCCAAGCTCTTTCACCAACTTTCTTATTACAGAGTAAAAATATATCCTCTCTCAACCAAGTGATCTTAGTCAAATAATTAATGACTCTATATACTCTAATTTAATTTTCTAACTAGTAAAAAAGATCATAAAGAAGTAAGAACTTCTCACCGGATAAAGATTATTTATTTTTTACTGCATGATTAAATACAAGCAAAGATCCAATTGCAGGAGTTAAAAAACAAACAAAATAATTTTAGGCTAAAGTATATGATTACTTAGTTGAGAATTGAGGGAGTTTGAACAATTGTTCCCAAATACACATCTTAAGTAGATGGCAAGAAATAAATATAGAAGTTGGTAAGTTTGTTGGATTTTTTTACCTAAATTGAAAACCATCATCAAAGTGGAATGAACGAAAATCATGGATAATTTTAATATTCATTTTTATGTTAGATTGTTTAATACATTTTTTATCATATTGAATTTCTCTATTTTTTACCAGATTAATGATGCTCAGAAAATATATGCTGATTACATTGGCAAACGATTTCAATTTGAAAATTGTTGGGTCATCTTCAAAAAAATAAAAACCAAATGGCAATATTAGTGTGCAAGTCTAACTTTATCAATTCCATCAACCCCTAATTATATTAGTTTATGAGAAAATAGTGAATCGTTGATTTTTTAAGATAGACCAATTGTTTAGAATGTTGCAAAGGAAGGACTTAAATGTAAACAAGAAAAAGAGAAAGTTGAAAAGATAACTGCATCAAACCTTTTATAACAATTTAAGGGTACTCTAATTGAAATTGAGGAACAAAAGAAATAAGACATGAAAGTTATGTCAAAGCAATAGGCTATAATGATTCAACAAAGTAAAGAAACAAGAATTGGAAAGGATTAAGAAAGAAGAAAAAATTATGAAAATTGATATTTCTAAGTTGGATTAGATTTCTGCAATGTATTTTAAAAATAAAAAGTTAGAAATTATACCAAAAAATAAGTTTTAGTTTTTAATTAACTTGACTAATGTACTTTTTTTCTACTAATGTATTTTTAATTATATATGTTAAACTTTCCTAGTTATTTTAAACATATTGGTTAGTGTTTAATTTTATATTGTTATAAAATTGATATCAATTTATCAATTTTTCTAAGTTCTTCTAACACACAACAATAATTAAGATTAATTAACTTGAAAGATAACAATAAAATAGGGAAATAAAACAACATAAAATACTAGAAAATCATAATAACATAAGAAGTTAAAATCTTATGATTGTACTTGTTACCATGATGTTGCCACAAATGTTTGATCAAATCTTTTTGGAGTTGAGAGCTAATTGTTTTATTCCTTATTCGATTATGAGTTTAAAGAAACTCATATAGTTCTATTATTTTATCATATGACAATAATATAGAAGAATTTACTTCATGTTCACATTCAAATCCAAGATTTGTTGCTCATTCATCATTAATAATCATATTATACATTATTATATAAGCTTTTATAATATTTGCAAACGTTTCTTCATCCTAGTATCGCACAAGCCACACACAATTACAAAACGAGATTGCAACACCTCAAACACCCGCTCTACATCCTTTCTTGCAGACTTTAGCTTACTTGCAAAATATTTTTTCTTTTCTCCTAATGGCTTTGGGATTTTCTTAACAAAGATTGATTAATTAGGATAAACCTCATCTGTTAAATAGTATCCTATTGTATATTCGTGACCATTAATTATATAATTGATAGGAGAAGCATGACCTTCAACAAGTGCAGTGAAGATGGATGATCAATTAAGATCGTTAATATCATTTAGTGATTCATGCATGCCATATCCTAAGATCTTATGAATTTCTTGCTTCTAAAATTATAGTTAGTTCACAACAATAACCAATATATATCTTCTATTTCCAGTGCATACAATCAATGCTTCCTAACATCCCTGGAAATCAATGTTGCTCTCTAGCTGATAGTAATCAAGCAATATCAATCTTGTTTGGTGCCCTTAGATACCAATCACTAAAGACTTTTATTATTTCTTTGACAAAAGCTTTAAGACTTTCTATCATAGTGTTTTCTCTAATTCGAAGATATTCATAAGTAAGATTTGTAGGAATATCATACGCAAGTATCATGTGAGCTGCAATTATCTTTTAAAGGCAAAATAAGCCAAGAACACCAACAACATTTGTCCTTTTTAAAAGTATGGATTAGAAGCTTCACTGCATTTGCGATCCAAATGAGAAGACGATGACCCATCCTAAATCTCCTTCAAAATTAGCTTTCAATGAATTTAGGATTTTCAGAAAATAATCATTATATAGCCTTAGTTCACCTTCCTTTCTATAATGATTGATGATATTGTGACCAAGAACAGAGTCACGAGACTCTATTCTCTATCTTTGATGATTTAATTTTTCTTCAACAACCACTATCATAGAAACTAAGAAGGCAAACATTCAAACATGAGAATGTTAACATCAAAACCAAAAGCATCATAAAAATTAAATTTAGAATGATTCATGACAAACTTTAAGGTAAATAAGGTAAAGGTTGGAAAGAAGAAAATGATGAAGAAAAATGTTCAAGCACATGAGCATATTTATAGATGTATTTTTAAAAAAAATATAAAAAAAAATTAAAATTTGAAATGTTAATGGTTAATTTTTAAAAGTTTGAATTTTGAATTTTTTTAAAAAATCTAATTGGAAAATCAGAATTTAAAATGTTGGCGATTAAATTTTTAAAATTCTAAAATATGTGGTCATTTTTCAAAGTTTGAATTTGTTTTGTATTATTTTATTAATTTTATATTTAATTATGATAAATTTGTTATATTAATTATATAATTAATAACATGATTATATCATATAAAAATTAATTAAATTATATCAAATATATTAAAATATAAATT
>Ga0325403_1002198_pt1 | contig 17095 bp, 7 predicted proteins | sample PopdelMetagenome_19_FD_205665 | JGI IMG/M metagenome (GOLD analysis project Ga0325403, IMG submission 205665) | Populus deltoides microbial communities from Bellville, Georgia, United States - Xylem-PdKOR-R4 | ecosystem: Host-associated > Plants > Phyllosphere > Stem > Wood/Secondary xylem...
ACCTTCAAACACTCAGTAATTGGGGCCATTATAGCGCTAAAACCCTGAATAAACTGTCAATAAAATGTAGTTAAACCATGAAAGCTTCGACCTTAGAGAAATCCTGAGGTGTAGGCCAATTTTGAATAGCTTGCACTTTATCATGATCAACTTCAACACCCTAATCAAAGATGATAAAGAAAAAAAAATAGACTATATTCTTCATGAATGAGCATTTGATGTGATTAATGTAAAGTTGTTCAGCCTTCAAAATATTCAATACCTGTTTAATATAGACTAGATGGTCCTGTAAACAGTTGTTGAAAATGAAAATATCATTAAAATACACAATGACACATTTATCTAGTAAAGGCTTGGGAACTTGTGTTATATCATACATGAAAGTGTCTAGTGTATTGGTTAATTTGAAGGGCATGACTAGCCATTCAAATAATCCCTTATTCATTTTGATGGTCGTTTTCTATTCATAACTAAGACATATATGAATTGGTGATATCCACTGCCAAGATCAATCTTTGTAAAAATAAAGGTATTTCATTGTTAACAAGTTTAACATGTCATCAAGCTGAGAAATGAGGAATTGGTATTTCATCATTATCTTATTAATTGCCAGATTATCCATACACATCCTTCAGCTACCATCATTTTTTAGTGTAAGCAATACTGGAACAATGCAGGGGCTACAACTTTCTCGATTGAAACCCCTATCCAATAATTATTGGGTTTACTGGTTAAGTTTCTCATTTTTTTGTTTGGCTTATTCAGTATTGTGGTAGGTTAGGTAAGAATGAACCGAAAATGAGATCAATAACATGTTGTACATCTTGCATTGGTGAAATTTAGTGTGGTATTTCATCAGGTATAATATCTTTGAATTTCCCTAGTATTGTTACAAGCTCAATGAAAATTACACAATCATTTTACTTAACTTCACAATTTTCTCTTCAGTTGGAGCTCAAGAAAACTAATGTATGATCAATACCAGAACAATGTCTCTTATTGTCTCAAATTTTGAAATCTATAATGGAACCAAAACAAACTCCTTACCTTTAAAATTAAAAAAAGTAAATAATGGTATACCTGTCATAAGAGACCCTCTAATCATAAAGTTAAAGTCATTCCAATAACATGTGGCAAACAGTCATAAGAATGACATTGCACCAAGCCTCGTCCACATATTTATCTCCCAATGAAAATTTTACTAAACATCGATGCTTCACCAAGACCAAATTATTCTCATTGATCCAACTAATTCGATAAGGAGTAGGGTGCTTGTTACTTTTCAAGCCCAAACATTTCATTATTGATTAAAGATCACACTCATGCCACTGCCATTATCAATGATGATGTTTAATACTCGACCACCAGGTTTTATACACGTATGAAAGATATTGGTGCATAGCCACTCAAGATTAGCTTTGAATTCCTTCTTAGTCCCAGTCAATACTACATGGATCACAAAGCTAGGTAGTTTCGGTGCACTTAAATGCTCTTCATCATCATCAATACACCTTTCATTTTCTTCTTCCTCAACTTCTTTTTATTTTTGTCAATTCTTTCTCATAAATAAAGGTTAGTTTCTTATCTATAGTAAAACAAATAATAACATAGTGTCTGAACCTCTTGCATTTGTAACACTGTGGACCTTCACTTATAACTTTCAATTTTCCCTTCTGATTACCCATCATTGTACTTCCTGGTTTGTTATGCAATAATGATGGCTTCAGGATTGAAAAATTTGCCATGTACCTCATTCTTAGATCCATTGACATTGTTTTCTTTCCACTCAAAACCCTAAATTATTTCTTAATACACAATGTTAGTTGATATGCTTCTACCATATTGATTAATTGTGTAATCAACATTTCTTTATGCAGATCGCCACACAATCCATTATAGTATTGAGCCAACATTTGCTATTTAGTTTTCATAATCCTGCTATAAATAGTCAACTAATGGGAACGATCTGTGTATTGATCCATATTTAAAGATCCTTATCTCAGTTGTAACATTTTTTTAAACATCATTTGCTCATAATCAATGGGTAGATATTTTTCTTTCATTTCTTCCTTCATCTCCTCCAAGTTAGAAATTGATAGATGCTGAGTAAAGCATAATTATTCTTCCACACTTCCCCCTTCAAGCCCGTGCATGCTCCTTCAATTTTATTCTAGCATAACAAACCTTTCAGTCTTTCAATACAACAAACAAGTCAAAAATAATCTTCAGTGACTATTAACCAATCCTCAAAAGCATTAGGCTCTAATTTTCCATCAAAGTCAGGCACATCCACCTTTATCCTTTCAGTGAGTTCATCAAAAAGTTGATAATCCAAACCACACCTATCATGGTTTTATTGAAACTTTTTTTTTTGTTATATTGAAATCAAGGTTGATAATTCACAAACTCTCTAATGTCTTCATCTTCTAAATTCTCCTTATCATCCATGTTATTTTCATCAAGCAAATCCTTATGAAATTGACCATGCCCCTTCCTATTAGGAGATCTAAGTCCCTATCGAGCCTAACACTTATCCATGACATCTAGTTGGTGAGAAAGTTGTTCCAATATAGTAGTGATGTGGGTGATTTGTTGTTGTAGATTGGCCCGTTCATGATTTGGGTTGTTAGGAATGTGAGTGTTCGACATATTATACAAGTTACCATTACGGGTTACAGGCATGGAATGTTTTGATACCAAAATGATGCCAAACCTCCTAGTTCAACCTCACTTTGAGATCCAAAAAGAATAAACAAAGAACACATAATCTCTTTATAATAGGAATTACTCCAAGTCTAATATCCTTATAAAAAAAACACTTTGTTCTTTGTTTTCATCCTTAATAAATTGTTCAGCCAAAGGACTACAATCTAGAAGATAAACTACGAAACAAATAACTAACCTGACTAAGAAACAAATAGCCAACTAGAAAAGAAATAACAAACAGTTAATCATAATTGAAATGTGCTTTCAAAACAAATTCTATATCTAACAAAAGTCCTTTATCCACCAGTAAACCCCATGTTTTAAGGGACATCTTCCTGATTTGCATCACCCCCTTCTTTTCATGAAACCAAACTAGCACTATTGGAAGATAGAAATGCAAGAAACTCACCAAAATGCAATGACATTACACTTACATAAAGCATGCAATTTAAAAGCAAATAAAGTTGATGTTATTTTGTTATATATCAAGAACAATAAAGTGACATTATTAGTCGTGCTATTAAATTTAATATGTACCGGTAGATCAATTTGTTAATTTAGAACTTGATAAGATTTCAGGTCGGATTTTATGTTATCCCATCCCACCATGATTAGAGCCAAATTAAACTCTAGAATCGGTCAAAACCTATTGTTTTTCAAAATGATGTTTTAATTTTTTTTAAAAAAATTATAATAATATTATTTTAAAATGACCATCCCACCATGACTAAAGCCTTGAATTAAATAATTGCTGACGCTGAGTTTTATAACTATGATTATTACATCGCATATTTATTAGACGTCTCTTGTTCTTAATTGCAATCATTCTCTTCTTCTTATTTGGTTTCTTATTTATGATTCTTAAGACAATGCAAAATTAAAACCCAAGTCCTGTTCCTTGCTATTTACTTTGCAAATCACGCATATGTCTCATTAATAGCTAGCCTTCTTAATCAAATCAACAACTATACAGACCCTAAAATTGATAAGAAATATATATTTGATTTGATATATACGGATTATTTTATTCTTTTTGTTGACCGAGATACAAGAATTCATCTTGGAAATGCAGAAACATGTATTTTGCAGTCAGAATATTCAACAACGGAATCAAAGCTAAAAAAGAAAAAGAAAAAAAAGATAAGCATTCAAATTAATTAATGATAAGAAAATAGGAGAAGAAACGATGATGCAAATGATCTCATCGTTCATATGTAACCGGTGATCAACGTAACAGAATCCCCTTCCAATTTTTAATTTTAGTTTTTTCATAATTAACAAGTCGCAAACAAGGATGATAAAGTAAAAAGAACACTGAAAAGGTTGTTCTAAGCTCGAAAGCCATCACCTTGACCATCTAGGTACATTGGACCAAAACTCTCCATGTAGATCTTTCTGATTTACACGTGTGAATAAGTATGACCATAAGACTTTCTTCACGTGGACAAATGTTGTTGACCTTCTCACCCTGCCAAACCTGGCTTTTGGCACCCATATAAAAGCTATTTCCAGGCAAACATTAGCCATGCAAAAAACAGACGGAAACCGAAAACAAAACAAAAATAAAATCAACATCGATCATGGACGAGGACAAAACGAAGAGCAAGGATGAAGGAGGAGAGGTCAAGTACAGAGGTGTCAGGAAGAGGCCATGGGGAAAATTCGCTGCGGAGATACGTGATTCAGCCAGGCAAGGGGCGAGGGTGTGGCTGGGGACTTTTAGCACGGCGGAGGAGGCAGCAAGAGCCTATGACAGAGCAGCTTATGCAATGAGAGGGCACTTGGCCGTTCTCAATTTTCCTAACGAGTACCCAAATATGGCCGGTAATGCTAGCGTTGGTTCCAGTAGCTCTACTCCCCTTTCCTCTTCAGGCTATCCAGGTTCTTCTTCCTTTTCATCATCAACGCAACAAGAGGTTTTTGAGTTCGAATGCTTGGATGATAAGTTGCTTGAGGAGCTGCTAGAGCAAGAAGAGAAAGGGAGTAAGAAAACGTAAAGCTGTGCAGCTGACATGTACCAACTATCATGGCATGAGGAGTAAGTATATATATCAGTGGGGAATCCTTATAGTACCCCATTGCTCTGTTTCTGAATGGAATTAGAAACCAAAAAAAAGAAAGAAATTGTTTGTGAAGTAATGGTCATTAGTAGGGTTTTGTTATATATATATATATATATATATATATATATATATATATAAATCACCGGCTGTGAGACTGGAGATCATAGCATAAGATCTCGCCATGGAATAACATATTTCACGTTGATGATTAAATGATCATGTACATCAATATAGTTCTGTCTGTGGGTGTACATGATTAAATGATTATGGAATGACAGACAACTCCCCAACAGTTTGCTTGCTATATAGTCTATTGCAATTCCCAACGGGCGCCTGAGTATTTATCGTTTCAATTTGAATACATTTTATAAATGGGATTAGCATGCATAAGCAGTCCCTCGAAAATATCATTGTTGGAATATTCCTAGCCTTCTAGAAGGCATCCATTGCTGTGATATTCCCATGGTTTTTGTTGTTATAAGTTTGTATTGGACATAGTTTAGCAAAAATCAGAACACGGATTAAATTTAAACAATAAGAAAATCCCAACTTGCTGGAAGCGCTGGCCTATCCGGTGGTTCATTTCTTTGTTTCTCGATAGGTCCTAAATTTAGAGCCTGCTCAGCCCAGATAAAAATTAATGTGACGCCAAAAGATCGAGCTTAGTAAGTGTAAGTTACCCATACGAAAAGCCTCGAAGAAAAACAAGCTTAACCTTCAATAAGGTGGCAACCCCAAGCAGAAATTCGAGATGCCTCCACATTCACAACTTAAGCCTTGTTACCTGCTGGAAAGCATTCTCTTTAGTCTTGAAAAGTACTTTCTTGACTTGACTGCCTCGTGTTTTATAACATCATACATTTTTTTTAATAAAATTCACTTTTTAATCACAGAAAAACGAGAGAGTGTTTTATAATTTAAGAAAGTGGAAAACATGTACTTAAGCACTGAACTAAAGTGGTAAAGACATTAATAAAACACTTTAAAATATAATATTATTAGAAAATAATAAATTACTAATATATTTAGACATGAAATAATATATTATTATATATTAATATACAATATTAAAATATATTAATTTGACATTTTGGTTTATTTATACTTTAATTTAGATAATATAGCTAGAAAATATATTATAATACAAAACATGTTATATTATACAATAATTATACATTTTGAATAATTAAATTGCCCTGTAAAAATAGGATATTATTGGGAAAAATTTTATTTTCAATGTTCTCCAAACACCAAAAAAATATTTAGTAAAAATAAAAATTCCACTATTTTTATAAAGTTAATTAGTCAGAACTCTACTCATAATGTAATATTTTTTTAAAAATATTTATATTTATTTTCTAATGCTTAAAGTATAAACAAAATGGTCTAGAATATATATGTTTATAAATTACTTTATAGCCGTGTGCATAGGCATTACTTATTGCTGTTCAAGTTGAAGAGCATGAAAATAAACAGGTTTGTTCTGAATAAAGTTGGATTGGATTAATAAATAAAAAGAAATTGAAAAAAGAGCGAAAGGAGACACTAAATTATTTGGTTAATAAACCAAGAACTGAAATTTAAATAAACCAACCCACCATTGTGCCCATGTCGTCTACATCTAAACACCATAAATGTTCGACGGGGAATCCGCCATCAGGAGTTCGCTTGCAAGCTTTACTGTCTTCTTTCATTCCAAAAATAGGATTAATCACACCACACGTAGCCCTCTGTGTAGCCACCACCATTACATCAGATCTGGCATTTCAAAAGAACAATTAGCTCTAAATTACTGGATGCAGAATATCGTATGAAGACAATAAATTCATATCATAATGCTGATCAACAAGATTCCAATTCTTTTTGAGCTTTTATTGTTAGTTACTATTAACACTTTTAGTCTTGAAATTTTATATATATTTGATAAGAACATCTTTGAGATTAACATTTTCTTTTTCAAGCTGGAACTCAGGCTGAATTATCTTAGTCCCTTCAAATATATATGCAATATCTACAAAATCTTTGGTGTCTATTCTGCTCTCTTATAATCAGAACACCAGTTCTCATTGAGCTTGAACTGTTAAACAACGTTAAAATCATCTTGGAAGCAAATCGCTGCATGATTTGTAAATAATCAACAATTTATCTTAACCTTTGTTCTTCGTTTTACGATTCTAGATAATATTTGATATAATGAAGAAGAGATTTGCTTTATTCGGATTCTGCATTAATTTTTACTTGAGCTGATGTCTAACATAATACAAACTCGGCTTATGTCCCTCTCTCTCTTCTCCAGCCGTCAGTGGGAGTGCAAAACAACGAGCTATCCGTTCTCACACACCAGACCTTCATCAATATATAAAAATTTCACCACTGGTTTCATTATATTGAAACTAAATTATTGAGAGTGGAATTAATACAGATTAACAAATCTGCAAATTTATGGGTCAGCAGTTATTATAAACCAAGAGAAAATGCATAACTAGAACACAACATAAACATATGATACAGTTTTATGTCCATGCTATAAATTCTTCTGTGCTAACAGTTACTATCAAGTAAACCAACAACCTAAACAGCATCAATGACATAACTCAAGATGAGAAGGGAGGAATTGATTATGGAGTAAATGAAGATCAAAGCAATGCTACACATTCACAACTTATAGTTGTCATACCTTGTTTTGCAAAACCAATATCTGCTATATAGTTTGCATCGCGTTGAACATGAGAGAAACACACAGAACCCAAATGTGAAGAAAATCCAGATGCAAAAGATGAAAAGCTTTTGAAATCTTCATGGCCTATTAGATCGATAACCGGTGGTCAAGAAACTCAATAATCGTAAACCTAGGTGATCTGATGTTTAGTTTTTCTCTGCTACAGTGAAGCAAGTTTTGTACCATAAAAATGATTCCAAACATTTGGAATGTCTCTTCTTCTCTTTAGTTTTGCGTTTCATATACTCCTTCCGTCTCAAAGATTCAATATCATTTAATTTTTCATCCGAAGTGCAATTAATAGCATAAAATATCATTTATTTTCAAATTACCGTATTTGAATATAAATAAGAGAAAGAAATTGGGTTTTTTTTGGTACAAAGGATAGCAAAATCACCCATGATCCAATTGCCTTCTTCACCTTGGATTAGATCAGCCATGGTCCACCATGCCAGCTTTGCCCAGATTAACCAAAGAACTTCCATCGGCACTCACCTTAATAAAACCTCGTGGAGGTTTAGCCCAAGAGATCCATCCTTGTTGTTGAGAATAAGTTCCCGCGCTATCATCTCCAAATGCCTGTTTACATGCTATCAAGAGATCTTTTAATTGACTGCATTGGGAGTAAGATGAAGCAAGTTTACCTTGAATAACTTCCTTATTACGAGAACATCAGATCATCCAACAGGTAGAAGTAAATTCAAGGATTCTGTCTTCAATGCAAGCAACTTGGAATACATTCATATGCAGCCACTCGTCCCAATCCCAATTGAAAAACCCATCCACATGATTCAAATGTCCAGAATGAGCCGCACACTCTCGGTCCATTTACAATCTCGCAAAACATGGATTGAAAGAATTCAAATAGAAAGTTATAATTACAAATATAATAGTAAAATCAAGTAATTAATAGTTTAATTATTTGATAACACGCAATAGTTTTGGGACATGTATAGGACAATGACTTTGAGACAGAGAGAATATGAGCAAGATTTGATCTTTATTCGTCAAACTAACCAACTGCTAAGAATACTTCATACCATACAGTTTTGGTTTGATTTGGTAGGATTTCAATTCGTAAACTTTGTATGATGTTAAAAAAAAATGAAAACGAAAAGAAGCTGAGGCTATGAGCTTAGGAATTAAAATTACGTTTACTGGATTGGTGAGAAAAAGGTCCGTATTGCATGGGTGATCTCTCCCTCGGCTGAAGAGGGGCAACGAGTGAGCAGCTCAACATATTTTTGAGTTAAAGGGGCAAGGTATCATTACATGTAAATTTCAAGAATTCCATACCAAATTTATCGTTGTCAACTAATTTAGGCACGCCATTTCTCCCCAGTAGTTGGGTAACTCATGGATCCCTAACAATCTTATTCATCTTGTGGAAGTAAGAACTAATAATATGAAAATCATAGAGATTTTTCTTGAAAAAATTCTTGAATAAGCTTAAATCAAGAACAAAAAAAGAAAGGAACAGGCACAGAAAAAACTAAAACTCAATCTTGCTGCCGTTTCTTCTTCTCCTCTTCTGTTTCAAGAAGCTCCTCCAAAATCTTATCATCCAAGTACTCAAACTCGATAACTTGCTTTCCTTGTCCGTCACTTGATGAGCTTCCCCTCTGAAAACTCTCGCTTGCACCAACATCACTACTAGATGATGAAACTGGTGGACGACGAGGAGAAGATCCTATCACTTGAGAGAGATAATCATTAGGAAAGTTGAGGATTGCAAGATGACCTCTCATGCTAAATGCAGCTCTATCATAAGCACGAGCTGCCTCCTCTGCCGTATCAAATGTCCCTAACCATAACCTTGCTCCCTGCCTTGATGGGTCTCGTATTTCCGCCGCAAATTTTCCCCAAGGTCTCCTTCGAACACCCCGGTATCGAACCTCTTCTCTCCCTTTCAATTCCTTTTCCTTCCCTTTATCAGGCTCTTCCATGCCCTTGTTTCAAATTTGGTTCTTGACAAAGATGGTCGTATTTGAGTCATATTATTTGGTGAATGCCTATATATGTATTTCGGAGCTGATGTACTATCTGACGATAGAAGTTTGAATTTTCCACAACGTGGTTTGACAATATCTAGATTTAGAGTTTTTTTTTAAAATAAAATGAAATAAAATAAAAATTAAAAAAGAATAAAGAACATAAAAAAAACATACCAACTTCTAGGAAGTTTCTCGCATCGAGCAATCTACATATATATTCGATTGTTGGACTTTTCCAATATGGAATTTTAAAAGTGTAATAAATCTTTGTATAGATATGTTACTTAATTTGATGGTTCTGATTCTTGCGTCTTTGATAATTCCTAAAATTTAAAATGTTTTGAAATAAAATTGATGTGGCAGATAATTAGTTGATCTCTTAATTCAATTAATCTGATTTATTCTTTTTAATTCATGTGTGTTGCTTGATATGAAAAGTTCAGGGGGCTGGTAACTAATAGCTGGTGATGCCTGGTAAGCCATAGTAACATATAATTGTGGTAGTAGCAGGTGGTGCCTGGTAAGTTTGGTGACCGGTAACTGTAGTAGGAATAGTGGTAGTTGGTATTTGGTAAGTCAGATGATTAGTAGCTGATTCCTGTAAAAGATCTTATTTGATTGGTGTGAGGATTCTCTAATGATAAAATCAATAACTCTGTAGAGAGAGAAAGTGCAATGGTGTTTTAAAGAGACAAGTTCTAGAAATATATATGCTGAAAATATTAAAAATAAAGAGATTGTGAACATAGTACTTGAAGGGTTCATGGGGTATTTATATATAGCCCATGAGTCTTTGTTCTTTTGTGAAGAAAAGAAGGGTGAAATGTAATTTTACCTTTGTGATATTTTGAGTTATATTCAACTTAAAATAATATGTCTCGAATCAATATAAATATTAAGGGACTCACATTAAGTTCGGGAAAAATTCTTTGGCGAGTGTTGTGTTCAAGTAAGGTGCTCGAGTCCATTAGAGATGAAAGTAGGTCTCGACATGTTATCAAAATCCAAACACACTAGACTCAGGCGAGATAACTCAAGTCCAAGGGGACATTAGGGTGCATGCCCAACACCAGGTGAGTATATGCCTATGCATTGCATGGGCATATGCCTTGCATAGGTATGCACTCAGTGCACTGCATGGGCATACGCTTTACATGGCGCCCATGTACTGGCCGTCCATGCGCCTATAAACTAGGTGCATAGGCTCGGACTATATACTTGATTTTATATTTATTGGGTGTTGTTTGAGTTTTTTTTTCCTCTTTTAATGGATTTATTTTCCACTTTAGAAGGGTTTTAGGTCTATTTTATTTTGATCAATTAGTAACCCCCAACAGTAGTGACATACATCCTGCATAGGTATGCATCCAATGCTCTTGATGGGTGGGCGTACATCTTGCTTGGGCTCGTGTTAACTCGAATCTGTGTTTTTTGATTTTTTTTTTTAGAAGATTTTTTAGGTTCTCTTTGAGGGGTTCTTTTGGTCCATTTTGTGAGATTTTTTTTGTTCAATTTATTTGTATCCATGGCTCTTCAATCTGATTTGTTGCAAGAATAAAATTTTCATGCACGACATGGTAATTAGTGGGAACAAGTTTTTCTAACCACCTCTTTTTTTTTTTTTTTCTAAATCATTCAAATTGGATTTAAAGAGATTGTCTTACATCCATCAGATATCCAACTCAATCCAGTATTTTTGTTTTTTTTGTTTTTTATAAAAAACAGATTATCATATATATTCTTTAATTATGTGTCGTGAGTCTCGTGACCCATGAGCCTTCGAGGTTCTAGGATGTAGTCTACCTACTTTTAAAGCATTTCCAAAACTAAAGTATTTTTATGGTAATTTGAGAACCTAAAAGAATCTAAGTTAGATTAGAACATAATTTTCTGAATGAGCATAAAATATTTTATCACATATATTTGAATGACCAAATACTTTTTTCTATAAAGAAATTAAAAGGTTTATTCAAACGAATACATTGATTTTAACACATAGAGTCGAATGAGCAAAATTGTGTTTTCACTTTAAAATATAAATACTCCATAATCATCATCTTCTAAAGGCGGAAGGAAGCCAAGAACATAATCAATTTTTATTTTTTAAAAGTAAGAAGCCTAGATCATAAACAATCTATTAAAGAAAGGATATATCATAGATATCAACATCATGAATCTCAACAATTAATTATTTGGGGGTAGAGAAGTCGCCTCCTGGTTTAATAGCTAACTTTCCAAGTAGTCAGACAAGTCTAATAAAAACTAAAAAATAAGATATATCATAGAACCTCCACTTCCAATACACTATACGTAGTGGTTCATGACCATTTTAGAGTTTATTTTTATTCTTATTTTTATATAAATCATTTAATTATATATACCTTAAGAAATTATAAATTAGCCCCTCCTAAATGTTTCCAGAATAAGAGGTTTTTAACAATAATATATAGTGGATTCTCATGTAATCTGGTATACGAACTTATCTTTTTTCACATTTAATGTATATTAAAATCTTCTAAATGTGAAAAAAGTATATCGAAACCATTTATTTTTGTATTTAGATAATATGCCCTGATATTAGAAAAAATGTATATATATGCTAGTCTAATAATATGAACTAAATTAAAATAATTCTGTAAATGATTGGGTTGAGTTTGTTACTCAAACAAAAACCTTATTATTAACTAGAAAACTATAATCTAAAATAATAATTAGTGTGTTAACATTTTAACATGTTTTTTTATTTATTAAAGCCGATATAACTCAATCAATTTTATAAAATATTGTATAACAATAAATTTATTAGAGGTTACATATCCTTAAAAAAAAAAAATATCTGCGTATGCACACAAATATACTATTGATATAAATCAATTTAATTTGGCCATCCAAATCATGAGTTATCGAATTCTAATTTATAACGAACACACACCCCAATTTTAACATGGAAAGCATGTCTAATCAATTTTGGGCTTTAAACCCAACCCATAAACATGAATTATTTTATGCCCCGAAATGTGATAATGCAACTTCTACGTACGCCGAACCAACAACAAGATTCGAACTTAAGATTCCGAATTTAACGAGCCTTTGCCTACCAATCCCTTGGTTCTATAACAATGTTTGTTCAACACATCAATTTAAAATGATAGTATACTTTTCCAGAACAAGTTATCACAATTTGAATTAAAATAAAACACTGCTTTTGCTAGGGGTCAACTTTGTATGGATGCCCATGCCCAAAAGTTTTCCGCGCATGGAATCTCAATTCTCGAGGAGGCGATCGAAGATCATTCAGAGATACAGATTCGAGTGCTGAGCCAGCCCAATCCAGCCATATCTCGTCCTTTTCTTCTTCTTTTTTCTCAATTCTTCAATTTGAATCTTAATTACTAGTCAAAAACGGCTTCATAAACTAAACAAAAAATCCTGAAGACAAAACGTAAGAAAATTCAATTTCAAATGAAGATAAAAATAAACAATTTTAAATCCTCAAATAGAAGAAGTCGAAGCCAATTCTATGAGCACAACGTAAACAAATTGGAGAAGTGTATAAAGAATAAAGCTACTGGTGTTCCTAAGGTTTTCTAGAACAATCTAAATTGAGCTATAATTCTTCAAGTTTGGATCAAATTGAAGAAACAAAATTTTGAACTTGACTAATATAATTCTTTGAACATGACTTGACTGATAATCAACTCTATACAAAGAAAAGTGAGACGTGTTGTGACTGGTGGCTCCAAATCTTTAATTAGTCCACGTGCATATTAAAAAAAATTCTTAGAGGCGGCGGTGCATAATTCACCTCTTCCCGGTAATCCAATCGATTAGATTCTTGATCAAACATATTTTAGTAATTTTTACGCGTTTCTACTGGTAAATCACAAGAATACAAAAAGACAAAAAAAAACAATTAACCTTAATTAATAAGATAAAAACTATGATTTGCCACCTACCTTATCGATATCGTAGGTACATTGATCCCAGCCATAAAAGATGAAAAGTCTTTCTTTTTCATCGTCCCAAACAAAAAAAGACGTGGTAGCATTGAAAAATATTATTTTAGCTTGTTTATAATGTGAACAGCATAAAGGGTTTGAGGTTGATGGGGTTGGATAGAGAGGGTATCAAGATTGAACTCATGAAATTGTCACAGTAATGGATACATACCTTGCAACTAATTATTCTGCACTATGGTTTTGACTTCGGGGACATCTGAGATTGAGATAGAAATTTCTTCTATACTAAGTAAATTGTTTTTTAAAGTTTTTTTTTAAATATATTAAAAATATTTAATATTTATTTTTATATTGAAACGATTCAAAAATATCAAAAAATATTAATTTAATATCTAACCACATTGAAAAACACTCGCTTAATTGAAGCAAAACTGAACTGATATAATTTTTTTTTGCTCAGTTATTTACATTATTTATATACATTTTTCAGGCTTAGGTACCGGTTCATGTACCCTGAAACAGTGAGAGTTTGAATCTTTAAGCTATTGATTAATGTATTGACTGGTTCAATTAATCTCACCTTTTTTGTTGATTCGCTCTTTATTAAATTTGCTTTAATCTGCGAAGAATGTTTTGGAGCCTCTGTTAACCGTGGAATATATGCCATGATCAATGTTACAACTTAAGAGAGTGGAACTGATTAAAATAAATAAATAAATGAATGAATGAAGAATTGAAGAGCGGAGGCTCTCGATCAAAGTTTACACAGGAAGAACTTTTACTGTTATTGATTCTTGGTTTAAATTGATAGAAAATGACATCTGACATCATAGATGTCTCCCACCTTTCAAAGTGCATGCATTTAAGCAAGTCTTGTTGTTTGTTAATTCCCACATCATTGCCGCATCTATGAGTGGATGAGGGGAAACAAAATTCTACACTGCAACGATACAAGAAATTACTCTAAAAAGCATGGTGTTTTGCCTCTTCCCAAACAAAATTAAATAACTAGTTATTGATGACATTGATATATTAGTTATTTTAAGATTAAAAAGCAAAAAATCAGTATTTTTGCATTATAATGCATAGTAAAATAACTATATATTCTATCTTTAGAATCAAAATCTTTTGAAACTAGTGTATATGGGCATTTTTGTATTTTCTATTTCTCAAGCGCGATGAAATGACTTAAATAATTTTAAAATAAGATTTTCTTCAACTTACATCTAGAGGTATTTTTATAATTTTCTTTAGGTTTTTGTTATTATCAAGTGATAGAGAGATAATATTGTAATTTTACAAATATAAATATTATTAAAAATAAAAGCGACTTAGTAGTGGTTGCACTCTTTGAGCATTGCTTGCAGCGGTGCCAGGCGACCAAACATTAAATTTAAAAGGCAATATTTGAATCAGCTCATCAATCTCTTCATTTCTAGACGGAGTGTGTTATCAATAGAACTCCAATTTTGTTTCACCAACCTTTTCTTTTTTAAAAAGTTAAGGTGTCCTTCAATTTATTTTTCCTTTTTGTATAACAACATAAGTAAGAGATGAAGCATATAACAATAAAAAGAAAAAAATAAGGTTTGATTTTGATTTTCCAAGGAAATGGAGGCATGGAGTTTTATCTATGAATTCTCAAAGTAGTCATTCAATTTATTTTTTCTTTAGATTTATCCTTTTTATTTTAATTACTATTTATTTTATTTAAAATAGGTTCATCCTTCAATATTTATTTAATTGGAGACTAGGCTCCATAATTATTTTTTATTTTCTTTGTATATGGTTTTTGTAATAATTTTAAAAATAACTTGGGTTATCTCGAGTTTTTTTATTTATCATTCTTTGTTAAAATTAGCTTTTTAAAAAAGATATTTTATTTTTAATTAAATTAAATTGATTGATTAAATATAAACATGAGATGTTCACTTCATTATAGTTTATTTGGTTTGATTAAATATAAGTAAAAAAACAGGTCAAGAGATTTCAATATTAACGTGTTAGCTGTCAAAAAAAAATTTCTCATAACTTGAATATTTTTTTTATGAAAAAAAATATTAAGTGCAGCCGGCAACCTAGCACGAGCCCTATAGCTAATAAAGAACTAAAAGGCGGGGTGAAAATGAAGTGCACTCTCTTCACAATTCACCATGGATTCAAAGTGGTGATTTTTTTTTTAAAATTTTGATCATCAAATATTTTCTCCTCGATTGAGTCATTCAATTGCAAAAATGATATGCAATTGCTTCTGATTTGTTAACTTGTATCAGAATTGAAAGAACGAGAAGTAAAGTGAAAAGGGCAACAAAACTAGGTTGGGGTTTCAAAATTGGCATTAAAAATTCACTTTAGTCATCCTACTTTTAAATGATCAATTTTTAGTCTTTATAGTTTTCTAAAATTCAATTTTGTTATAAATATTTTCTTATTTTTTATTTTTTAATTTGAGAAAGGAGAGAAAGTCCTTGGATTTTGGTGGTAAAGAGTCTCGATTGTCATTAATTTTGATCATTAAAAAATTAGATTTTGGTGTCAACAAATTCCATTCAATAGATGGTTTTCCCTAGGTGTTCTTTGTCTTTTTCATTGTTTGAGAATGTAAATCTGAGCTAAAGAGATTTTTTTAATTCAGATTGATTTCTAGGTTTTTAATTGATTTTCTTGTTGTTTTAATTTTTGTTGTTTATGTAGGTATTTAGGGTATTTTTTAAAGTATAAAAACCTCCACCTCAGTTTTCGAGTAACCCTATGGTCACCAAAGTTTAGGGATGGAGATAATACATCGTTCATCTATTTTTTAATTTATTAAAAAAAAACAATTTGAGGATGAACGGCGTGTTCTAAAAAAAATGGTTTGGCATATGGGTTAGGCCTTTTTTATGAGCAAGTGTGTGGGTTAGCCTACATGCTTATCCTTTTTTTTTTATTATTATTATTTAATGCATTCTAAGTCTCTTAAATTAAAAGAGAAATAAAACACTTCTTTCCTTTTCATTTGATTATTTCTTTTTTATTTAACTTAAAATAAAAAAAATATCTTTTTGTTATTTAATTTAAAAAAAATTGGCATGTTTTTGTTATTTTATCCCCACATGTCTTCTTTTTTTTTTCTTAAAGAACTATTTTATACAAAAAAATCTCACACATTTAGTCATTGTATAATTAAATTAAAAACAATATAAAAGATAAAAGAAATTATTAAATTCGGTAAGATGCATGACCCGAGTCGTGCATTTTATAGGTTAACCTGGAATCACTCAAATTTTTTTTAATTAATATATTTTTTTTATTAATTTATCATTCAACGTTGAGTTAATTGAGAATTAAATTTTTTAATTTGTTTAGATTTATTTTTTTGTAGAATTTTCATGGTCTCATTACCTGACATATGAGTTTCGCAAGGTAACTCAATTTGACCCAAATTGATGTAATATATTACCAAATTTTTATAAAAAAATGTGTTAAAAAAGTTACCATCTCAACATTAAAAAAAATATCATTCAATATACAACAAATTTTTAATTAATTTTTAATTTTAAAAAAACATATTAGCAAAATATTTTTTTTAATTTTAAAAAATAATTTATCTAATCCGTGATGTAGTGGAAACCAATGGTATAGTAATGATTATATATTGTTATATTACAATTT
>Ga0325403_1002200_pt1 | contig 17074 bp, 9 predicted proteins | sample PopdelMetagenome_19_FD_205665 | JGI IMG/M metagenome (GOLD analysis project Ga0325403, IMG submission 205665) | Populus deltoides microbial communities from Bellville, Georgia, United States - Xylem-PdKOR-R4 | ecosystem: Host-associated > Plants > Phyllosphere > Stem > Wood/Secondary xylem...
GTGTTTGTGTTTGCAAATGTAATTAAGTGGCGACTTGTCTGTAAATATAACACCTATTGAGAATGTTTCTAATTGATCATCAGTCGTCAGTGTTATGTGATTAAACGATCATCAACGGTTTTTTTTTTCTTAATGAAAATCGATCAGAATTTTATTAACTGAATAAGCCATCAAGTGGCTAATAAAAGTATACATCGATACAAGTGATGAGTTAACTTCTTGTTAAGAATTTTATAAATAAAAATCTTTTTAAATCACTACAGATTTAACAGTTTTACTGACAGAAGACAGAATTTTTCTGTTGGTGTATATTCCATCAGTAATTAATTTACTGACGGAATCACCGATGGAAATGCTCTGTCGGTGAATCTTTCATCGGTAATTTTTTTTCGGTCGGTAAATCTGTTGGTAATAAAAAATAAATTTATCCGCTTCATTTCGTCGGTATATCCCTCAGTAATAATATTTTTTTATTACCGACGGAATTACCGATAGAATTTCCGTCGGTAAGTCCATCGGTAATTATTTAAAAACATTTAAAAAAAATTCATTTTATAAAATTATAAAATAATTAAATTAACATAAATTAACACTGTATAATATATACTCAAAATGCTTGGAAAAAAGAATAAGAAAATCAACTCAAACAAATTTGAAACAAAAAAATAAATTCAACTAAAAAAATTCATATGAAAACAAAATCTCACAACAACATTTATACAATTATTAAGAACAAAAACAATTAAAAATAAAATAAAAAACAAATATAGTGAAAAAAATCATGAAAAAAGAAGAAAAAAGAAAAATGTTACCTTAATGTAGTTGCAAGTGAAGCTAAGGAGAGAAAAAAATTTTCATTAAGCATATTAATTAAAAAAAAAAACTAAGAGGATAAAAGAAGAAAGAAGAAGAAGACATGCCCAAGCATGGAGGAAAAGAGAAGGAGATGAGGAGAGAAAGAAATAGATAAGAAATGATGTTTTTTACATATAGTGAAGAAGAAGAAGAAGAAGAATAAGGAATGGGTCTATTTCTTGTGAAATAAGGGGAATCAGACTTTTTATTGGGGCATGTTACCGACGGATAATTGAATATTAATATTTTTTAATTATTCCATTGGTAATATTTAATTTAAATTTTTAATTTCATAAAAAGTTTTCAGAAACCGCCAAAAAATTACCGACAATTTTTCAATCCGTCGGTGATTCCGGCTGTAATATTTAAATGAAAATTTTAAATTAATTCAATTTTTTCAGAAAACCGCCAAATAACACCGACGACTTTTCAATCCGTCGGTGATTTTGTCCGTAAAGAACAACAATTAACAGTGAAATTGGAAAGTGAACAGTTCTGGAGCTCTTTGAAAAATACCAACGAAAAATTCCGTCTGTGATTCCCTTTGTAATTGACATGATGAATAGTATTCACAGTTTACCAATAAAATTCCATCGGTAATTCCGTTGGTAAAAATGACACATCATCATTTTTTTTTTTGCTTTGTTTTAATTTTTTTCCCACGGTAATTCCCTTGGTATATACCAAGGGAATATTTCCGTCGGTAAAATCCCTTGAAAATTTATCGACGAAGATACTTGGACGTGATAATTAACGAAATATAAAATGACGCAGGTATAACAAACACATGTCAGATCCAAGATACTTAGACTTGATAACTAATCAAGTCCAAAGTCATGTGAATCTAGTCAACATGTCAGAATCATGACACATGAACTTGACAATCTATCAAGTCTAAGGTAACATGAGTTTGACAAACATGTCAGACCCAAGACACTTAGACATTACTAAATTATAAGGCTTTATGATTGATCCTAGATAATCCTTTACAATATATATAAGATTTAAAGACTTAATAAACTGTCATGCCTCTCCATCTAGAATAATTGTTCATATTAAGGTAATGATTTTTCTATACTTACAGTTGTATATAAAATCTTTTAAAGGATCTACTATATTTATTATTTTATTAATAATATATAAAAGATATTTACCTCTTATTAATATTACATAAAGGAATTCACAACTTTTTATTTTTTAAGATAAAAATATTTAAATTTCAAAACATTAATAAATTTAAAACTCAAAAATAAATATTTTTATTACTAAATCTCTTATTAATATATCCTTAAATCATCAACAACGAGAACAAAAGTTGGCACAAACCACAGCCATTGTCCTTTGGGTTAACAATTAAGGCAAAGGAGCGGCTTGTGATTGAATCCTACTGGTTTTGGATCTTTTGTTAAAAGTGTTTTTGTTTCTTAAAATGTTGTCTGAATGCCAAATTTTAGTGACCTGGAATTTTTTTTTATTATTTAATATTTATTGTTTGATTTAAGAATTTAAAGTATTGATTTTTGAGTTTATGCTTCTGTCAATATTGGAAACAAGTCTAGCTAGTGTTGGTGTTTGTTCTTACTAGACCAAATTATCTATAATTTTTTGTTTTCTTGGAAGTACCTTCTCCCTCTGCATTTATTCCCCTTGCACCCAAGTTATTTTGTTTTTCTACTAGTGTAATTTTATCGATAGTGTCTAGGTTTCTGGTTTTCAAAATAAAAAAAAATAAAAAAAATTATAACTCCCGGTTTGGTTAGAATTTTTTGCCCGAACCAAACCATGAATACTCCTTCGATAAATAAAAAACTAAATAAAATAATAAAAATCAACTCTGAAGTAAACTAAATGATGAAAGATGATTGGAATACACAAAAGTAATTAGAAAAAAAAAACTTGAATCAATTTGGGTTAACTTTACTAACCCGCAACCTGAAATATGAGATTGAAAAAACTTCATAGGAAAAAAATCATGAAGTTCAAGGCTCAATAACTTGATGTCGAATGATGAAATTGAAAAAAAATCAATAAAAAAAATAAAAAAAATTAAAGTTAAATTTGACTAATCTTCGAAACCAGTGACCCGGGTCATGAGATCGAGATTACTCTATAAAAGACAAACACAAAAAAAATATGAATAAAAACTCTTAATCATCCAAAATTACAAAATAAATCAAATTTTGTAATTAAAAAAATGAGGATAAAATATGACATAAAAACTAAATGAAATAAAATAATAGGGGACTAAATTGAAAAATAAAATAAACCAAGAAAATAAAAAAAATAAAATAAAAATAAAAATAACAATCAAAATAATAAGGATCAAATTGGATATAAAAGTAAAGTGAAATAAAATATTGAGGGTTGAAATTGAAAAAAAAATCAACTTAAAAAAACATCAAAAGCAAAAGAAATAATGATTAAAAAATAATGATAAAAATTGATACAAATACAAATTGACATGATATATTTAATTTTTGAAAATAACGACATGAAACCCGAGACAAGAAGAAAGAAAAGTGAGAGGAAAAAAATTCATTGGAGCCTAACCACTGCGTCGCATTGCATACATGCCTAGTCATTAGGAAGAGAACGGTCTTTTAATTTTATTTATATTTATTAAAAGATTAATTTGTTCCTCATTCATATTGATTATAACTAAACAAATCATGAGAAAAATATGAAAAAAAACCCCTGAACCTGGTTTTAAAAAATTTGTTTTTAATAGTATTTAAGTTTTTTAATTGTATTTCTATGATATTAAAAAATTGATTTGTTCTTTATTAATATAATAATGATAAATTGATACTATGCAAGATATTGAAATTCTCTTAGTTAGTTGATTTTGTTTGAAAATAAAAAAAATTATCTTTTAAAAATATTAAATTTCTCCTAGTTAACTGATTTTGAGAATAGAAAAATGATGATTGCACTTTTTAATCTACAGTGCGATCTAGGTACATAGTTGAGTGTTTTTATTTTATTTTATTTTATTTTATTTTAATTAGGGATATCTATGTTAGAGAGTTGTTTGGATTAGCATCACTTAATTTTTTAAAAAAGAAACTAAAAATCTTAAAAATACACTAATCACTAAAGAAAATGGACAAAGAAAGGTTATTATATTTGTTTCTATCCTAAATTCCAATGTTATTCTAGCTATTATTCCTCTAAATGTTTTCTTGATGTATTTATGAAACAATTTAAAATTAAGATTAAAGCACTTTATGTGAATCTGGAATTGGTTTGAAGTAATTAATCCATCATATTTTATTTTTATTTTGATCCTTTAAAATCTAACTTTGGAATCCAAAATTGATAGAGCGAAAAATTGGGTATAGAGGCCCGATCTAATTGTTTCTTTTTATTTTTTTAGATCAAATCTTTGTATTATATTTTATTTTTATTTTTAGATATGTTTGGTTAGTTTTTCAAGGTAATAAGGAAGAAGATAATGGGAACACAAAATGACAAGAGAATAGGATAAATTTATATTAAGTGGTGGTGTATAAAACAAAGTAATTGTTTTTGTATTATGTTTAGTTGATGGTGAACATGATAGAATAAAATATTAAAATATTTATTTTACCATTAATATGTACTAATGTCAAACTAAAAAAAAATAGATTTTTTTTACTTTAATTTACATTAAGTGTTGAAATTAATAATAACATAATAATCCTAGTTATAAAATCTGGATCGACCTAGCAAGTTATCCCAAACTTAGATAACTCGAGGCCTTGATTGGTTTAGATTTAAGAAAAAATAGGAGAATAATTAACCTAATTTAACCCAGTTAAAAACCTGGGTTAGCCTATGACTTTGTCAAAACCTGAGTAAAAAACTCGTTAATGTTTTTTGAAAAGAAATATATTTTTTTTTCAAAACAACCTTTTCTTTAATATTTTTCTTGAGAAAGTAGTAGAGGTTAACTCGAGTCAACGCAAACTAACACTCTCAACCTATGACCTAGGTCAACTCAATTAATACTCCTAACTCATGACCTAGATTTTGTCCCAAGTCAACTCTAGACTCCAGTTTTAAAATTAAAATAATAATTACTTTTACAAGTTTGAAATTAAGATTTTTTTATATAAATTTTTTAAGGATAAAAAAATATTATTTTTAGAAACATGTTTCTTTATACCTCATGTTTTGAAAATACAAAAACTTATTCTAAAAATAAATTTTTTTTTATTTTTTTATTTCTTTAACAAAACATATTTATATTTTTATTATCTAACGATTTTTTAATTATGGAACCTTAATCAAAAGCTACCTTAAAATTTAACTTTGAAATCCAATTTAAAAGATAGGAAAACTGGGCTTGGAGGCCCGGTCCATTTGTTTCTCTTTCATTATTGTTTCGGATCAAATTTGTTTTATTAGGGGATTTCAAGTTTCAACGCGATGTTTCCTCATAAAAAATTACAATTACTCATGAAATAAATTTAAATAGTCATGAATCTTAAAAAATCGAGAATCTCGTCCATTTATTTAAAATTCCATATAGAACCTACACCTATAAATTTTGTAAATCGTAAATTGTCGCCGTTCCTGAAAATTTTGTAAATTGTTTTCATGAAGAAATCCATGTACGATGTAAAGTGTTGATAGAATGGTGTTTACTTAGGATTTGTTTGGGATGGTAAAGGTAGTTACGATTAAAAATATTTTTCGTTTAGAAACATATTAAAATGATATTTTATTTTTTAAAAAAATTATTTTTAAGATCAGCACATCAAAACGATCTGAAAATATAAAAATAAATAAATTTTAACAAAAATAAATTTTAAAATTTAAGGGAACGCCAAACAAACCCTTTACTTATTGATAATAAAATATTTTATCAGCTTTTCTTTTTAATTTTTTAATGGTGTCAGTGAAATCACGTAACCCTTATTTATTGATAAATTTTAATTTTTTTAATTTTTTAATGGTACAAAAAAAATCATGTAGCGGATCACTCAGCCAACATAGAGTTCATAAAAAAGTGAATTTAATTGCCTGGGTTTAATATTTTATTTCATAGTTGAATGTTTTGACTATGCTAGATTAAAAGGGAAGTTTTTTAAGTTGTTTGGTTCACGTATGTTTGTAAAGTATCGAATACTATATTTATTGTTCTTCTTTTTCATCTTATTTAGCTATTTTTTAAAATAGCTTTAACAAACAGTAATGAAATTTTCATCTTTGATTAAAAAAAATAAAAAAAAAATTAAAGCTGACTCAGTATCGAATCATGCTTGCTCATTCCCCAGTCCCCACGCAAACAATGGCCTTTCCCCGCATTTAAGGCAGAATAATAATTCTTGTGTTTCATGTTATTATGGTAACTTACGTTTCAAGAATGCAAGGAGTTCACTTGTAAATTGTTTCTTTTTTAAAAAAAAAAAATAAAAACATGTACATGTAACTCGATTAATTCCATGAGTTCTAAAATTAATAATTATATAAACTTTTAGTGATCCTGAAAAGACTCAAACTCGTGATTATTGAGAAGTAAACCTAAAGTCTGACCAATTGAGTTACCTCTTAGGATTAATTAAAGTCTAACCAATTAAGCTACCCCTCACTTGTAATTTGTTTTTTTTTTTTATTTTTTATTTTTAAATAGGAACATACTGCCCATATATTATTAGTAGGTAGATTACTGTAAAATAATTAATGTTTTTTAATGTGGATATCTAGATTAGTTTACGCACATCTCGACTAATCTCACGAGCCTTGAAATCAACAATAATGTAAGCCTCCAGTGACCCTGAGGGGATTCGAACTCATGATCATTAGGGAAAAACCCAAGGAAGCGTAGTTGTAGTTCTAATATTAAGCTTAAAATTATTATTTTTTATTTTAAATTATATTATTTATAATTTTAAATTGTTTTAATGTATTAATATTAAAAATAATTTTTTTTTAAATAATTCTCGATATTGCAGCACAGGAAACGTGGCATGAAGTTGTGGTTTTCTTTTATACGATAATGCGATATTGTTAATAGCAATTAATTCCATATTTAATGTAATTATATTTTTAACAGTTGACCGACGCCGAAAGTATACTCAAAATGGAAAGTGAAGTCACGTCACCTCACATAAGAGGGCATCGGCACTACTTTATAAGCCTCCACGCCGGCGATGTTCTTCTCCTTTTTCACGTCGAAAGGGATAATTGCATTAAAATAAGGTATGTCTTTGTGGGCATGTAAGGGTTTTAAGTTCTTTATATGTACATGCAGCTTGCTGTAGAGAGACAGGCAGTATATAATTCAAGTCTAGTCAAATTATTGAATGATTGAATATATAAATGATGGTTTATTTTTTCATTTTAAAAGTATTTTTTAGATTATTTTGATATATTAAAATTAAAATCAAATAAAAATTATTTTAAAAATAATCACTACCCTTAGAAATACTCCATGAATGCATGGGTGCTTCCCTGGACGGCAATTTCAAGTGCCCATCAAATAATCTCTGTATACTACAAGACCAGGACGGCAAGAAATCAATCATAAATCTCATTAGATCATCGATAATAAAAAAAAAGGTAAAATTATATTTTTTTTTAAATTGAGGGACAAGAAAAGGTATTAAATAAAAAGAAAAAAAATAATAGCTTGAATGATATAGATAAACTCGTTAAACATATAACCCGGTTCATGAATTCAATTAAGTTCAATGATTTTTTTATTAATTTTTTCTAACCCAAATATAATATAACAAAATTTTAAAAAAAAGAGAGAGCGCGTCAAGACAACAGGGGCGTGGGCATTCCAACCCATCCTATTTTTTTTTATTGGATGCTAATTTAGGTCAAAAATACTCATTTGTGCAGATGAAATTAAATATTTGTTTTAAAAAAATATTGTTTCAAATTTCAATCTACAATAATAATAATAATAATAATAATAATTGTTATACATGAGAAAGTACGTGCGATGGGAGAGCTTTGTCTTAGAGCGTGTTTGGCAATGTGGTTGCGGGTGCTTTTCAAATAACTTTTCGTGCCAAAATGCATGTCAATGATGTTTTTTCATTTTTTAAAAATCATTTTTGACACCAGCACATCAAAACGATTCAAAACATACAAACCATATTAAATTTTAATAAAAAAAATTTAAAATTTTTGGGAACGCAGCCGCGTTTCCAAATGAGTCCTTAGTATTTTTCGCTTAATTCAACTCTTTATAATTTTAAGATTTTTGTATTTTGAATGATGCTGTCTGAATATATATTCATGCATGTATGTGTTTTAGTGAGTACATTTAATATTCAATATTGAATAAATAAAACTAATATAAAAATATTAAATGATTCACATACCATTAGTTTGTGCCTTTTAGATGTAATATAAACTCAATTATCAAATTTAATAATATATATAAATATACAAAACCTATTAAAGGTAATGATTATTTCATTGAAAAGAGAACAACTCTCGAGACTTTATCAACCCAATCATATATAGTGGTGGATTAGAACGAATTTAAAAGAATAATATAATATTATTTATTAAGTTTGATTTAATAATTTTATTTTTTAAATTAAAATGATTCTTTAAAATATTTTATTTTATTTTGTGAAGGCCCTCCCGGCCCCTTGTAAAACTCCGCTCAAAGGGTTAGGCATGTGGCCTCGAGAAAACTAATGGAAAGTTGCCATGTGAAGCTCTCTATTATTTCTATGTCGATATTTTTGCTCTATTTAACCTTCTTTCTTTCTTTTTTTGCGCTTTGTGGAGACATTTTGCCTTGATTATATTAAATTAAAAACCATGCTTAAATCAAAATATTCGTATCTTGGAGCCACGGGGCCCTAAAACCAACCGGATCAGCTCATGTATTTATATTTGCAAATTACGACGTTACACCCTTAATGTGATGCCTTGGGCTGCTCCAAGAAATATTGGGTCGCCATCACCAAACACTTATTAACCCCTAGTAAATAAACAATTAAGGGAGTCATTTGTATTAATTATCGATAATTATGAGGTCATAGATGAGTCTGCCAATAATTATTTTCCAAACTGCTAGTTGTGAGTTGCCAGTGTCTTTAGCTGGTGCAAAATGTTGGAACATATCAGACCATAGATGCTCTCTACGATCTTCATAATTTTGGGTTGGTACGTGGGGCTGTGACCAAAATGTGTTCAAAGTTCAAACAATTGATTAAGATATTACTTGGTATTAAAGTTTAATTATGCTTTTAAAAATTTTAATTTTTTTTTGTTTTAAATTAATTTTTTTAATATTATCGAGGGGCCAGGGACTAATTAATGTGATCTTAGATGAAGTGTGTGTGACTGAACAAAAGAATAAAAAAAGTTGGATGTTGGGAGACTAAAAACATGACATGGTTTTTTAATTATTTTGAGAGGATTATTATGGAAAACGATTATATACTTTTCCCATATATCCCAATAAAATGGAGATCCGATTCTAGCTAATGATCGTTAGAGGATATTAATTTGGCATGCTTGAATAATTTGTAACAAAAAAAAATACTTGATTTCAAGATGTTTGGGAGTGCGATTGTAGTTTTTTTTTAAAGTATTTTTCATTTAGAAATATATCAAAATAATATTTTTTTTATTTAAAAAAAAAATTATTTTTGACATCAACATATCAAAATGATCTAAAAATATCAAAAAAAATATTAATTTAAAACAGAAAAAAATAAAAAAAATTAATTTTTTTCAAAAACGTTTTTGAAACACAAAAACAACTTAATCTAAAGAGACAACAATATTAGTGTATCATATTATCAAAGATACTAATAACTTTGTGAAGTATAACGAGGGATTCAGTGGGCATTTGATGTTGCGGTTAGAATATCAGTTTGTATTTTAAAATTGTTTTGATAGGTTGAAATTAAAAATAAAAATATTATTTTTTTAATATATTAAAAAAAACACTTTAAAATACAAGTTTTACCATTCTTCTAAACAATTTCTATGAAAAAAAGGATACATAATTTTGGAGGGGTCATTTCAAAAATTTTACAAGTTAAAAATGATTGAGGGGCAATGTGAGGGGAAGTAGATCAGACTCTTTGGCGGATGGAGAAAAATCACCCTCTCGGGCATTCAAAGTTAAAGGGTGATTAACAGTGTGGTAGCAGTTGTTTTTTAAATAAGTTTTTGTACCGAAATGTATGTTAATAATTTTTTTTATTTTTTAAAAATTATTTTTGACATTAGCACATCAAAACGATTCAAAACATACAAATCATATTAAATTTTAAAGAAAAAAATATTTGAATTTTTTGAGAACGTGATTTGCAAACATGTTCTTAGTCATTGCGAACTTGAGTGCAGCTTAACTGGTTAAGTTTTGGGTTTGCTTCTCAATAGTCATGAGTTCAAGTTCTTTCAGGGTCATTAAAAGCTTACATGGTTGTTAACTTCAAGACTCGTCGAATTATTTGAAGTGCATTTAAACTGACCGACTTACATTAATAATATATAAAAAGAAGTTAGTCATTGCGATCTCGTGACATGTTTGCATTAGAGATTCACGTAACATCCACACATAAAATGTTGGAAAATCCATATAGTTCTTATAAATTTTATAGGAGCATCAGTTTTCCTTTCCAGTCGAGAAAAAAACTCTGTGCGCATACGTTTGTGCCAGCTGATTATCCTCTTTTTAACAGCCGGTAAACCGAAGAAGCACCTCTAGATTCAAAATTAATGTGCCGACTTCAAGTTCTTGAAGCCTTTTTTGACATTTTCAAGAGGCTTACGTCGTTCACAGAAAGAACATCCTGAGAGTATTGAAAGCCATGCTAATTAATTAATGACCAAGCGGCAGCGGTTTTCGCTTGGGAGGTGGCCGGAGGCTTCAACATATCTGAGAGTATATATATATATAAATGTTCTTTTGTAACCTTTTTTAGAATTTAAATTCTAAATGACACATAAAATAAAAAAATATTCATGGGTCAATCTTTAAAATGAGATTTAATAGGGTTTAATTTAAATTATAAATGCCCGGGATGGAATACCTAAAAAAACAAAATTAAAAGAAAGAATAAATTGATGCCTTTTTTACTTTCTATTCTTTTAAAAAAAATCAACAAGTTCTTTATTGGGTTTTACATGAATTATGGGTCAACTTGTATTTTTAATTTGATTAGACTAAATCAATTTTTTTTATTTTTTTTATTCAAATAACTTCGTCAAGTTAATTCTAGTTTATATCGCTGTTATTAATTTTTTTTTGTTAAATAAATGATAATTTTTAATCTATCTCATCATTCCCTACTCGCAACCTTGATTTCATGAATTTTGACAGAAGCAACATCTTTTTTTTTTTTTTTGATAAAATATACCTGTTTAATGGTAGCGTGCAACATGTCATCACTCTATTACGGGACTTAATTTAATATCATTTTTAACTAACAAAAATACAATTGGCAGCTCCTGAAAATCATGCCACAAAGAGGCCTTGGACCGCCGTTTAATAATACGGCAATAATGGCAGGCAAAGAATGCATCTCTATGGTCAAAAACCTAAACCCAAATGAAAAACGAAAAGTAATGACCTTTAAATTAGGATTAAGGTCAATGATATCGAAAATGACAGCAGACGCGATTGCTGATTGATGGCCGGCGGGGCCTTTTACGGCCTTCCATGTTTAAGAAGAAGACAGCTTATTTTATAGGTAAGTGGTATTATCATTTGGTATAGATAACTATTTGGTGTGTGTCACACATGATTTAATTAATTAATTGATTGATTATTGATGCAAGTAGAGTGCGTTTATTATTATTATTTAATTGGATAATTAACATATAAGCAAGTGATGTACGCATCTTGTTTTGAGTGACAGTTTCTATTATATGTCTATTATTATATATTATGCCGATTTTTTTTTTCTAATAATGGGAGATTATTGATAAGCTTATTCCTCTGCCTACAAATATATATATATATATATATATATATATATATATATATATATATATATATATATATATAGCTCCTCTTGGAAAGAAAGATATTGGTTCCATAATGCTTTTAAAATGTGATGAATTCATAAAAAAAAATATTTGGGAGTGTGGTTGCGGTTACTTTTTGGATGTTTTTCACTTAGAAATACATTAAAATGATGTTTTTTTTATAAAAAAAATTATTTTTGATATCAACGTATCAAAATGATCTGAAAACATTAAAAAATATTAATTTAAAGCAAAATAAAAAATAAAAAATAAATTAATTTTTTTCAAAAGCATTTTTTAAACGCAAAAACAAATAAGGCTGAATACAGAAACGACCTTTCCTGACTGAATTGTTAACTTAGTTATATCTATAAAATAACTTTTCAGTGGAATAAGGTACACTATGATATTCAAGCTAGTATTTGAGTTTTGGATGCTAAGTGACAATCATAAAAAAACAAGAAGATGAAAGATTTATTTTTTATATGTGGAGAAGATATTTGTGTTTTTTTTTTTGTGTGTTTTCTAAATGGAAATTTATCATTCTTTTTGTCTTGTCAAACCTAAGAATATATAATTTATAATGAAAAATATTTGGAACAGCTAACCATAAAATGCGATATTTTTAGTCGTGCTAGTCCTAGCTCAGCCAAACCAAGCTATATGGTAGCTCTGCCAAGTTCATTATAAATATTTAGCCCAACCGAGCTACAACTGGTAACCAGTTTGAGTTTTTTTTATGTATCATCAAAATATTAGAAAACACTTTTAATAAATTTCTCTATAATAAGGTTTATTTTTCTTAGGCCCCGTTTGTTTACTGGAAAGTAGTTTTCTTTTGGAAAATAAATTCCGGAAAAGTGAATTATTTTCTGATGTTTGGTAGTGTAATAAAAAATAAGTTGGAAAACACTTTCTAGTGTTTTGTTATGTCATGGAAAATAAGCTGGAAAATAACTTATTAATGTTTTATTTTTCTCAAGTTTATTAAAATAATGAGGAACAAATCATACAAATTAAAAAGTTGAATGAGAATGAAATTGAAAAAAATAATAATTTCATAAATTATCTCAAATAAAATAAACAATAATCAAAATAATAGAGATCAAATCTAAAAAATAAAAAAATAAAAGATGAAGAAATTAAAATAATAATAATTAACATTTCATAAATTATTTCAAATAAAATAAGTAACAATCAAAAGAATGAGGACCAAATTTGATAGATAAAAAATTTCAATAAAAAAATGATAAGGGAAAAGCAAATAACAATTATAAAAATGAGGACCAAAGTTAATATAAAAATTAAATTTTAGGAGATGAAATTGAAAAATAAATATTCAAAACAAAATATATATAGCAATCAAAAGTTTGAGGACCAAATTTAATATAATCAGCAAATAATATGATATTTCTAATTTTTTCACAATTTCTTAAAAGTGTTTTCCGCGCAAATTTTTCAGGAAAACACTTTCCTGAAAACCAAGCTAAATTTTCCTTTGACTGGAAAGTGTTTTCCGTAATAAACATAGAAAAGTTTGGAAAGTAGTTTCCTGGAAAGTGAATTCCGGGAAATAAATATAGCCTTAATCTTAGTTTAATTTGTATATATAAAAAAATCTTTTTTCTATGTGTGTTTTTTTTTAACCTTTTAAAACTCCCTCTTCCAAATGTTTACTATTTCTATTTTAAGTAAATCAAATCACAATCGGCAAAGAAATCTTAAAATAGATAAATAGTTGGTAAAATCCCTTAATTTAATTTTTATATAATTTGAAATCAAATATTATCCATCTATAAATAATATGGTACGTTCTTCCTCACGATTAAAGCAATGTGCTCCCTCTTTACTCATCAAGATTCAAATCCCAAGCTAAGTTTTGAGATGTGAAATGTCCCAAATCCTTTACTAAATCTTACTTTTTAGCTTAGGTTGCTTATAAACTTGGGTTTGACCATATAATTCTATTTATACAAGCAAAAATTAAAAAAAAAATCATTTATATCCATCGATCTATGAAATAGGATAAATGTTTAGATTTTTCTTCTCTTCTTTTTCCTTTTTTTCATTGTAGTAAAAGAATATAACCGAAAATAAAAAGGGAGAGCTTGTTTGATACTTATTTTTGTGTTAGATGAGTTGGTTCAATTTTGAAAAAAATTAATTTTTTTATATTATTAAATCGTTTTAATATATTAATATTAAAAATAATTTTTTTTTAAAAAAATATATTAATTATTATTTTTTTAAATAAAAATACTTTAGAAAACATCCTATTACTGTCACCAAAAATCCTCAAAGTCAATTCATGATTAAGGAATGTTCTCACCTAGCTAATCGGTCACAGCTGTGTGTGAACCGGCGGCGACATTCCGATCAATGTTTATTTTCCGTGGAATGCATCAGGTAGAAAACGTCACTAATTCTATAAATTGTCATTATAACACGCTTTGTTTTAATGATTTGACCAGACAATATAATATTGATGAGTTCAGAGTACATATGTTCGGATTTTGTTTCCGATTTGCTCGCCAACTAATCGGGAAAATAATTTGATGATGTTTAAAAATGAAAGATTTGCGAGTGGATTTTCAGAAGCGTTTTGTTTTTTTTAAAAAGATATATTAAAATATTTGTTAATTTTTATTATTTTTTATATTAATATATCAAAATTATTAAAAAAACTAATTTAATATTTATTTTAATATCAAACATACTCCTGAAACACATGTAAATGCAGCCTTTAATAAAACTATTTGCTTTTGCGTTTTTTAAAAAATAATTTTTATTATTATTTTACTTCAAATTAATATTTTTTTGATGTTTTCATATTATTTTGATGTGCTGATATAAAAAATAATTATTAAAAAATAAAAAATATATTTTGATGCATTTCTATGAAAAAAAACACTTTAAAAAACAACCACTATTATATAGGGGTGAGTAAAAAAATCGAAAAACTGATTAAACCGAGAAAACCATAAAAAAATAACCAAAAAAACCGAAACGTGAAAAAAACCGATCAAACCGATTAAAATTTTGAAAAAACCGACCGGTTCGGTTTTATAAGCCTGAAATCGAAAAAACCAAACCGAAACAAAAAAAACTGGAAGTAAACCGACCCAGCCAAAAAAACCGTGCCAAACCAGAAAAAACCAAGCTAAAACTGAGCCAAACCGGTTTGAATCGATTTCGAATTTTTTTTGTGATAATTTCAATTTAATTACTATTTTTAAAAAAAACTAAACCAAACTAAAAATGAACACACTCCTATTATACTCCAAACACATTATTCTTTTAAAAGCAACTCGTATGTACTTTTATGTCTTTATCATCACAATGATGGTGTTTCCGAATCAACTTAGTTTTTATTTTCCTTGAAAATTGCAATGCGGATATGGAAACTCTTTTTTTTCTCTTAAAAGCAAAGATGACAATCTACTTTTATGGTTACGGAAAGTTCGAAGTTGCTTTCCGTTTTGCTTTATATATTACAAAAAACTAAGTTGGCGAGGTGAAAACACTATATAGCTATGTACTGTGCACCCTCTTATAATTCAATGTAGATTCAAGTTGTATTTTTTTTTAATTTTGATTTTTAGACTTTTTTTTCTCCTGGATTGGATTTTTTTTCTGGTCAAATTGAAAATCAATTGCTTTTAATTTATTAAATAAGGGTAAAATTAAAAAACAAGGAATCAAATTGAAAAACACAGAGAAACTAGATGGTTGTTTTGAAATTAATCCAAAAAGTTAACTTTGGTCCCCTTGATTTGCAGTTAACCCATTCTTAGTCCCTTGTCCAAAACTTACTTTTTATGTAAAACTTCATTTATTTTATTTAAAAAAAAAAACATCAAATTCTAATGATAAAAAAAATATTAGTTAACACTGATTCCATCTATCAAAATAGTAATGTTAATGAGTTTCATAAAATAGCTTCAATGAGGAGCTCTTTCACCTTCAAATTATATGAGAAAGTATATCTCACCTCAAGATTTTTTTAAGGTTAAAAATGGTTGATAATTGGATTTTTTTGTGTAAAACATCTCTGCCTTGACTTTCATGCTACCCATTTGGTCCTTGAAATCTGAGCATAGTAGATGATGTGTCGTTTTTTTTTTTATATATATATATATAGAAAAAGTTGCCCACCCCTTAAAAAAAAAGAAAATAATAATAATAAAGCCAAGGCATGCTAGACCTATACCCACTTGTCTAGGCTTTTTTTAGGTACTTTGGTATTTTTGTTATATGATTTGTTCTTAAATTTCATCATTTGGATGTTGGTTTTTTTTGTTTGACTTTTTTTAAAAAAAATCATTGTTTAGCATTTGGTTTATTTTAAATTGATTTTCATAATTTATTTTATTTTACTTTCTATGAAGTTATCACAATCTTAAATAAACATCATGTCATTTTATTGATGTTTGATTTTACAAATATGTATTTTTATTGTTGTTTTTCTAATTGTTCAAATTATTTTTGAACCCTCCAAGAAGATGAGTTATATCGAGTTAAGCTCCACACAATTTATCTTTTTTTGCTAGAAAACTCGCTCGCAACGCCTTCCTTTTTCTTTTGCATTCAAGAAAAATTGATTTGGCTGGAAGCGTAGTGTGAACCAACGATATGGTACATATCTAACTAATGACATGATTGTAATTTTCATTAAGTTTATGAAAATAAATAAGATTTGTATAAAGTTTTTGGTCTAGTAGAGCAATATTCAATATCCACCTGAAACCTAACTTTGTCTTTACTATTCCTACCAACCCCAACTGTGTATAAAGTATGATACATATTTGGGTGGGCATTAAAATATCATACCTATTTTGGGGGTCGGTATCTATTGACTCGGAGTAGAATTTCATGTATTAGCCACATTAATGGAATATTTACAACTTCAAATTCGACAAATAAGATTTTATGGGTTTTCGAGTGTGCTAAGATTTTGATCCAAATCCATCACCATTAACCTAACCTAAATTGCACATCTTTAATTTCTCTCTCTTTTTTTTATTTTTATAGATTAGGATATTTTTAAATAATTTTTTTACCCATATTGAATTTTTTTTTTGAGAATAATTCAATGAATTGTGTTTCAATTGATATTAATTTTCTTTTAAAAAAAGAGATCTCAAATTTTATAAATATATTAAGTCAACTTTTCACCCTATCCAAATTATTTTTTATAGATTTATTTAATGAATTGCACTTCAATGTTCATTCCTTTCAAAAGATCTCAAATGTTATAAATATATTGGTTTATGTTTTA
>Ga0325403_1002201_pt1 | contig 17072 bp, 12 predicted proteins | sample PopdelMetagenome_19_FD_205665 | JGI IMG/M metagenome (GOLD analysis project Ga0325403, IMG submission 205665) | Populus deltoides microbial communities from Bellville, Georgia, United States - Xylem-PdKOR-R4 | ecosystem: Host-associated > Plants > Phyllosphere > Stem > Wood/Secondary xylem...
GATCAGCACCTTGCCCATCGCGATCTCGCGCGGGCGGATGCCGCCCTGGTGCTGCATGTCCACCTCGCCGTCGACCAGCACGGTCTTGCAGGTGCCGCACACGCCCTCGCTGCACGACGACGGCGGGGTGATCCCGGCGCGGAACGCCGCCTGCAGGATCGTCTCGTCGCGGCCGCAGCGGATGGTGCAGCCGCTGCGGGTGAGCTGCACCGCGAAGCCCTCGCCCAGCGCGGCGTCCTCACCCGCTCCCCCGTCGGCGTCGGCGTCGGCGACCAGCTCGGCCTCGCCGCCGTCGAGCTGCTCGCCCGCCGGCAGGCCGAGGCTCTCGAAGGAGAACGTCTCCTGGTGGTAGCGCGCCTCGGGGAGCCCGGCGGCGAGCAGCCCGGTGCGCATCGCGTCCATGTAGGTCGCCGGCCCGCACACGAAGACCTCGCGGTCCGCGGCGTCGGGCACGGCGGCGACCAGCGCGTCGGCGTCGAGCTGGCCGGTGAGCTGGAGCGGCCCCTCGCCCCAGCCGGGCTCGTCACCGGTGCCGGCGACGACGCGGACGACCCGCAGCCAGGGGTGGACTGCCTCCAGGGCCTCCAGCTCCTTGCGGAAGACGATGTCGGCCGGGGTGCGGGCGCTGTGCACGAAGACGACGTCGGCGCTGCGGCCGAGGTCGACCAGGGTGCGCGTCATCGACATCAGCGGGGTGATGCCGCTGCCGGCGGACAGGAACAGGTACCTCGACGCCGGGTGGCGGCTCGTGCTGAAGACGCCCAGCGGCGGCTGGACCCGCAGCTCGGTACCGGGGCGCACGGTGTCGTGGAGCCACGGGGAGACCACGCCGCCCGGCTTGCGCTTGACCGTGATGGACAGCGCGTGGGGCCGGGTCGGCGGGGACGAGACGGTGTAGGAGCGCAGCACCTCGGTGCCGCCGACGTCGAGGCGCAGGGTGACGAACTGCCCGGGCTCGAAGTGGAACAGGTGCTGCCCCGGCGAGGCGAGGGTGAAGGTCTTGACGTCGTGGGTGACGTCGACGACGTCCTGCACCACGAGCACCGACTCGTCCTCGGCGTCACCCCAGCAGGCCAGGCCCACCGGGTGCGGCGGGTGGTGGGGACGCAGCGCCGGGTCCGCCGCCGCCACCGCGGTCACGCCGTGGCCTCGACGCCGAGGTGCTCGCGCAGGCGGGTCACGTACCAGTTCACGAAGCCCTCGACCTGGTCCTCGACCATCGAGTAGGGGCCGGGCACGTAGCTCGGGTCCCCGCAGCCGATCTGGGTGTTGGTGACGAGCACGCGGTCCTGGTCGTTCGTGGCGTTCCAGACGGTGCACAGCGACTCGAGGTCGTAGTCCTCCCCCTCCTCGGCGTCGGGGTGCACCAGCCAGGTGGTGCGCAGGACGCTGGTGCTGGGCGAGGTGGGCATCACGGAGAACACGACGGCGTGGTCGCCCAGGAGGTGGAACCAGCTGTTGGGCTGCATGTGCAGCGACAGGTCGCCGAAGGCCGGGTCCTTGATCTCGCCGATGAGCTTGGAGCAGACGGCGGCGCCGCCCGCGGCGAACGACTTGCCCTCCCCGTCGAGCGGGAGGTGGGTCAGCTGGAAGCCGACCTGGCGGGTGTCGAGCTGCATGTGGTCGGTCAGCGGGGTGCCCTGCTCGCGCCGCTTCTGCGCCAGCGCGTCCGCGGCCTTCGTGAACCTGTCGTACAGGGGCTTCAGGCGAGGGGTGATGTCCTCCTCGTCGTAGGCGAAGATCGGGAAGTAGGCGCTGGTGAGCTCGGGGTGCCCGTCGCAGTGGTAGCACTCGCGGTTGTTCTCCATGACGAGCTTCCAGTTGCCCGCCTCGGGCAGGTCGACCTGGCGGGCGACCTTGGCCCTGTCGAGCTGGTAGGGCGCCAGGTGCGGCTCGAGGATCGCGGCGACCTCGTCGAAGTCGGCGGGGGCGTCCTGGGCGAGGCAGATGAAGACCAGCCCGGCGAGGTTGCGCACGTGGACCGTGCGCAGCGAGAAGCAGGTCTTGTCGAACGCCGGGGGCTGGGACTCGGCGTGCAGCAGGGAGCCGTCGAGGGCGTAGGTCCAGCGGTGGTAGGGGCACACGATGTTGCCCACGAAGCCCTTGTCCTGCAGCAGGCGCGAGCCGCGGTGGCGGCACACGTTGTGGAAGGCGGCGATCTGGTCGTCGTCGTCGCGGACGACGATGACGGACGCCCTGCCGATGTCGACGGTGACGAAGTCACCGGCCTCGGGGATCTCGGCGGCGGCCGCCACGAAGATCCAGTTCTTGCTGAAGACGACGTCGACGTCGAGGTCGTAGACCTCCTGGCTCGTGTAGAAGCCGCCCTCGAGGCTGTACCCCTTCTGGCGCCGGGCCACCATCTCGGCGGCGGAGGCACCCGGCGCGGGCGCAGCGGCCTGCCCGGTCGACGGCGCGGCGGGCGCTGAGGGGGTGGTCAGCTGAGCGGTCATCGAGGGCGCTTCCCTTCGAGGTGGGGTGGCCTGGGGCAGCGCGGTCGCGACGGCACCGTCACGGTCGTTCCGCGATGCGGAACTGTTGCGCTCTGGGTGGCGAAATCCTCATCCCCGGCCGATGTGGTGGTCAAGGGGGTGCGGCGAGATCGGCCGGCACCGCCCGGCGGGTCGCCGCAGACGCGCCTACTGTTCCGCCGTGCGGAACGACGAGCCCCGCGGCGTGCGGCGCGACACCACGGTCCAGTCCGTCGACAGGGCCGTCTCCCTGCTGCAGGCGCTGGCCACCCGCGGGCCCAGCGGGCTGAGCGAGCTCGCGGGCGAGGTCGGCGTCCACAAGGGCACGGCCTTCAGGCTCCTGGCCACGCTGGAGGCCCGGGGACTGGTCCAGCAGGACGGCGAGCGCGGCCGCTACCGGCTGGGCCCCTCCGCCGGTCAGCTGGCCGCCGGTGCGGCCCGCGCGCACGACGTCGCCGGCCTGTGCCGCCCCCTGTGCGCCGAGCTCGCGCAGCGGGTCGGCGACACGGTGAACCTGGTGGTCAGCGACGGCAGCGAGATCACCACCGTCGACCAGGCCAGCGGCCCCGCCATCGTCGCCAGCGCTGACCACGTCGGGCGGCGCGGCCCGCTGCACGCCACGGCGGCGGGCAAGGTCTTCCTCGCCGCTGCGCCGTCGGCCGAGGTGGAGCGCCTGGCGGCCGCCGGCCTGCAGCGCTACACCCCGCACACGCTGGTCGACCTCGCAGCGCTGTCGGCTGACCTCGAGCTCACCCGGGCCCGGGGCTGGGCGCTGGCCCAGGAGGAGCACGAGGCCGGGCTGGTGGTGCTGGGCGCACCGGTGCGCGGCGCCGACGGGTCCGTGGCGGCGGCGCTGACCGTCGGTGGACCCACCTACCGCCTCACCCCCGCGGCGCTGCCCGCCCTGGCCGAGCAGCTCCTCGCCACCGCCGCCCGGGCGTCCTGGCGCCTGGGCGCCGTGAAGCCCGGCTGAGCGGACGGCTGACCGCCGCGCCCCGCCGGGCCGCACCCAGACCCCTCCGGCGGACCGTCAGTCGCGCACGGCGCCGACGGGCTCGCCCGCACGGCCCCCGCCGACCTCCGGCTCGGGGGTCGCGGGCGCCTGGGCCACCAACGGTCCCGACGGCGCCGTGCGCCCGCCCGTGGTCCGCGAGGGCGGCACGGCGAGCATCCTGCCCGTGATGGGCGACATCGGAGCGGTGTCGCTGCGCAGGTCCTTCAGCAGGGCCCAGCACATGAGCACCATGACCACCAGGAACGGGGTCGCGGCGATGATGGTCAGGTTCTGCAGCGCCTGCAGGCCGCCCGCGCCCAGCAGCACGATCGCGACGACACCGGTGAGGCCTCCCCAGGCGGCGGTGAGCCAGCGTCGCGGCTCGTCGTCGCCGTGGCTGGACAGCGACGCCATCACGATGCTGGCGGCGTCGGCACCGGAGACGAAGAAGATCGCCACCAGCGCGACGACGAGCAGCGACGTCAGGCCGGACCACGGGAACAGGGCGAGCAGGTTGAACATCTGCGCCGTCTGGTCGCTGTCGGCGAGCACGTCGAGGGCGCCGGTCAGCTGGGCGTTGATGGCGGTGCCGCCGAAGACCGAGAACCAGATGAGGCTGACCAGCGTGGGGATGAGCATCACGCCGACGACGAACTCGCGGATGGTGCGGCCGCGGGAGATCTTGGCGAGGAAGGCGCCCACGAAGGGCGTCCAGGACATCCACCAGGCCCAGTAGAAGATCGTCCAGCCGGACAGCCACTCCTGGCCGCCGAAGACGCCGGTGCGCAGCGACATGTGGGGCAGGGCCGCGAGGTAGTTGCCGGCGGCGTTGGGAGCCATGTCGAGGATGAAGACCGTCGGGCCCACCACGAACAGGAAGAGCAGCAGCAGGCCCGCGAGGACCATGTTGGTGTTCGACAGGATCTTGACGCCGCGCTCGATGCCGGAGACGGCGCTGATGACGAAGCAGAAGGTCAGGACCGCGATGATCGCGACCTGCACCCCGCTGCTGGTGGCGATGCCGAAGACGTGGGCCAGACCGCCGTTCATCTGGGCGGCGCCGAGGCCGAGGCTGACGGCCGAGCCGAAGACGGTGGCGAAGATGGCCAGGACGTCGATGGCCTTGGCGGCGCCGCGACCGCGGGGACCGCGCAGCAGCGGCGCGAACGCCGCCGAGAAGCCCCCGGGGCGGCCCTTGCGGTAGCTCGAGTAGGCCAGCGCCAGGCCGACGACGGCGTAGATGGCCCACGGGTGCAGGCCCCAGTGGAAGAGCGTGTACTGCATGGCCTCGTCGGCAGCGGCCGGCGTGCCGGCGGTGACGTCACCCTCCGGCGGGGTCATGAGGTGCGTGACGGGCTCGGTGACGCCGTAGAACATGAGGCCGATGCCCATGCCGGCGGAGAACATCATCGCGATCCACGAGGCGCGGCTGAACTGCGGGCGCTCGTCGTCGGCGCCGAGGCGGATGCGTCCGACGCGGCTGAAGGCCAGCACCAGCGCCAGCGCCACGAAGCCGCTCGCGCTCACGGCGAAGGCCCAGCCGAGGTTGGTCGTGATCCAGGCCAGCCAGTCTCCGGAGACCGCCTGCAGCTGGTCCGGGGCGGCCACGCCCCAGATGCACAGGGCGACGACGACGACGCCGGAGACGGCGAGGACGGGGAGGTCGAGCGGCCGCTTGCCCTCCCGCACGGGTGATCCGAGCTCAGACGACATGGGGTGTCCTCTCGTGACGGCGGCCCAGCCGGGGTCGGCGGGTGTGGCGAGACGGTAGGGCCGCTGCGGGCAGCACCGCCGCGCGTGACCCAGATGTAACACGATGACTGATGCATCAGTCCAGACCCGGGAGTGACCCCGGTCACGCGACCGGCGCGTCTCCACGCAGCGTCTCCCCAGCAGCGCGCTGCGTCACGTCGCGCACGCCCCGAGACCGCACTCTCCTCGGAGAGTGCGGTCTGGAGGGGTCTCCGGAGCGCACTCTCCGCGGAGAGTGCGGAAGGGGGGTCAGCGGAAGACGACGGTGCGGTGCCCGTTGAGCAGCACGCGCTGCTGGCAGTGCCAGCGCACCGCGCGCGAGAGCGCCAGGGCCTCGGCGTCGCGGCCCACGGTCGCCAGGGAGGCCGGGTCGTGGGTGTGGTCGATCCGGATCACCTCCTGCTCGATGATCGGCCCCTCGTCGAGGTCGGCGGTGACGTAGTGCGCCGTGGCGCCCACCTGCTTCACCCCGCGGTCGAAGGCCTGGTGGTACGGCCGCGCGCCCTTGAACCCGGGCAGGAAGGAGTGGTGGATGTTGATCGCGCGGCCCCGCAGCCCGCGGCAGGTCTCGTCGGACAGCACCTGCATGTAGCGCGCCAGCACCACCAGCTCGGACCGGGTCTGCTCGACCAGCTCCAGCAGGCGGGCCTCCGCCTCGGGCTTGGTGGCCGCGGTGACCGGCACGTGGTGGAACGGCAGGCCCGCGGCCTCGGCCATGGGCCGGAGGTCCTCGTGGTTGGACACCACGGCCACGAGCTCGGCGCCGAGGGTGTCCGAGCGCCACCGGAAGACCAGGTCGTTCAGGCAGTGGCCCATCTTCGACACCATCACCAGCACCCGCGGGCGCTCGCCGCCGCTGAAGCGGACGTCCATGCCGTACTTCGCCGCGATGGGCGCGAAGGCGGCCCGCAGCTGCGCCACGTCCGTGGTGGCGCCGAGGCTGGTGAACGCGGTGCGCGAGAAGAGCCGGCCCGAGAGCGCGTCGTCGAACTGCTGGTGCTCCACGATGTCGTGGCCCTGCTGGTACAGGAACGACGTCACCGCGTTGACGATGCCGGGCTGCTGGGGGCAGCTCAGCGACAGCACGGCGGGGGCCGAGGCGCCGGGGGCCGCCGGAGCGGGCGCGGCGGGGGCGGTCGTGGTCATGGGGTGCCTCCTCAGCACTCGACGATGTTGAGCGCGAGACCGCCGCGGGCGGTCTCCTTGTACTTGTCCTTCATGTCCGCGCCGGTCTCGCGCATCGTCTTGATGGCCTTGTCCAGCGGCACGTGGTGCGCGCCGTCGCCGCGCACGGCCATGCGGGCCGCGGTGATGGCCTTGACCGACCCGACGGCGTTGCGCTCGATGCAGGGGATCTGCACCAGCCCGCCGACGGGGTCGCAGGTGAGCCCGAGGTTGTGCTCGATGCCGATCTCGGCGGCGTTCTCGACCTGCTCGGGGCTGCCCCCCAGCACCTCGGCCAGGCCCGCGGCCGCCATCGAGCACGCCGAGCCGACCTCGCCCTGGCACCCGACCTCGGCCCCGGAGATCGAGGCGTTGAGCTTGAACAGCATGCCGATGGCCCCGGCGGTGAGCAGGAAGCGCACCACGCCGTCGTCGTCGGCGCCGTCCACGAACCGCTCGTAGTAGTGCAGGACCGACGGGATGATGCCCGCCGCCCCGTTGGTGGGGGCGGTGACCACGCGGCCGCCGGCGGCGTTCTCCTCGTTGACGGCGAGGGCGTAGAGGGTGACCCACTCCATCGCGCGCAGCGGGTCGCGCTCGTCGGCGTCGTTCTCGAGGCGCTCCTTGAGCGCCGCGGCCCGCCGCCGCACCCTCAGGCCACCCGGCAGCACCCCGGTGGTCTTGGTGCCGTGCGCCACGCACTCCTGCATGACGGCCCAGATCTGCAGCAGGCCCTCGCGGACCTCGGCCTCGGTGCGCCAGGACAGCTCGTTGGCGAGCATCACGTCGCTCACGCGCAGCCCGGTGCGGCGGGTGGTCGCCAGCAGCTCCTCGCCGGTGGCGAAGGGGTGGGCCACCGGGGTCGTGTCCGCGACGACGACGGGTCGCCCGGCCTCGTCCTCGTCGAGCACGAACCCGCCGCCCACCGAGTAGTAGTGACGCTCGGAGAGCACCTCCCCCTCGACGTCGAGCGCCTGGAAGAGCATCCCGTTGGAGTGGTAGCTCAGCCGTCGGCGCCGGTGCAGCACCACGTCGTCGTCCACGGAGAAGCCGATGACCTTCCCCCCCGCCGACGACCCTCCCCCGAGGGCCAGCAGCCGCTCCCCGCGGGCGCGGGCCACCAGCGGAGCGGCGGCCACCGGGTCGACCAGGTGGGGCTGCTCCCCCGACAGGCCCAGCACCACCGCGCCCACGCTGCCGTGGCCGTGGCCGGTGGCCCCGAGGGATCCGAACAGCTCGCAGCGCACCCGGACGGTGCGCGGGAGCAGGTCGGCAGAGCGCAGGGACTCCACGAAGGTCCAGGCGGCCTTCATCGGGCCGACCGTGTGCGAGCTGGAGGGCCCGATGCCGACCTTGAACAGGTCGAAGACCGACAGGTTCATCGGCGGATGCGCGCCATCTCGGGGTCGACGAGCGGCTCGGCGGCCACGGTCGCCGCGACGCGGCGGCCGAAGTACTCGATCTCCACCGGGCTGCCCACGGCCGCGGCCGCGGCCGGCAGCCAGGCGTAGGCGATGGGCCGGCCGACCGTGTGCCCGAAGGCGGCGCTGGTGACGTACCCGACGGGCTCGCCGTCGACCAGCACCGGCTCGTGGCCGAGCACCACGGACGTGCCGTCGTCGACGGTGAGGCAGGCGAGCCTGCGCGCGACCGCGTCCTCGCTGCGCCCCGCGATCGCCTCGCTGCCGGTGAAGGTGCCGGTCGCGGAGCGCACCGCGAAGCCGAGGCCGGCCTCGTACGGGTCGTGCTCGGTGGTCATGTCCGAGCCCCAGGAGCGGTAGCCCTTCTCCAGCCGGAGGCTGTTGAAGGCGGCGCGCCCGGCGGCGACGACGCCGAGGTCCTGGCCGGCGGCGAACAGGGCGTCCCACAGGCGCCGGCCGTTGTCGGCCGTCGTGTAGATCTCCCAGCCCAGCTCACCCACGTACGACAGGCGCATCGCGGTCACCGGCACCCCGGCGATGCGGGCCTTCGCGGCGCGGAAGTACTTCAGGCCCTCGTTGCTGAAGTCGTCGGTCGACAGGCGCTCCACCAGCGTGCGGGCGTTCGGCCCCCACAGCCCGATGCAGCAGGTCTCCCCCGTGGTGTCGCGCACCTGCACCTGGTCGGCCAGGCCGAACCGGCGGGCCTCTGCGAGGAGCAGGGCCACGTCCTGGTTGCCGTTGGCGCCCACCTGGAAGAGCTGCTCGCCCAGGCGCGCCACCGTGACGTCGCTGCGGATGCCGCCGGCCTCGTCGAGCCACAGCGCGTAGGTCACCGCGCCGACGGACTTGCCCATCTTGGCCGTGGTCATGCGCTCGAGGAGCTCCAGCGCGCCCGGACCGGAGACCTCGATGCGCTTGAGCGCCGTCATGTCGTACATCGCCACGGCGGTGCGGGTCTTCCACGCCTCGGCGGCGGCGACCGGCGAGTGGAACTGCGCCGCCCACGGCTCGCGCGCCGGCGGGACCCACTCGGCGGGCAGCTGGTCCACGAGCGCGGCGTTGGCCTCGTACCAGTGCGGGCGCTCCCAGCCGCCGGCCTCGAGGAAGACCGCGCCGAGCTCGACCTGACGGGCGTGGAAGGGGCTGACCCGCAGGTCCCGCGGGGACTCCTTCGGCTGCAGCGGGTGCAGGACGTCGTAGATCTCCCGGAAGTTCTGCTGCGAGGTCTCAGAGACGTAGGCCTCGTCGAGCTGGACCTCCTCGAAGCGGTGCACGTCGAGGCCGTGCAGGTCGTACTCGCTGTGCCCGTCGACCAGCAGCTGGGCCACGGCCTTGGCCACGCCCGCGGAGTGGGTCACCCAGACCGCCTCGGCCACCCAGAACCCGGCGACCTCCTTGCTCTCGCCGACCAGCGAGCCGCCGTCGGGGGTGAAGGAGAAGACGCCGTTGAAGCCCTCCTCGACCTTGGCGCCCGCCAGGGCCGGCAGCAGCTTCTGCGCGTCCTCGAACGCGGGCGCGAAGTCCTCCTCGGTGAACGGGAGCATCGACGGCATCGACTGCGCCGACACGTCGTCGGAGGCGTCGAGGGAGTCCAGGCGCACCGGCATCGGGCGGTGGGCGTAGGAGCCGATGCCGATCCGGTCGTGGTGCTCGCGGAAGTACAGGTCGGCGTCCTGGTGGCGCAGGATCGGCAGGCCCGCCTCGGAGTGCTCGGTGTTGCGGCCGACGAGCTCGCGCACCTGGCCGGTCTTGGCGTACTGGTGCGCCAGCGGCAGCAGCGGCACGGACATGCCGACCATGGCGCCGACCTCGGGGCCCCAGAAGCCCGCGCAGGACACGACGACGTCGGCGGGCACCACGCCGTGCTGGGTCGTCACGCCGGTGACGCGGCCGCCGCGCTGCTCCACGCCCAGCACGCGGGTGCCGCCCCGGAACTGCGCGCCGCGAGCGGTGGCGCGGGCCATCAGGGCGACGACGGCGCGGTGGGCCTTGGCCAGGCCGTCGCTCGGCACGTGCAGGCCGCCGAGCACCTGCTCGGGGTCGACCAGCGGGTGCAGGGCGGCGCACTCGGCGGGGCTGAGGATGCGCGCGTCCGGGATGCCCCAGGAGCGGGTCCAGCCGCGGCGGCGCTCCAGCTCGGCGAGGCGCTCGGTGGTGGTGGCCACCTCCAGGCCGCCGACCTGGTTGAAGCACCAGGCGCCGTCGACGTCGATGCCCTTCAGCTTCTCCACCGTGTAGGCGGCCAGCTGGGCCATCGTCTTGGACGAGTTGGTCTGGAACACCAGGCCGGGGGCGTGCGACGTCGAGCCGCCGGCCAGCGGCAGCGGCCCCTGGTCCAGCACGGTCACGTCCGTCCACCCGCGCTCGGTGAGCTCGTCGGCGAGGTTCGCGCCGACGATGCCGGCGCCGATGACCACCACTGCCGGTGACTGCGTCGTCATGAGGTGCTCCTGGGTCTTCGCGGGTGTGCGGGGGTCTGGTCGTGGGGGCGCTGCCGGGTGCCCTCAGGCGCGGCGGGCCCGGTGCTCGGTGGCGGCGTCGACGAGCCAGTCGGCGAGGTAGCGGGCGAAGGACGACCGCACGAGCAGCTCGTAGCGCTGGCCGTCGTCCGACAGCGCGAGCAGCACCACGCCGGCCTGGGCCAGGAGCGTCTGCGCGGCGCGCCCGGCGGGGAAGACCGACGGGTGGGTGTCGACGGCGCAGCCGGCCGCGAGCAGGTCGCGCGCCAGCGGTCCCGACAGCTCCAGCACCACGCGCTGGGCGGAGACGTCGACGGCGGCGCCGCCCGCGGGTGCCAGGGCCTCGCGCAGGCGGGGTTCGAGGTCCCAGGGGGTGGTGGTCGGGTCGAGCACCAGCCACTCGTCGGGCCCGAGCCAGACCACGCGGCCGCCGGCCGGCGTCGCCACCCAGGTGCCGGGGCGCGCGGGCAGCGCCACCCCGAGCACGCGGGCCGCGGCGTCGGCGGCCGGGCCGGGCAGCTCGGCGCGCACCTGGACCGCGGTGGTCAGCGGCCCGACCTCGACCGCGCCGGCGGTCTGCTGCGTCAGGTCGGGGCGCACGTCGAGGGGGTGGGTGCGTGGGAGGAGGCCGGTGCCGCTGGGGGTGCTGCCGGGGGTGGTGCCGGGGGTGCTGCTGGGGGTGGTGCCGGGGGCGGCGTCAGCCATCGCGGCGCGCTCCTTCGGGGTCGACCAGGACGGGGCCGGTCACCTCGACGGCGACCAGGCGCCCCTTGACGGGGACGTGCACGAGCTGGCCGGCGCGGGCGCGCCCGCCCTCGACCAGCGCGAGCGCGAACGGGCGCTCGAGGTGGGCGCTGCGGTAGCTGGAGGTGACGTGGCCGAGCATCGGCACCGGCGGGGGCGGCAGCTCGCCGCCCTCGGCCAGCTCGACCACCTGCGAGCCCTCGGGCAGCACGGTGGCGCGGTCGACCGGCAGCAGCCCCACGAGGTGCTTGCGGTCCTCGCGGAGGTTGTCGGCGCGGGCGAAGGAGCGCTTGCCCACGAAGTCGGGCTTCTTCTTGGACACCACCCAGGCCATGCCGAGGTCCTGCGGGGTGACGGTGCCGTCGGTGTCCTGCCCGATGATCGGGTAGCCCTTCTCGGCGCGGAGCACGTGCATGGTCTCCGTGCCGTAGGGGGTGATGCCGTACGGGCGCCCGGCCTCGACCAGGCGCTCCCAGACGGCGACGGCGTGCCAGGAGCTGACGTGGACCTCCCAGGCCAGCTCCCCGGAGAAGCTGATGCGCGCCAGGCGCACCGGCACGCCGTCGAGCTCGGTGTCCTGCCAGGTCATGAAGCCGAAGGCCTCGTTGCTCACGTCGACAGCACCGCCGTCCGCGCCACCGAAGACCGCGCCGATGACGTCGCGCGAGCGCGGCCCGACGACGGGGAAGGCCGACCACTGCTCGGTGACCGAGGCGAGGTGCACCCGCAGCTCGGGCCACTCGGTCTGGTGCCACTCCTCCATCCAGTCGAGGACCTTCGCGGCTCCGCCCGTCGTCGTCATCACCAGGAAGCGGTCCTCGGCGACGCGCAGCACGGTGCCGTCGTCGAGGACCATGCCGTCGGCGCCGCACATGACGCCGTAGCGGACCTTGCCGACCGCGAGGCTGCTCATGAGGTTCGTGTAGAGCCTGTCGAGCAGCTCGCCGGCGTCCGGGCCCTGCACGTCGATCTTGCCCAGGGTGGAGCCGTCGAGGATGCCCACGGAGGTGCGCGCGGCGGCGCACTCGCGCAGCACGGCGGTCTCCAGGTCCTCCCCCGCCAGCGGGTAGTACCGCGGGCGCTTCCACTGGCCGACGTCCTCCCACACCGCGCCGGCCTGCACGTGCCAGTCGTGCAGGGCGGTGGTGCGGACCGGGTCGAAGAGCTGGCCGCGGTCGCGGCCCGCGAGGGTGGCGAAGGCCACCGGGGTGTACGGGGGCCGGAACGTCGTGGTGCCGACGTCGTCGGGACCGCCGCCGAGCAGCTCGGCGATGATCCCGGAGGTCACCACGCCGGAGGTCTTGCCCTGGTCGTGGGCGGTGCCGATGGTCGTGTACCGCTTGACGTGCTCGGGCGAGCGCAGCCCGGCGCCGAGGGCGCGCTGCACGTCGGCCACGGTGGCGTCGCGCTGCAGGTCGACGAACTGCCGCGAGGTGTCGCCGTCGACGTCGGGCACGGTCCACACGAGGTCGGGCGCGGTGGCCGGCGGTGCCGGGGGCGTCGAGGGGACGGGGACCGGCACGACGTCCAGGCCCAGCTCGACCAGCGCGGTGGCCGCCGCCGCGCCGCCCTGGCGCAGGCAGGTGGCGAGCTCCTGGGCACCCGCCGCGGCGCCCGCGACGAGCAGGTCGTCGAGGCGGCCGGTGGGCAGGAACGCCCCGAGGGAGGTGTCGAAGGCGAGCTTCCCGCGGGCCTGGCTGTACAGGTGCACGGCGGGGTTCCACCCGCCGCTGACGAGCAGCAGGTCGCACGCGACGTCCTCGGGGGCCGAGGCCAGCACCCCGCCGGCGCCGCGCGCGGCCACCCGGGCGTGGGTGACGCGCTCGGTGCCGCGGGTGCCGACGACGGCGCTGCCGGTGCGGACCTCGATGCCGCGGCCGGCGCACTCGGCGGCCCAGTGGGCCGGTGCCTGCGCTCGGGTGTCGACCACGGCGGCCACCTCGACGCCGGCGTCGGAGAGCTCGACGGCCGCGCGGTAGGCGCTGTCGTTGGTGGTGAGGACGACGGCGCGGCTGCCGGCCAGCACGCCGTAGCGGTGCAGGAAGGTGCGGGCGCTGCCGGCGAGCATCGTGCCGGGCCTGTCGTTGTCGGTGAAGACGACGGGGCGCTCGTGGGCGCCGGTGGCCACGACGGTGCGGCGGGCGCGGACGCGCCAGACCCGCTGGCGCGAGACCTCGCGGGGGGCCGCACCGCCGAGGTGGTCGGTGCGGCGCTCGACGGCGAGCGCGAACCCGTCGTCGTAGACGCCGAAGACCGTGGTGCGCTGCAGGTGCACCACCTCGGGGGCGGCGGCCAGCTCGGCGGCGGCGTCGCCCACCCACTCCAGCGCCGGGCGGCCGTCGACGAGGTCGGCGGTGCCCAGCAGGGAGCCGCCGGCCTCGGACTGCTCGTCGACCAGCGCCACCCGGGCGCCGGAGCGGGCGGCCGTCAGCGCCGCCTGCAGGCCGGTGGGCCCGGCGCCGACCACGAGCAGGTCGACGTGCAGGTGGCGGGAGTCGTAGCGGGCGGAGTCGCCGATGTCGGCCAGGCGGCCCTGGCCGGGCACGCCGTGGGCGACCAGGCCGTCGAAGACCTCGGTGGTGGTGGCCAGCTGCATCGGGTCGGGGAAGGGCTCCTCGACCTGCACCAGGCTGCTCGGGTCCTCCGCCCAGGCGGCGCCGACGCCGCGGGGGCGGCCCAGCTTGATGCTGGTGGTGACCTGGTGCACGCCGTGGGCGAGCAGCGCGGAGGCCAGGGTGTCGCCGCGCAGGCCCTCGTAGGCGGTGCCGCCGAAGGTGAACGACACCGGCGCCGACCGCTCGACGCGGCCACCGCTGGCGGTGCGGAAGGGGGCGGTCACGAGCTGGCTCCTGCCTGGTCGAGGGCGGGGCGGGCATCGCCGGGGCGGTACACGGCCAGGAAGCGGTAGCTCACCGTGTCGCGCAGGGCGTTGAACCACCTGCGGCAGCCGGCGCTGTGCGCCCAGCGCTCCGCGAAGACGCCGCGGGTGTTGTCGCGGAAGAACACGTAGTGCGCCCACTCCTCGTCGGACAGGGCGGCGGGCTCGGCGGGGTAGGGCACGTGGGCCTGGCCGCCGTAGTGGAACTCGACCTCCTCGCGGGGGCCGCACCACGGGCACCGGATCATCTGCACGTCGGGTCTCCTGGCTGGTCTGCGCGTCGGGGGGGCGTAGGCGGGGGTCAGTGGGCCACGGCGGCGGCGCCGTGCTCGTCCACGAGGCGGCCGGTGACGAACCTGTCGAGGGAGAACGGCGCCGCGTAGGGGTGCGGGTCGTCGTTGGCGATCGTGTCCGCGAAGACCCACCCGACCCCCGGCGTCGCCTTGAACCCGCCGGTGCCCCAGCCGCAGTTGAGGAAGACGTTGTCGTAGGGGGTGCGCCCGACGATCGGCGAGGCGTCGGGCGTGGTGTCGACGATGCCGCCCCAGGTCCGCAGCAGGTGCGCCCGCGCGAACACCGGGAACAGCTCGACGGCGGCGGCCATCTGGCGCTCGATGATGTGGAAGGCGCCGCGCTGGCCGTAGCCGTTGTAGGCGTCGACGCCGGCGCCCATGACCAGCTCGCCCTTGTGCGCCTGGGAGACGTACACGTGCACCGCGTTCGACATGACGATCGTGGGGTGCACGGGCTCGAGCAGCTCGGAGACCAGCGCCTGCAGCGGGTGCGACTGGATCGGCACCCGCAGGCCGAGCATGTCGGTGAGCACCGAGGTGCTGCCGGCCGCCGCCAGGGCCACCTTGCCGCAGGCGATGTCGCCGCGGGTGGTGCGCACGCCCGTGACGCGGTTGCCGTCCCGGACGAAGCCGGTGACCTCGCAGTCCTGGATGATGTCGATCCCGGCCTCGTTCACGCGCCGCGCGAAGCCCCAGGCCACGTAGTCGTGCTTGGCGATGCCCGCCCGCGGCTGGTACGTCGCGCCGAGCACCGGGTAGCGGATGTCCGTCGAGGTGTTGACGATCGGGCAGACCTTGCGGACCTCGTCGGGCTCCAGCCACTCGGCGTCGACCCCGTTGAGCACGTTGGCCTCGACGCGGCGGACGCTGTCGCGCACGTCCTGGAGGGTGTGCGCGAGGTTCAGCACGCCGCGCTGGCTGAACAGGATCGGGTAGCCGAGGTCGTCCTCGAGGCCCTCCCACAGCTTGAGGGAGTGCTCGTAGATCGCGGCGCTCTCGTCCCACAGGTAGTTCGAGCGGATCAGGGTGGTGTTGCGGGCGGTGTTGCCGCCGGCGAGCCAGCCCTTCTCCAGCACCGCGACGTTCGTGATGCCGTGGTTCTTGGCCAGGTAGTGGGCCGTGGCCAGGCCGTGGCCGCCGCCGCCGATGACCACGACGTCGTAGCTCTTCTTCGGCTCCGGGTCCTCCCACAGGAAGTCCGGGTGCTCGGGCAGCTCCGCGCCCGGGGTGCGCGGAGAGCTCCCGTTCAGGCGGTCGGGCGCGGGGGTGTGCGGGACGGCGTCGGCGGGGTCGGTCGAGAAGGCGTCGACGGTGGTCACAGGATCGGCTCCGGGGTCTCGTCGGCGGTGCGCTGCTCGGACAGGGGGGCGACCTCGTCCATGTCGACGCGGCGGTCGTGCTCGCGGACGTGGTGGGCCGCGACGTCGTACAGGCGCCCGGAGGAGTTGAGCTCCATGCCGTACGACAGGTGTTCGCCGTGCGCGAGGTCGAGGCCGAGGACCGTGTCTCCGGGCTGCAGCAGCGCGTGCATGACGGCGGCGTCGGCCTGAGCCCCGGAGTGCGGCTGGACGTTGGCGAACCCCGCGCCGAACAGGGCCTTCAGCCTGTCGATCGCGAGCTGCTCGACCACGTCGACGTTCTCGCAGCCGCCGTAGTAGCGGCGGCCGGGGCAGCCCTCGGCGTACTCGTTGGTGAGCACCGAGGCCTGGGCCTGCATGACGGCCAGGGGCGCGGAGTCCTCGCTGGCGATCATCTCCAGCGTGCTCTGCTGGCGCACGAGCTCGGCGTCGGTGGCGGCGGCCACAGCGGGGTCGACGGCGGCGAGCGCCCTGTCGAGGGGCGAGGCGGCGACGCGGCGGACGTCGTCGAGCTCTGTGGTCACGGGGGCTCCTCCACGGTGGCCAGGTGACTGATGTATCAGTTGTCGGTAACGTAGGAGGGGCAGGCGCCGCGGTCAAGGGCCTGGGTCGAGATCCGGAGGTCGAGATGACCACGCAGCACCACCCGCCCGTCACGCACCCGCGGAGCGCCGACGACGACCTCCCGGACGACCTGTTCGAGCACCGCGCCGACCGCACGTGGGAGCCGGCCGCGTCTGCCGCCGACCTCGGTGCCGCCGAGCGCGCCGTCGCCGACCTGCTCCGCGCGCTCGGGCTCGACACCTCCTCCCCCGGTCTCGCCGCGACGCCGGAGCGGGTGGCCCGCGCCTACGCGGAGGTCCTCTCCCCCCGCCCGTTCACCCTCACCACGTTCCCCAACGACGAGGGGTACGACGAGCTCGTCGTCGTCTGCGACATCCCCTTCCGGTCGCTGTGCGAGCACCACCTGCTGCCCTTCGCCGGAGTCGCCCACGTCGGCTACCTGCCGGGCGAGCGGGTGGTCGGCCTGTCCAAGCTGGCCCGGGCCGTGGAGGCGGCGGCCGGCAGGCCCCAGGTGCAGGAGCGGCTCACCGTGCAGGTCGCCGACCTGCTGGAGGAGGCCCTGGCCCCCCGCGGCGTCGGCGTCGTCCTCGACGCCGACCACACCTGCATGTCGCTGCGCGGCGCCCGCGCCACCGGCGCCCGCACCCGCACCTCGGCCCTGCGGGGGCTGCTCCGCAGCGACGCCCGCACCCGCGCGGAGTTCCTCGACCTCACCCGCAGGTCGAAGCCGTGAGCGCCGAGACGGTGCCCGTGGTCGCAGGGGTGCCGGGGGTGGCGGGGGCCGTGGCCCCGGGTGCCCCGCGGCGCTCCCCCGGACGGCGCACGGGCACCGTCCGCCGCCGGGGAACGCCGACGGGCCGCCCGTACGATCGCGGCGTGAAGTCCGTGCCCGGCATCCGCGAGGAGCGCTACACCTCCCTGGCGGAGAAGGCCTACGCCGAGATCCGCGACCGGCTGATCATGCTCGAGATCCG
>Ga0325403_1002202_pt1 | contig 17069 bp, 16 predicted proteins | sample PopdelMetagenome_19_FD_205665 | JGI IMG/M metagenome (GOLD analysis project Ga0325403, IMG submission 205665) | Populus deltoides microbial communities from Bellville, Georgia, United States - Xylem-PdKOR-R4 | ecosystem: Host-associated > Plants > Phyllosphere > Stem > Wood/Secondary xylem...
GTATCTTATAATTTTTTTTGTGTTGGGGTTTAGATGGGTGTTAGTAAATTAAATTTTTTAGGGTTTGAAAATGTGAAAGTAATTAATTCACTTTTATAATTTTTTTATGTATAAAAAACAATACCCCTAAAATTCTTAGTTCTACCCAAGGTTATTAAAAACGTGTTTTAACTCATAAAATCATATAATTTTACGAGTCAAAACATATAAAATATGTGAAATTAGGTTAAAAACCTGAAAATCAGTAAAATCAAATCAAGTTTGGTTAAACTTGTACAAAATTGGTCCAACTCGTTAAAATCTGTAAAACCGGACCGATTGCACGAGTTTGCTTAAAAAAATTAAAAGTCCTCTGACTGCTCCCTGCTGACTCCACTCCATCTCCTGATTTCATTTCGCCCGACACCGACACTCCACCCACCCTTTTCTCCTTTCCCCTTTCCCCTTTCCCCTTTCCTGGTTTCCCCAAATCTCAATTTCTCAAAATCTCAAGTCTCAGCCCTAACAAATTAATATCAGCATTCAGCACACTCAGGAGCGTAGAATCTCAAGTCTCGACTCTCCACTCATCAGCAGCGCAAATATATAACCAGGTTTGCTTGTTAGATTCTCATCTTTTCTGTCATGTTTTATTATGCAGAAGAGGGCATGTCTTTTTTCTGGCTGTATACAGTGTTGTTGTTGTTAATGGTCATATGACTCCTATCATTTGTAAAACATCACGCCAGCATCTCTGGCAAATACAGTGTTGTTGTTGTTAATCGTCTCTATCTGTTGTTTTATATGAAAAATAATATTTAAAAATCCCATTAGTAACTTGCGTTCTGCTATATTACATTATCCCTTTCCATTGAATTATCTGTTTAGCACAAAGTTTGTACAAAGGAGGAAAATTAGGAATATGAAAAAGTTATGTAATTTAGCAGTGGTACTGCAGTGCTCATAAGATTTTAATCTTTCATTGCTAGACGCTTCAAGTTCTCTCAGTTCATCCAAAACCATCTGCCTATTTCTGCACTCTATGCTACAAAAGCCTTGATCATCCCTGCAATCACATATATTCAACAACAGTTTTTAGAAATCTTGCATGAAAGATTTAATTACAAAATACAATCTCATATGAAACTAGTCCAGCTGACATGGCTATCTAATTAATTAGTATATACCTTCTTAATCAGGGTTATGTAATTTAGCAGAAAGGTAGAAAGATTCCAAAATAAGCTTTTAGCAGCTGGATGCATGGATCCCTTTTTATAGCTGACACTGATAAGATGATCACTAGGATAACTGGATAACATAGCATAGCATAGCAAAAGCAATAGCTTTTAGTTTGCGTGTTCAAGTTAAGCTCCTGCTGCTGCTGACCTAGAATCAAACCAGTGTGTGTGTGTTTTGACTAGCTAGGGTTGTCTTCTCTATAAGCATATAAGCATATTTTCCCCCCAGATTAGAACACCCTTCCATCTTAAGGCTTCTTAGGCAATGTTTATTAGCAACAAAATGACCTAGTTCATCACTGCATAGAAAAATCAGAAATTTGATCCAATTAGCAGTCATTTCTCAACAGTCTTTCATCACATAAAATTTATTTGGGCGAGGTGAGGAACAAGAAATTATATGATGCAGACCCTAGCCAGCAAATATGCTATTTGAAAAACTGGGAAACAGAACAAAGATACTGATTATATTCCTAAACAATCAGAGGGTCCCATTTTATCAGTTGTTTCATGCTTATATTTCTTTGTTGTTTAGCTATGTGTTTCATGCAAAACGGTCACACGCTTTCAGGACTAAACTTCTATTGAAAATTACTGAACAATTAGAACGATGATGTTAAGCAGTCTGTGATTTGCGGCTTTACATAATTATATCAACAGGTAAAACAAAATGTTACTAATTAAGAGCATCTTTCTATCCAATCCACTTGCTATCCAATCCACTTGGACTTGTTCATCTTTAGAATCTGAATAAAGACCGGTGACCTGGAAAGAAACGAAAACAATTTTAACCCACATGACTGGATCTTGCAATTTAGTTAAATTTCACTTTTATTTTAATTGTCTTATATTATTATATATTACTTGACTGGATCTTGCAAATTAGTTAAAATATTTTACTTGTGATTTTACGATTTTGGTTAAAATATTTTACTTGCGATTTTACGATTCGAGTTTACGATCCAAGTTTATATTGTATGTTCCGTGTCGTGTCAAAAAAGCGTTTTTGACAACCTTGTAGGAAATAATAGCAGTGTTTGATTTTGACTGTGTCAGAGAAAATTGCATGATAGCTGACCGATTTTTTTCTTTTCCTTTTATTAATATCTATCTGTTTTAGGGATTGAGTCTTTATCAAGAGCCAAAAGAAAAACAAAGGGCTTCGCTGGGATGAGCAACGTGTCAAACTGTTGTTAAAGCAAAAGGATTAAGATTGGAATTTTTTATGGGTTGCCCATTTCTCTTGACAAAGCAGTAAGTTGTTTATTTATTTATTTATTTGTAGAAGGAAGTATAATGCAAGTGTTTTACCATGTTTATTGACGAATGACAACTTTTCTTCGGTTGGAGTTTTGGTTTGTAGATAGATTTCATATTTACAATCCAAGAAAAAGCCCACTCCAGGCAAAGTATTTATTTCTTGAGACCAACAGGCAAAAGCAAAAAAAAAAAAACTAACAACAGCTAGGAAGTCAAAAAAATGGGGAAGAAGCAAAAACACAACAGTGACAGTGACGAAGACGACATATTTTACCACCGCTACTCCTCTGCCACCACATCATCACAACACCCACCTTCCTCCACCAAACCCCACGGCGGATCCGGCGGTTTAGCACCATCAAAATCAACCCTGTACGTATCCAATTTGGACTTCTCCCTTACAAACTCAGACCTCCACACACTCTTCTCCACCTTCGGCAAAGTAGCACGTGTAACTGTCTTAAAAGACCGAACAACACGGAAATCGCGCGGTGTCGCATTCATCCAATTCGTATCTCGCAGCGACGCGGTCACCGCCGTTGAACAGATGGACAAGAAGATTCTCAATGGGAGAACTCTGTCGGCGTCGATTGCGGCAGATAATGGTAGAGCGGCGGAGTTTATTAAGAAGAGGGTTTATAAGGATAAGAGTAAGTGTTATGAGTGTGGAGAAGATGGACATTTGAGTTATGAGTGTCCGAGGAATCGATTGGGGATTAGAGAGAGGCCTGTGGTGAAGAGAGGGAGGGGAGGTGGTGGTGGAGGAGGTGGCGGCGGCGGAAGGGGCGGGGGAGATTGGGAGGAGGAGGAAGAAGAGGGTGAGTTTGAGGAGGAGAAGTGGGCTGCGGCGGTGGATGGAGGGGTGGAGGAGAGGTTGTTGAAGGGGGGAGAGGTGGAGAAAAAGAAGGTGAAGGTTAAGAAAGCTAGTTACTTCAGTGATGAGAGTGATGAAGAGGAGTGATTTCTGGGATTCTTTTTGGAGGTAATGTTGATTTTCTTGTTATTAAAGTATGAGTTTTGATCATGTTGGTGAAAAAATTTGGAATAAGTTTTGAGTTTCTAAGATTTGTCTCTATATTTTTGATGTGATGTTTAGTGAATGTGTTGCTCTTCCTTCTGGTCATTAGGGCTTGTTTTGGTTTGCTTGAGTTTGCATTTAAGTTGGTTGTACAGTTCCTATGATGATTGGCATGTTTTGCTTTGTTTGAGTTTGGGTTTTTCGGTTGTGTTAATTTGTTTTAATGGAAGATTGGGTGTTTGTTGGATTGTGTAATTGATTTGATGTTTGATTAATATGTAATCTTCCTGTTTTTTTGTTTCAGTTACCGTGTTTTGGTGAGGGAGGGAAGGAGGTTATAGCATGTTATTACTGATACTGGAGATTATCTTCTTAGAGTTTAAAAAGAACACTGGCTAGTATTAGTGAAAAACAGAGGATTCAATTTGATCATCTGTGATTGATATGGCATTTGTTGCGTCTTAGGTTTTTTTGTTATGACTTGTGGATGACAGTTGTGTTCTGTTTTTTTGATGGAGGAGCATCTTTATGCTGGTTAGTGTTACTGAAACTATTTTTGAGATTGATGTTCTTGGATTGTGAGGGAAATGCTGGTGAATCAGCTGTGACATTTGCTCATCTGATATTCCATGGATAGATGTTCATTTTGATAATATTAGTTTCCAAGACATTTAGCAAGAGGGGAGAAAAAGTTTCCCCCTGTTTTTGTGACTGAATTGATGGTTTCTGCTCTTTGCTTAGAGCTTTCTACCAACTTTCTTGTCTGGCAAGAGGTTGGGGGTGGTTCGTTCTTGCTGCAAAGTTAGAAGAGCTGAAGCCCAGAGAGGAAACCAAGAAATATGTACTTTGTCACGTTAAACATGAGAATTGACTGTGAGATAGAAGTAAATTTTTTTTTTTACTCTTTTATTTTTGTCAAGAAATATGTATTTGTAACACATGGAGTGCGAAGATCAGTATAAAGACTTCCTAGATTTTTTCACCAGTGCCCACGACCTTTTGTTGCTTGTACAGAGCTTGAAAATATTTTATAGCAATTGCAGCTACTTACATGGTTCAGGAAAATATTCCTTTGGAAGTAAAGTAAATATGTATCGTTTGTTGAGTCATTAAAGAGCTGGGAAGGTATCTTGGGCTGGCCTTTGTAGTCATTTATCTGGGCTCTAATATGGGCCGTGTTCCTGGTGAGTGGGAGATTATTATCCTACCAGGCTCTGTTGAGTTCGGCCTCTCTCAAATAAACCCAAATAAACCTAATTTACTTTTGAAATATCTACCGCAGAACTTGGCTGTCGTCAGCATTGCACCCGTTTGTGCAACCTGTCTAGAGGATTTGTAATCTGGGCCACACATATACAGGGAGAATTCAAATGCTCTGAACCGTACAAACATGCACACAGTGTTTGTAACTGCTTTTGAGCATGCGAATCATGCTCGTGTGAAAATTGTGAAGTTAGTTTGTCTTGTTCCTTTGGAGTTTAGAGAGTCTATAAATATCCGGTGGTTGGTTCGAGACAAAGCCTGTGGTAAAGGCAAAACCTGTTGAAGCCTCAAAGTCAAGAGTGTATGTTGTGTGTGAAAATTGGAGGGAACTAAAGAGATGTCACTGTTTGTTTTGGTGCCGATTTTGTTTAGTTTCTTTTACTTGATTCTTCTCCAACATGCAACTAAACGAATATCATGTCTTGGCCGAATGTGAGGATTGGAGGGAATTAAACAAGATTGCTTTGTTCTCTTCTTACTGTTTAATTTCCTCCAATATCTCATGTCTGACCTCTTCATTTATAATTCTCGGATATGTTTTCATCTATGGTTCTTGGATGCGATCTTTTCTTTTTCAGTGTGTGAGGATTGGATTAAACTGAACAGATTAAAATTGTTCCATGCTTTTTGTTTGGTTTCATAAAAAATTTCCTACCCTGCCTCATGCACAACCTAGGTTGCAAAGACCTTGGGATTTATGGTAGCTGAGACTCGTTTAGAATACTTTTTTTTTTAAATCAAAGCTTTTGACCAACTCTCTTATTTGGCAGGTCAGAGGCGATCATTTTTCAGATCAATAGTCGTTAGCATTCCGAGAGGAGCCACCTTGGCTGCAGCCAGAATTGTGAAGAGTGTATATCTTGTCGAAGCTCAAAGGGAGAGTCTTGTGTTGAATTTCTTCCATCGGAGGGGAGAATTGCAAATTTACTTCCAGTTGGAGTCTTGTCGATGACCACACATATAGTTGAATTCTGTATGTCTGATTTATCAGCAATATTGATACAGACATGATATATGAGAATGTACTGTGAAATATGTATCTGTAATGCATTGAATAGAAATATCAGTATAAACTTTTAGATTTCAGTTTTGTGTGTAATCCTGCTAGTACTCAGCGTCGCTTCCATGGTTTGTGCAGTAACGGGATTTGCTATGATAAAGCTTTGGAAGCAGGGTTCGGCTCCTGCTTCTTTTCTTGTTGATAATGATATTTCTCTTTCACCCTGAAAAAAACATTATCCATTCTGTAATATATGAAGTGATGTAGATAGCAGGTTTCAATACAGTAAAAAATATTCTGAGAAAAAAAGAATTCTTCCAACTGATGCAGGCAGCTGTGACTACTTCTCTGATAAATCACAATCAATGAGAACTAGATTGTCCTGGAAACTCCAAAAACTACACTCTCATTGAGAAAGTAATCTCAAGCCTTCAATTATCTGTTTTCCTTTCGCTTATGTTGAGATAGGTTGATCTGCCGTCTGCACAGGAAATTATATTATATTCGTTGGTGAGAACTGAGAAGATGCAGGATGTTTGCTTAGGAGTTTACTGAAATCAGCAAGATCAGCTTACCAGCCAGAATTCTTTCTATTAATTCTTGTAGTGGTTTATCAGCACTGTTTGGAACAAGAGCTGCAAATACAGCTGGTTGTAGTCCTGTATATATCCAAAAGGACAGGTTTACGCTTGTTGAATAATTAGTAAACTTAAAATTTTCATCTATTAACTAACTAGGAATTCCTGCAAGTGACAAGTAAAAAACTCAACTGAAGCAATACTAATTAGTAAACTTTGAAAGGGAGCCAAGGAAACCTTCAGCAGATGCTCTTGATGGGTGCTTAAGCTTCATGTGATGGCCAGCATCTCTTGTTGATAGAGAAGAAACTGGTGATATCTTTGAGGTTGGGTTTGATGAAACCGAAGGAAGCAAAAGATCATGAGAGTTTAAACAATGGTTGGTTGAGAATTTAACAGCAAAAGCCATGAGAGCAAGCACTTCTTTTCCTGGTCTTTCGGGAGTTAACTGTTCACATACTCCGTTGCTCTATGTTCTTGATAAAAGTAGCTAACGAAGGTTTGCATCTTTTCCAGTGTTACTGTTCCCAGTATCTTCCAACGTGTCCAACAATAACTTGCCACTTCAAATTATGCAAATAGGTTTATGATGCGGGGTTCTAAAAGATTTTTGTGGACGCCATTGGAGACCTAGTTCTTATTTAATTGATATGTATATATGTGCTTCCTAAACATTATTATTAAATTCGCCCCAATTTGATGAGTCAATCCAATGTCCACTAATTTATTATTTGATTCAGTTCCAGATAAAACCTAACTATTTTAACTCCAAGACATTAAACAAATTCACTGTTACTAATATAACTCAGATATATATTTTTTTTAAAAAAATTGTTTAAAACAATATTATTTCATTAAAAAAAACACTAAAACAACTTCGTTTTGAAATAAACTTGAATTAACTCAATGACCAAAAAATTAATCTGACCAGTATTGAAACTAGATTAGAGTGAATAAAAAATGTTACTATGAAATTACATGGTTCAGTTAAGTTAAATCTTATCCTCAAATAACAGGAAAACGATGGCCCAACATTCAGTACAAGATCGATTTTTGTCCTAAAATAATCATTATGTTACCTTAAAAAAAAAGGCTTTTCATGCTTTGCATGGCAATAATCTCGTAACTGCAGTGAACAACCACATGGACCCATATGGTAAGGTGGTAATCTGCAAAAACTGGCATCTGTCCTCTAAATATCGGGCTGAAGGAAAACTGTCAAGTACAAGGTGGCCAAAAGTGTGCGCCTCTGTAGGTAGTTGTGGACAAATGCTGCAGTCTCATGTTGATATATCCGGATAGCATGCTGTTAGATGCTAAAATTAAACAAACAGATATTTGCAATGTAAGATTTCAGCACAATGCATAAACGATATTACAGTCAGGTAAGAAGACATGCATCCATAAAACTCTCTGATTCTACGAGTCTATAACCTTCAGAGAATCAAAAGCCAAGATACCACATTGTCTAGGATTCTGTTTGATCGGTGAGAAAAATAATATTTACAAGCGTAAAGGGAAACCACATATTACGGTCACTCTTACTAAAGCTAGATAAAAGGCAATCATATCTCAGCAACCAATTGTTGGGGCTCTTGTGTGACTTCCGACAATTTGCCTCGAGTCCACCTCTTCAGCATCTCTAATGAAGCCTCGGGCTGGTCCATGGGAACCATGTGCCCTGCATTGTGGACCTGTTGGCAGATGCATTGTGCAACTAGATTAGCACTGATTATAAAATAGAAGCTATCATTTTTGGCAAAAAAGTCAGAAGTTAATTGTTTCGAGAGAAAGAGAGTGACCTTAAGGAATGAGAGAGGCCCATAACTTTTCAGCACTCCAGCTTCTGAACCACTAACTTCAAAAGGAACTTCAGGAGATGCCACAAACTCTTTCTGACCATACCACTCCATGGCATGAACCCATCTTGAATTACCTGCTCATATAATATTTAACCTTAGCCTTGGATAAAGGTTAAATAAATGAAACTCGCTATACCCTGGTAGTTGGTATTACTTACCGAGCCAGTTGCAGATGAGATCATATTCTCCAGCATACACAAGCAACTTGACTCCATCCTCAAGGAGAGCAGGAATGCCCACTTCGAGATTCCTCATCCAGTCTGTAAGCATCGCCATATACACTGTAGTGCTACAGGAGACAAAGTCTATATCCCCAACACCAAGTGCCTCCTTAACAGATTTCTGGCCCAGAAATTTCTCCATATTTGAGAAGTCATAGCAGAGGCTCCCCTCGCATTTCTTTCTAACATCATAATACTGCAGCGAGAATATATCAATGCTTGTAATTTTTTGGTTGTTTGTTACACATGTATTCAGTACGCACATTATTTTCATGTCTATGAAAGTGACTGATTAACTTCCCCGAGAACATATTTTAATGAATACAGAGAAGAGTTCCTTCGAGGAGAGGGAGGTCCATTGGAATTTGAAAAACAAATGATGCACATGAACACTCCAACAGGAGGGTTTATGAGGTCTTACATTTATATTACCAGCAATTGATAAGATGCTGCTGAATATGGTATTGCAAACTAAATAGGAGGCCAAGCAAGAGACTGTACCATCAGTGCCTGAGACAGAAAGCACATGTTCAAGCAAGGAACCACAGAGCTAAAATCAACAAAATAGGACCTCATGCACTGATAAAACTTCGAAGTTTGAAACAACTAATTTGATTGATACAAAAATATGTGATCTAAAAACAATGAAACAATCAAGAAGGAAATTGATCTCTGAAAGGAATTGGAGCAAATTGAGATGCAACATTACCACAAAGCTTTATTGCCACTTCACAGACTGGAACTATCTTGTTGATGCGATCATGCTCAGCTTGTTTAATTATTCCCATATCCAGTGCATAATCTGTGTATGCTTTATATTGGATTGCAGGATCAGTAAGCCCATTACCAATGGCAAATCCCTGCTCAAAATTATGAATTGCAATTAATAAAAGTTATACAAATCCATCAAAAGTCAGTATTAGGCAAAATCATTTATATACCTTGAGGTTTACATGAATTCCATCTTTAGCTTTGTTTCCTTTGTGGACCCGAGCTGCAAAAGCAGGAATATAGTGTCCAGCGTATGATTCTCCAGTTATGTAGAAGTCATTCTCTGCCAATTCAGGATGCTCCTCGAAGAAGGCCTGGTGCCATACAAAGAATGCACTTATTCCTTTCAATATGTTGCGTTAACAAATCTCAATCATTTCAAAACAACCACCCACCAATCCTTTCAAGTTTCACAGTGTATGTTTAATGTCCCAAACTAAGACTAGCATTCAGTATAGTAAAACTTTAGCAATTACAGTTCTTTCCTCAAGCTATTAATATATTAGAAGTTCATGGGATACCAGAATATCATGCTTTATCTCATTTCTTATCACAGGGAAATACAGGATAACTAACCTGTAAGAAGTCATATAGATCATTACTAACTCCGCCTTCATTGTGACGAATGTCACGCCTATCACTACTATAACTGTATCCAGTACCAGTGGGTTGGTCAACATATAGAAGATTTGATACCTGCAAAATCATCATAGCAACATGTTAATTCTCTTGTCAGCAAGCAGGCAAGTTGCAGTTTTTCCAACCTCGTTAATGAAAAGGAATAGAGAACAGAAGTGGAGTTAATAGTGCTAGTGACAAACCATTTTTTTTTTCCCAGAAAGCAGCGTTATTTTTATTTGTGCCTCATGTATATGCTAATAAACCATCACGGCCAAACCAATGCACTAAGAACCAAGTTACAGTGATCCAGGACACAGAAAGCGCAACTGGGAGCCTAGGTGAAGAAAAACAAAATTTTAAAGTGCAATTATAATTATTTTGGTGGCAAATATTCACAAGATGCAATCAAGAAACTTAAGCCAAATAAAACTAGTTGTTCACCAAGCAGCTAGTTTAAGTGTTGCGACAATGAAATCATGCAAATTGCAAAGTTTGTAGGTTGAACGGCTACAAGATAACTACAGGACATATCAATGGATTGTTACCCTAGGTCGATTGCTGACCAAAGTTTGTTAAATGATACACAATATGAAACACACTCTTAATAATATTGGGTAAGAAATTGGATATTTGCTTCATTTGGCATAACATGATATGATTTTTCACAAATCATATTTGCTAAACTACGGAAAACTTCAATACAAGTTAGGAACAAGAAGGAAAAGACTAAGAAACTATAGTCCAATATTAATTATGGCATTGGCTTAAGAAGATTTAACAGCATCTTACCTTGTCCCAACCATACTCATTTCGCACAAGTGACAGGTTATTTGCAATAGTGTAAGGACCATTTTCATAAAACATAGCCAATTCACTGCTACACCCTGGTCCTCCTGTCAACCAAATGACCACAGGATCCTTCTTGCTGGTCCTTGATTCAAAGAAAAAGTAGAACATCCTACAAACCACAATTACACCAATAAGTCAACAGTAATCAGAAACCAACAAATAAACTTTTTACAAGAAAAACCTCCGAAATATTATACTTCACACAAAATGAAAACCTAATCAGACATTCATTACTACATCATCATCATCAATCATCGGAAACCAACTAAATAAAATATTCCACTCTCAACTTTCAACAAAATCAAACATCCAATTACACGACACATTAAAAAAAATCTCAAATAATCACTAATCCACTTAATCTCCAACCTCAAAAACTCAACCTTTACCCAAAACACAAAACTTCAAGCAAAAATCTCAAATAAATAACACATAAAAAAATCTCAAATAATCACCAATCCACTTAAACACCAACCTCAAAAATTCAAGCTTTACCCAAAAAGACAAAACTTTAACCAAAACAAGCAAACACAAAAACCAACATAACCCATCTCCCCAAACACAAAACCAAAGAAAAAAAAAACCTAGGGTTTTTAAAATCAAATACCTAGCATCATGAGAATGCTCAATCTTGTAATAGCCAGCATGATGCCCCAAATCATCAACGGTAAAGCTTTCTTCCTCGTCACCAACTACATTAGGAAACCTAAATTTCCTCTCTACAATCCTCTTATTGTGCCCTGACTCGCTAATAGCACCAGCACCATCATCACCACCGCCGATCACGTTGACTTCTGATTTTGGAAACAAATTCAGCTCTCTTATCATCTTCCCTGCCTGTACAGACGGGAAATTCGACCTCTCGAGATTGAGATAAGGATTGTCTGGTATTCTCGCGTGAGATATCGCGATAAGTGACAGGAGAATGACAGAAAGGAAATTCAGGTTCTCCATTTTTCAGGTTCTCCAGGAATGGAGTGACAGATACGAAGGTAAGATCTTTATATAGAGGGAGTGTACTTTAGTTTGTTTTGGAGAGGGATACGTGGCGAAAGCGAAACTACTAGTCTTTAGAGGCCTTTGGGAACACGTGGCGTTTTTTATAAATTAAAATTTTTGTTTATTTAATTATTTTTTTTTGTCTTTAGATAGTTTTAATATTAAAAATAATTTTAAAAAAATAAATAATATTATTATTTTAATATATTTTTAAAAAAGAATTATTATTCCATTCTTCAACTCTTTTACTATTTTAAAAAATGTTAGTCGTTAGCTTATGTGTAGGTTAAAGTACATTTTAGTTCTTATATGGCGTTTTAATATTCCATTTGATTCTCGTGGTTAAAAATTCCTTTGATGCCTAGTTTATCTAGTGAAAAGTGAATTGTTTTTGAAAAATGAGTTTCAAAAAAAATAATTTTTTAAAAAAATAATTAAAAAATAGATAAATTGCCTTTTAATGTTTTGTTTCATCACGATAAGCTTAAAACAGTTTTTCTATGTTTAAGAATGGAATGAAAAGTGAGCTAAACATATTTTATTTTTTAGTTATTAAACTCTTTAAAATATATAATTTTTTAGTTTTCAATTTTCTTAGGTATTATCTATTTATTTTAATTTATTTTGTCACATCTGGTTGTGTTATGAAAAACTAGTAGTGTTAACATAGTATAATTTAAAGCAAGTAAACGCAAGATAAATTTATCTGTATTTGTGTTCGATGCAATGATAGACAAGGAAAAAAAAAGCGTTTTTACGACCAAATTCATGCCTAGCCTCTTTTTATGGGATAGTCTTGCATAAAATATTACATTTGTACCATGTATCAAAATTATGTCCGTATCAACAATGTTCAGAAACAATCATAAATTACGAGGTCGTCTTAGAAGGTGGAGAAGAATTGAGAAAATAGTACCTTATTAGATGCTGTTAGCATTCAATAATGTTTGCACAATCCGACAAATTGGAGAATCTAGAATTCACAACGAGAACATTTAACTATGGGAATATAAGTGGAATATCTGAACAAATACAAGAACTAAATTAAACTTTCACCCTGTGTTAGGGAGCAAGGGAAACGTCAGGGAGACGACGTGTTGGTGTTGACGATGATGCGGTGTCTCTTTTGCTTTGGATTGCGGGCGGTAAGATAGAAGGGGTTTTGATTACGCGAGAAAGGGTCCACTGTTAGAAATGTGCACGCAAGTTGATTGTATACGCAAGGGACTGTTCTGTGTGTGTGTGTTCTGAAATTATCTGTTGATTTTATGGATTCAATTTGAGGGTTTTGCAGATCTAATTACTAGCAAAGAACTTGATTATTTTGCTTGATGAATTTGTTAGGTCTCGAATGATGGTCAAGACTTTAGTCTTTTTGAGTTTTGACCAAGAGATGTGGGTCCTAGTGTATACTGATCAAGTACTTTTAGATGGGAGATCATGATCGTTAGTTTATTGGAATTCTTGAAGTCAAGGTTATGAATGGTGAAGATCATTTTGGGTGCGACCATCCAAGTTATACTTGGAACAGAAGAAAGTGGGCTTGAATATAGAAGGGGGAGGGGTAGAGATATTTTATTCGTGCGAGTTAATCTTTTCCAAGAAAGTGGGCTTGAATATATATATATATATATTTTTTTAAGATGGATCTTCTTCCTTCCCTTAACAAGGAAGGTGAATTTAACTTTGGTTATCCATAAATCAAAGTCTTTTATTAATTCATTTCAGACAAATCATTTATTCTTCAGATTAGTATATTCATAAAAAGGTTTTCTCATGGATTCGAACTTGAGATAATAAAATAAGAAACAAATCTGTTTACCATCCCACAGTGCTAATCTCCTCGAGGCAACAGAGAAGTTGAAAAAAACAAATATTTTTTAGAATCAACCACAAATTTTGATTCTACCATATGATTTTAAACAAAAACAGCAAGATTAGAGATGTTTATGGATGTTCATTGTCGACATTGCAACACTTCGTAGACCATATCAATGCCATTACACTGTCGTGAACCAGTTTTATATTAATATCAGCAAAGAAAATTGCAGCTATATATTAACACGACTGAATCACTAGCAATTTTATATAGCATCATGAAAAACTTTAAGGAATTGCCTAACTTGCAAAGCTGTGCATCATTCTCCATGCGATGCCAATGCTATCAAGAACTGAACGAATGGCTTTCACAGTGAATATGCATCATGTTAGCATTGTAGTCGAACCACTCTTTCAAAAGATTTGTTTTTTTTTCTTTTTAAAAAGCTTCATATTAATATTATTTTTTTAGGATTTTTTTATTGTTTTAATATGCTCTAAAAAGGCAGGTTGTTTGCTACCAACCAAAGTAAAATTACATCTGGGATCTGTAATCCAGGTGAGGATAAGCAGGAAATGAAAAATCCTTGCTAGTCTAGTCTGAAATCAATTTCAGGTACATGGCTTTCCATATCAGATTCTACATGGATGAATCAGTTTCAAGAAATCAGGTTGCCTTTTCGGGTTGTCAAAAATCTTTGTATTCTTACCTTCTATAGTCTCCGTTACAGTAGAATTAAAACACTGTCATCGATTATTTAATCAAAGAGGCCTTCATCATGCCATATATCAACTAAAAAATCTACCATCTCCTGCAAAATTCAACAATCAATTGAATTGTGATCAACAACTGCTTGAGAAAATAAGCGTAAAACTAAGTGGAATGTTCTGAATGATCTCAAAGAATCACCAGTCCAAAATCTTTAACCATGATCTTTCCTGCACATGCTCATGCGCACTATGACTAAAAGAAGATTCAAATCCAACAAACAACAAAACTCATCTAGTGTAAGTATGTTTGTCAGAAGAGAGCTTACTGGTAAAGGGATTGGCTCGGGGAAGGGCTCGTGAGTTGAGAGCAAATCTTCATAGGTTGTTGACCAGCTGCCAGAAAAAAAATTCTGCTGTTATGTTTCATCTACCAGCATGTGTGGCTCCAAGGATGCAATGTTTGATCCACCATCTCATGTGAAAAATGCTCAAAGATAGTATTTCTTATATTCTCTCATATTGGTTCACACTTAGGTAGGACCATAAGTGGTAATGATCACTAATTTGAGTAGGTACAAGAAAAAAAAATAATAAACAATATCATAATGTCATGAACCAACAGAATATACAAACAAATTGGGAAGACATTAGCGCAGTAGTTAAGGGGGGAAATAGCAACAGTGACCACATATGATAACATGAGCCATCAGAATACACAAACTAACTAGGAAGCCTGAACTTTCTCTTGGCGGTGTGGCCAGTGTAATGCTGTTAGTCCTACTTATGAAGCCACTTGCTAAAAATTCTTTTTTTTTTTCATGTAGGTTTGGGAAGGACCAAAATAGTCCATCAACTCCCTACTTAACTAAGTTGGTACATGCATTTATTCTTGGCTGAGTGCAGCAGCCAGCAAAATGCATGTCCAACAATTCATCGCACTCTCCAAACCTTTCAGTAGTCTCCATTAACCCTGGTAGGGAAGTGCAATTGTTATTCTTATTCTTTCCCTATTAAATGACGAGAAAAGTTTTACTTCATGCACCTACGAAAACACGATATATGAAATTATTCAGACTAAAGAGCTTCAAGGCTTATAGATGTTAAAATCTCTTGGCCACATAAATAGAGCCCATAGCATTCAAGAAGCTTTACAAATGGTTACCTTATAATTGGGTCCTTAATCATTCTTTGTGGCTGTTGAGATTGATCTCCAGTCCACTTTCTTCTGCTCTCATGCCATGCAATTGCAGCTAGACAGTTAATTTGGACAGGTTATGCTCATAGAAAAGAATATTATGCATTGAGAGAAACAGGAAAGGACAAATATGAATAGACGAAGGCTTGTTATTTGGATTCACACTAGGAGAGAAAGATGCACAGAAGTCTCAAAACCATAACCAGAGAGGTTCTTACCTTTTGAGACTTTCAGACTTGACAAAGAAACCTATACGTCGCATTGATTTAGAAGGGAATACCAAAAGTTTCCAGGCATTATGTTGCACAGAACATAGTCAATAGTATTTACTCAGATTACTCCGTGACAGTCAAGGTTGGAGAAATAAACTTCTTTAGTCTTTCTCCTTAAGAAGCACAAATTCTCAATTGCATCATGTGTATATTTTACATAGCAAAAGAAATCTCCAACACCACTTCTAATTAAAAAATATGTTACCATGCAAAAGTGATTTTCAACTCCAAAAAAAAAGAAGTATAAAAACTCACATATACAAGAACCCAAAAAACCTGCAGATGTAAGACTATATAAAAAACTTGTGTCAAGCAAAATCACCAAGTGAGTTGTTTAGATGAAGATATGCTAGGCAGGAGATGAATGTAGTGAAATTGCTGACATTTATTACTAAGGCGAGAGACTCACCATGATTGATGAACACGGAAGCACTCTTCTCTTTTTCTGTGTGCTCATGTTCTCCATTGGTAGATGTAGAATGCTCTAACGGTTGCTTCTCATTGGAATGGGAGCGTACAGGATTTACCTCCATTGGCTTTAAACTGAATGAGCATTCCCTACGGCACTAACAGAATAAATGTTGACCAGTAGTCCTTTTAACAACTTCCTTCAGGGATATATCAGAAGATATAGCTACTTGGAATGAAGCAAGGCTTCCAGAACAACTGCTTAGCATAAAATAGTCCTTCTGTGTGATTGGCAAATCAAAAAAGAAAGGAAACAGTAAGGAAATATGAGTCAGAATGTCACTTGAATACCAAGTGGCATGCTGGAAAAAAGTAACCACATTCTTCACGCTGGACTAAATATTAAACTAAAGCCAATTTTTCCATTAATCATATTTCTCTTCTTTCTGCAAAACCAATAATCTGTTAAATTTTTCTTTAAATTAATCACTAAAAGTTCCAGAGTCCACTTATGTTAACACAACAGAAGTCCCACCCTAGAAAAGCAGATGCCTTGGTCTTATCAGTATCCATATCCATCCTCTATCCTTCTTTCTAAACATAAGATTCCTTGCGGCACATAACATGTAAAGCGTTGCTTAAACCAAAGACATCATTGTTTGTCAGGCATCATTAGAGATGTTCTTTTCATCTAAATTCACAACAAAATTTTATTCTCACAGTCAACACAAATTCAGATCTGTTGCAAAAGTATCAGCTTTTCCACATATAAACCCACAAAATGGAATCACCATGTATTTACATTTAGTTCTTCACATCCCCACCAAGCCACTAAGAAAAAACAAGACAAAAGACCAACCTTTCCATTGCACAATTCACTAAGTTGGGCGCCAAATATTCAACTTAAATTCCACCATGCTACTATGCAATTCCTCGTTCTACAAATCAAATAATCTTTAACACAATAGATTTCAAGAACCGCATCATTCAATTAACTAACTTTCGC
>Ga0325403_1002203_pt1 | contig 17064 bp, 20 predicted proteins | sample PopdelMetagenome_19_FD_205665 | JGI IMG/M metagenome (GOLD analysis project Ga0325403, IMG submission 205665) | Populus deltoides microbial communities from Bellville, Georgia, United States - Xylem-PdKOR-R4 | ecosystem: Host-associated > Plants > Phyllosphere > Stem > Wood/Secondary xylem...
CGCATGTTTTTCTACCAATTTTGCATAATATTTGGTTGTATTTTTACACTGTAAGATACAAATCTAGTATTAAAATACCTGATTTTCTCCGAAACATTTCTTAAAAAAAATTATATTGAAAAAAAAAACTCAAAACTTTTAAATTAATTTACCTCTAAAAAAACAAAAAAAAAATTTTTGTTTTCATTCATACGGCCAGATCCTAAAAAGTTTTCCAAGCATATTTTCATAAAAAATTGCATTTTTCTCATGTTTAAAAAAAATAAAAAATAGATATCATAACCAGTTTATGATTATTCGTTAGAATTTGGCCAAAATATCAAAAACCCTTCACCAATCATTTTGTTCATTTTATATAAGGGTTTAGATGTAGACTTTAATATTTAGGGATGTAAAACTACATAATAGAGTACACCCTCAGGTATTAAAGATACAAAGTGTAAAATAAATACGATGCTAAAATTTAGACTTTAGAATAGTTAGAATTGATCCCAATGAGGTAGAGACTCTCTCACGAAGGGAAATCTGCCTTAGACCTTACAAAAAGACCAGAGAATAGGAATTTGACTTAAAAACAATCAAACAACAGTGCATCTTATCTTAGGTAGGGTGCATTGGGGGTGATGTGTCTTCCCCTTACACAATTAGTCTCTTACTCAAACTCTCGCATACCATTAAGTTTCATAGTAACCATAATACTAGGTGACGACTCTTAAACCTTTATCATAATTTTATTATTAAACTCAAAACTCTTTCCTTCCCAATAACATACCTCTCAGAAGGCTCACTTCTTAAAGCACGCTAGTCTTTTAATGTTGCCCCTCGTGACAAGAACCATCACCTGAAATTGACCCATCATCATAAGCTCCACCACAAAACTAGCCTTCCTAAAAATAGCCTTCCATGTCAACCTTCCTCTCACTACAATAGTCTCCCCTTAAACAACCACCTAAAAGCCTAACCTCTTAGGCAACATCATAATAAAGGCTGGGTTTCATGGCCAACAAAGAAAGGAATTTACAGCTTCAAACAATGTTTAAGGGTTTTAAACCTAGGATCACCATCAACTACTCATTAAATCCCTTGCCATCTTTGTAGGACAAATGACATACAACCATACCACACTATATCTTGTCTCTTAAAATTGGATAGGAAACTCCATCATAATCAAACAATGCTTTCTTTTTACCAATCAAGAATTCTCAATGTTATCAATATCAAACGATTGGCATAATAACCATGCCAACCCTTTCTTTGTTAGTCTCAAACTTAAAAAGGATGCTACAACTCATTGCCCATATCAAATCCCAATTTAAAGGGAAAGTCAGTGTTTTCTACCCATCATTAGCCTTATTTTTTCCTTTTTCCTATTTCATTATCTTTGTAAAAGAATGACGTAGAACCATACCACCCATTTCATGTTTACCTAAAAGATCAAACATTTCTTAACAGAGGCCATACGTAACTCCAACTTTTCCTTTGATGGATAACTAATTATTTGAAGATGCTGGAGGCTTTATCTTTAGAACCTAAAAGACATGTGTATTATCTTCTTCTTTTTTTACTTGCCCTCAACACCAACTCTTGGCATCAAAACCTAATTTGCCTATAAGCGTGGGCAATTTCTATTTTTGGCCTCCTTATAACCTTCCTTTAAGTTTCCTTGGATTCCCCCTAGTCTAGAGATTACCACTTTTAGCCTTTTCTAAATCCTTGGGTTTAACAATCTCTTTACCACCGATTTTTTATGGTCTTTATCTTTTCAACCAAAAAACAAATCTCTCATTTGTTCCTAGTGTGGGGTGTGATCCATGTCAGGGTTTCTCTTTGAAAGAAAGATTCTATTAGGTTCAAAAATGGATTGCAATGAATATATTTATTTTATGGATATCAAAGATGGTCTTTTCTTATTTCACGTAGGACTGGTCAGGACCGATAAATTTTGACTTTATTGCCATAATGGTTTTTTTTGGAGTTGTTTTGTGAATTTTATGATTTACAAAAACACTTGATTATCTTTCATTCCGTGTAGTCTTCTCACAATAAGAACTAGTTGGTTGGGTCACATGTTTGGGTTTTTAGGTATCTAGCCATCTCTTAGGGGGTTGCTTTTTTTGACATATAATTAATTTCCTCAGAATCGTTTAGACAATAGTCAAATCTTAAAAACCTTTGTTTAAGAGAAAATTTGAGAACATTTTTGCAAAAATGCATAAGATATATTAAGAATGAACAACCAAATTTATTAATTCAAAGCAGAATGAGTACACTATGCATATTATTTTTTTACAGAGTCAGAATTCATAGGTCTAAGCAAATCATCTCCATCCATCCTTATTAATAAAAGGGCTCCCCCAGAAAACACCTTCTTTACTACGTAGGGGCCTTAGTAATTGGGTGCCCATTTACTCTGGTCTTCGTTGGGCATAACTAAAATCTTCCTTAGTATCATGTATTCTTCTTGGAATACTTAGGGTCTGACCTTCTTGTTGTATGCTTTAGCCATTCTCTTCTGGTAGAATTAGTGGTGACAGATCACGACTATCCTCTTCTCACTTACCAGGTTTAGTTGCTCATATCTTACTTTCTCTCATTCATCATCTTCTAGCTCAAAATCTATAAATACTCTTAACAATGAGATTTCCATTTCCAAAGGTGTTACCGCTTCCATTCCATATACTAAAGAATACGGGGTTGCTCTTGTTGACATCCTGACTGTAGTGTGATATGCATAAAGGGCAAATGACAACATATCATGCCAATACTTGTAAGTGACCACCATTTTCTAAATGATCTTTTTCATGTTTTTGTTGGTAGCTTCTACAATACTGTTCATTTTTTGTCTATATAGGGATGAATTTGAGTGTTTGATCTTCCATTTTGCACAAAGCTCCACTATCATTCTTCCATTGAAGTTCTGAGCATTATCAGTCATTATTTTTCCAAGCGCTTCATATCGACAAATCAAATCTCATTCAATGAACCTCTTTACCACCTTTTAGGTTACATAAGCATATGAGCTAGATTCTACTCATTTTATGAAGTAGTCAATAGCCACTAGGATAAATAAGTGCCCGTTATTGGCTTTTAGATTGACAAGTCCAATTACATTGATTCCCCACATTGCAAATGACTGTAGTGATATCAAAATGAAAAGGGGAGTTGGGGGTGTGTTTATCTTATCACTTTATATCTGACATTTATGGCATCTCCCGACATATTCTATGGAATCCTTTTTCAAAGTCAACCAAAAGTACTCTGATCTTTTTTATTTGTATAGTCGTCATATGTCTGCTAGCATGGGTTGCACAAACTCCTTCATGAACTTCCTGGAATGCCTTTTTTACTTCCATTCCATCTAGATATCTCAACAATGTTCCATCTAATGACCTTTTGTACATGATTTCTCCATCGAGGTAGTAGTTCAAGGCTAACCTTTGCAGGGTTTTCATATATGTACTAGATGCCTCCCTGGGATACTCTTGGCGTTGGATAAACCATTTGATATCATGATACCATGAATTTCCATCCACTTCTTCTTTGATTGAGCAGTAGTAAGCCAAAACATTTCTAACATCAATACTTAGGAACTATATTTTGTTCCCACAATCAATTTTGGCCATGAAAATTAAGGTGGCCAAGGCATCAGCACACCAATTTTTATCTCTCCACATATGAATGAATTTTATCTCATCTAATTCCTTTGTTAGTTTGGACATATATTCTTGATACGGTCTCAATTTCTCATCTTTTGTTTGCCATTTCCCATTTACTTGACAAATTTTCAACATTGAGTCTCCATGGACATCAAGTTTCTTTATTTTTAATTCTAACAAAGCTTCTAGCCTAAGGATGCGAGCTTTATACTCGACAGTATTATTGGTGTATTTAAATTGTAGTTTTATTAAGATGAGGTATTGCTTTTTATTAGGAGAAATTATCATTATTCTCGCCTCGTTGCCATATATATTTACTGTTATGTCAAAGTACATTGTTCGTCAGTCTGACTCTCTTTCCTGTCCTACTACTAGCACATCTTCATCTAGAAAATCAAAGTTTAAGGGCTTATAATCTTTGATTACATTGTCTGCCAAATGATCAGTGATGACGCTTCCTTTCATGACTTTCCTTGTCATAAATACTATGTCATCTTCTTCTATTAGCACTTGCCATCTTTTTATTCTGCTCAATAAGTAAGGTTTTTCAAAGATATATTTAAAAGGATCCAATTTTGAAATCAGTCATGTGGTGTAATACAATATGTATTGTCGAAGTTGTTTTGTGGGCCATATAAGTGCGCAACAAAGCTTTTTTACCATTGTATACATGGACTCGCAATTTGTGAACTTCTTACTCAAATAATATATTGCTCTTTCTGTCATTCCAAACTCATCATGTTGCCCGAGTACGTATCCCATCGCTCTTTCAGTTGTAGTCAAATATATGATTAATGGTCTGTTAGATAGTGAGGGAACCAATAAAGCTGGATTTTGTAGATATCCTTTGATCTTATCAAAAGCCTCTTGGTATTCTTCATTCCATACCCTAGGATTTTTCTTTGGAAAGAGTCGGAAGATTGGTTCACAAGTTGCTATCATTTGGGAGATAAACCGAGTAATGTAATTTAGACGACCCAAGAATCCTCTTACTTCTCTTTTGCTCTTAGGAGCCGACATGTTTTGAATCGCCTTCATTTTGTCAAGGTCTATTTCAATACCTTGACTACTTACCACAAATCCTAGCAACTTTCTGGATTTTACCTCGAATGAGCACTTTATAGGGTTCAACTTCAACTGATATTTTCTTGGCCTTTCAAACAGCTTTCTTAGAGTTTGGCAATGGTCTTTTTTCTCTTTGGATTTGACAATTATACCATTCACATAAACTTCAATCTTTTTATGCATCATATCATGGAATAAGGTCACCATTGCCCTTTGATAAATGGCCTCAACATTCTTCAACCTTAATGACAACACTTTATAGTAAAAGGTTCCTCATGGTGTAATGAAGGTAGTTTTCTCTTTATCTTCATCAGTCAGCTTGATTTGGTTGTACCAAGAGAAACCATCCATAAAGGAGTACGTTGAGCTTTGTGCTGCATTATCAACCAAGATATCATTATGAGGCAATAAGAAGTCATCTTTTGGGCTTACTTTGTTTAAATCCCTGTAATCCACACATACTCTAATCTTATTGCCTTTTTTGGGACTGTTACTATGTTAGACACTCATTATGGGTATCTAACTACTTCCAAAAAACTATCATCCCACTGACTCATTATCTCATCTTTTACCTTAAGCACCATATATGGGCGGGTTCTCCGTAGTTTTTGCTTTACAAGTGTACTTCCTTCTTTCAAAGGCACTTTATGTACTATGATGTCGGTATCTAGACGAGACATATCTGCGTAGGACCAAGAAAACACATCGATATACTTGTGCAGTAATGAGATCAAATATTTTTTTTCCATTGGTAGTGATTAGAGTCCCTATTTTTAATTTTTTTTATCCTCCCCTATACTAACATTGATTGTTTCTAACTTTTTTTGCCGATTCTCGAACTTGCTTTGATTATTCTACTAATGTAGTGAATTCTTCTACATCATCCCTTTCCCATTCATTTTCTTCCATTGTAATTGTGTACTTATCAAAATTTGACTATTCATTCTTATTGTAATTTGCTAGTGATTTTGTGGATGGTCTACTTTCAGATTTCCTGAAAACAAAAAGTGTAAGTGCATGTTTCATAAAAAGAAAGATAAATAAAATGGTGGAAATGTATGATCTCATTCAGAAAAGGAAATACTCAAACACAACGAAACCAATTGTTGGCATCTTGAGCCAAGATTGCCAACTTGGTATGAAAACACAAACAAAACAAAAGGCAGAAAACAAACATAAAATGTTGTCATTTACTTTTTAAAGACTAAATTCTTCTTCTTCCATCATTTTACTATGATTTTTAACTTTGCCACCATCTTGCTCCAACGTGTTGATGCCCATAGTAGCAAGCCTTGGGTAGGGACATCCATTGCATCTTCAAAGTGGACCAAATAGACGAGCTTAGGGAGTGATATATAGATTGGAGGAATGGTAATCTTTTCTTCCTCTGGTTCTCTCTTTTCTAACCTAGCTAGTCTTTAATATTGGTAGTTCTCTTATAATCTTTATTGTCAGGTTTGAAGTCGAGCCTAAATATTTGATTTGCAGTTTTCCAACTTATTGGGCTTATCCTTTCTGGATTTCTAGTAACAGAGTTATACTAGAAAGGAAATCTATACCTTAAGAAATACTTGGTTGTCATTCTTCTGGCTTCAAAAATCACTAGTTTTCTTAGCACTGAATTTTTTGGCACCCAATCTGTATTAACAATCTCAAAAGCATGGAGATTACCATCTTTGTTTCCTTCAACCTCTATGTAAGGTATTGTCACATTCTATACCATGGTCAGGGTCTCTTCAGCCTTAACTGTCACTAACATTCTATTCATAATATACTTCAAACATTGATGCAACATGTATCCAAGGCCTTCATAATAATATGTTGTGTGAAGGGTGAATATCCATTACTTGCAAAGTTACTAGAAATGCTTGCAGGCCAATGAACAATTCTATCTCAATAGTCCCTACCATCTATCTTGAAGAACTGTCATATGCCCTAGCCGTCATAGTACTAGGCAACATGTGGGTTGAATCATCTAACATTTCATCCAGCACATCTTTCAGGAGCACATTAAAGGCTAAACCATTATCTATCAATACCTTGCCAATGGTGCAATCTTGACACCATATTGTGATGTATAGAGGTTTGTTAGGACCTCTAGCATTGAGCTCATCTTTGGTGAAGTACAAGTTGTCGGTAAAGTTCAAGCAAAGCCTTTATTTTCTGTATCTCTAAGAAAAGCATCGGTTCCAACTATACTTTGTTAATATCAATAAAGATCTCTCCTAACTCGCCGAGCATTGAGATGAATCCTTCAAGCATAGATGGAAGCTTGGTTGATCTGCTTGTTCATGTTGTTTATCTTTTCTGAGAGCAACATGTTTCTTCTATTCAATTGATTGTTGTTAGTATTAATCATTTGATTGTGGTGCTACAACAGCTTGTTTTTTTCCTCCAAATGTTTTATCCTAATTTTTTCTTTGTCGAGCTTTCTCTTCAACAGGTCGATCTCCTCAGTTTTGAATTGACAGCTTTTTCTTTGGCTTTTGCTTTAGCTAGCTAGCTCACTCTCAAGCATCACATGTTTCTTAATTCGACTTTTTAACTCTTTTTGGACCCTTGAAGACATATCGACCCTTTCTTGGCAATTATCAAAATTGGCTTTAAATGTCTCAAATTTGATGTTGGTTTGCACCCAACTTACTTCCAATTCTACTCGCTCCTTCTCAGCTTGGTTTCTGGCCACCTTTTCCTCTTTCAGTTGCTTCTCTAAAAACACGTCTTTTTTTTCCTTTCTCCATTAATTGTTGCTTTATAAACTTCCTTAATTTTTCTTTAGTGAGGATTTGTTATTCGAGAGAGATCCTAAAGGCTTTACTAGTATCCAATTCTACCTAGAGCTTTTTCAATTATTCTCTTGGTTCTTCCTCGTTGTTAATCCTCTTTCTCTTATTTAGTTTGGCGACTTGTGAAGTCCCAATTTCTAATTCAAGATTCCTGGGGACAGTGACCACTGATAGATTTCTCCACTTCAGGTACTTTTCGATAATGACTAGATTCCTCAAACCATCTGATTTTTGTTTTTTATCAATACTAGTAGCTTTCGCAAGTGCAACAACCAAGTAAAGTAAGAGAAGGGGAACACGTCCCACTGTAGCTCCCCCTTTCCTGGTTTTTCTCCTTCTTCATGGCCAAAAACAAAAGGAAATCTACTTCTTCACGTTGATTTCCTATACAGACGCGACAGCAGGCCCAGATAGATTTTCCCGACAATTCTGCTCTCGCTCTAGCAATGCCACCTCCCTGTCCTTGTTCTCTGACTCATACCTCTCCCTTAATAGCATAAATTAATGATAATACAATGCTTGCCCCAGTTGCCTCTTCCTCGAACTCCAAAGCTCCTGCTCCTCTTTTGATTTCAAAACAGATCTCTACGGATGTTCCTATCCCAGGTAGCTCAAGCCCTAATCGCTCTATCTTATACGCTGAGGATGGATCTGTTTAGTAGGGTGTTGGTAAGTCCCCTTTCAGCTTGGAACAAGTCTTAGTGGAGGAGTGCTCTGAAGATGATGGTTTTGAAGAAGAAGAGGTTGACTATGACGATTCAGAGGATGATCATATGGGTGGTTCTAAATTCTTTCGTACCCGTGTCCTTGAAGGTGCTGGAGGCCCATCTGAAACCCCTCTTGCCAGTGCTCAACCATCTACTAGACCATCTCTGGTCACAAATCATCAACTAGTTGTGGCTATTCCAGGTACCTCTAACTTCTCTGAACATGCTGTTGGTACTTGGCGTAATTTATTTGTCACTAATCGTAACTCAGTAGTTGCACTAATCTGATGCATTACCCTAGTTTTACTGATACTGGAGGTTGCAATCTCTCAGAAGATGATCTGGACAGTAAATATAGTTTATGAAAGTTTAGCCTTATTGGTTATGTGGCTAGGAAATCCCCTAGTTTTGAAGCTCTGAATAATGTTGCTAACTCCTGGAATTGTGAAGTTACCTTGAGCATCCATGAGACTGGCTGACTGATCTTTAAGTTTACTAATAAGGATGATAAAAGGAATGTTTTGAATGGTGGTCCTTACCAAGTATTTGGTCAGCCCCTTATGCTGAGGGCAATGCCTGAATATTTTGATTTTTCTACCTCTGAAATGCATATCATTCCAGTTTGGGTCAAGTTCCCTAGCCTTTCGATTATATAACGGTCTCCTAAATGTCTTTCCAAAATTGCTAGTGTAATTGGTAAACCATTACACAGTGATATGCTTACTTCTTTTATGTTAAGATTATCTTATGTTAGAGTTCTGGTGGAAGTGAATTTACTCTCAGACCTACCTTATTCTGTTGATGTTACTATGCCAAATAGGGGTGTTCTTCATCAACAAGTGGTTTATGAAACTTTATCGAGATTCTGCAAACATTGTCGAGTTCTTGGACATCTCACTACTACTTGTAACAATTCTTCTACTGGGTCATGTAAGCAAACTCCTCACGTCAACAATGTCAATGCCAATAACAATTGTGCTAGTGTATTCCAGTGTATGGGACCTAATGGTGGTTCCCCTGTGGTGGATGATCAAGGTATTTTTTTGTCTGCTGGGTGTGGATTTGATCCTATACAGTCTGAGGTGGTAGCTGCAAATGATGGTTAGGCAACAATTAAGAGTAAAAAAATCCAATCATAAGCATCAAACTCCTCCTAATAAGAGCTTGGCAATTACTGCAACTATTTCATATGGGAGACATAATGGTATAGACAATGTTAGGACTGTGGTGGTTAGTTTTGTTCCACTAATTCCTGAAGATACTCCTGTGGGTGGTTCGGGAATGGTGCTGGGGGTCTATCACATAATTTGCAATCTCAAACTCCTAAGGTATGTTCAGGAGTTGATAATGCTGTTATGCAAGGTTGTGTGACTTCTAAGGGCAAAGAAGTGCTTGTTTCCAAGAGCCCAAGTGTGGCTACGATTTTGGCAGATAGTCCAGTTTATGTGCTGTTAAGCCCCAATAATTACTGTGAGTGATGTTTTCTCTTAGGGCGAGAATAAACCGCAATTTGCATAAAATCTTCTTACTTCATTAATAAGACTTGGTTGCTTAAATAGCAAAGCCAATTAACAACCCACGTATTTACAAGTCAACCGAATAAAAGAACACACGACTAACAGAAATACAAATAAATAATAATGGAAAGAGACCCTCCCATACTACCCCATGCACGTCTTGTAATTGCCCGCCCGCATGCACTTTCTCCTTGTTAGCATGAATGCATGTTTGAGTGCATGGGACATGCAACCACCTGCCCGCATGATTACAGGTTTGAGTGTAGTGCATGGGACATGCACACTTACAGATATTTGAGATTTGGTTTGAGGCTACGAGTTGAACGTCGTGGCCTATCATTACTTCCCCTAGGAAGAATATCCTTGTCCTCAAGGATAGTAAGCGAGAATTTAGCGAGCAATTGTTCAGTTGGTTCCCAGGTGGCATCATCAGTGGGAAGATTTTTCCAATGAACTAAGCTCTCCTCAACAAGGTGGCCCCCATGTTTGATCCAACGAGTATCCAAAATCATCTGAGGCTCTAAAATGACCACGCCGTCATCAGCGACTGGTGGTAACTCGGTCTGGTGGGGATTAGCTTGCCCTGCAATGGTATGGAAAGGTTTCAACAAAGACATATGAAAAACGGGATGAATCCGCGAGTGAGCAGGTAGTTGTAACTTGTAAGCGACAGACCCATATTTTTCCAGAACCAAGTAAGGTCCATAATAATGACTGGCTAGCTTTTGATAGACACGTTTGAAAGCTGTTTGCTGGCGATAAGGATGTAACTTGAGTAAAACCAAACTGCCAACCTCAAACGAGACATCCCTTTGTTTGCGATCTACCATTTGCTTCATACGATTAACTGAAACTTCTAAGTTGGTCTTGAGTTGTTTAAGCAAGGCATCACGATGTAACAAATGCTGATCAACTTCATGTACAGCCGAGAGGCCTTTAGTGTAGAATGGAATGGATGGGGGTAGACGACCATGCAACGTCTGGAACGGGGTCATGCCAGTCGAAATTTGGTACGTGGTATTATACCAATATTCGGCCCATGGAAGATAACTGGTCCACTTGCGGGGCCATTAGTGAACAAAACAACGCAAATACTACTCCACACAACGGTTAACTACCTTCGTCTGTCCGTCAGTTTGTGGATGGTAAGCAGAACTAAGCTTCAATTTGGTGCACGACAACTTGACGAATTCTTGCCAGAATTTACTAACAAAAATGGGATCGCGGTCACTGATAATAGAAATGGGCATGCCCTGAAGCTTGATAATTCCTTTTACAAACTTGTCAGCCATAATTTTAGCAGTAAAGGGATGAGTTAATGGAAGAAAATGAGCTGATTTGCTGAACCTGCCAACAACCACCATAATTGCATCTTTGCCCTAGGACGTGGGTAGTCCCTCAATAAAGTCCAATGAAATATCATTCCACACCTGACAAGGAACAAGTAAGGGCTGTAGAAGGCCTACCGGAGCCATTGTTTTAGTCTTGATCTTTTGGCAAACTTCATATCCTTTAATATACTCCTCCACTGATCGATGCATCCCTGGCCAGTAGAACTGTTGGCCCAATTTTTTGAATGTGCGTGAGATGCAAGAATGCCCACCTATTTTGGTGTCATGCAATTAGTGGAGTAAACGAGTGCGTAACGAGTTATCAGCAGGAACAACAACTTTCCCTTTGTAGAATAACAGTCCATGACGCCACTTATACCATCCTTCAAGTTGATCATTGGCCAAACGACCTTTCATCTTGATATAGTGATCAGTTGTTGCGGCGTGTTTGATATCTTCCCATAGACTGACCTATAGAATAAATAGATGGTTAAGAACGGGACTGCCTTGTTTCTTAGACAGTGCATCTGCTGTAAAATTTTCACGCCCTAGGCGGTATAATATTTCGTAGTTGTAGCCTAGAAGTTTGGCGACCTATTTTTGCTGTTCTGGTGTGACGATTCGCTGCTCCAAGAGATATTTAAGGCTGCGGTGATCAGTTTGAATAAAAAATTTCTTGCCCAGAAGGTAAGGATGCCATAAACGGATAGCCTCAATGATAGCTAACATTTCTTTGGTGTATGTAGACCAAGATAGTTTAGTGACACCAAATGCCCTACTTATGAATGCCACTAGTTTACAGCACCAATGCCTTCACCAGAAGCATCAGTCTCAATAGTAAATGAGTCGTTGAAATTGGGCATGGCGAGTGTAGGAGTTGTGGTCATGGCATGCTTGAATGCAATGAACGCAAACTCCACCTTATCATCCCAAACATACTGGCCTTTTTTGAGGAGGTTGGTGAGAGGCCGAGCAAGAACACCATATTGGCTGACAAACTTGCGATAATAACCTGTTAAACCCAAAAATCCACGTAAAGCAGAAATATTAGTAGGGCGTGGCCATGCCACCATTGCTTCTACCTTTCTGGCATCTACTTTCACTTCATGATTTGTGACTATGTGTCCCAAATATTCCAGCTCCTATTGCCCAAAGGCACATTTACTCCTCTTGATAAAGAATTGGTGTTATCGTAGTATGGACAAGGTCTGCTGGACATGCTGTAAATGTTGTTCCCATGTATTACTATAAACTAAGATATCATCAAAGAAAACCAAGATGAATTTGCTAAGATGTGGACGAAAGATTGAATTCATAATAGCTTGGAATGTAGATGGCGCATTGCATAAGCCAAAAGGCATAACCAAGTACTCATAATGTCCATTATGTGTCCTGAATGCAGTTTTTGGTATATCAGGAGGACTTACTCGGACTTGATGGTAACCAGCCTGTAAATCAAGCTTGGTAAAGTAGGATGCACCGTAGAGTTCATCCAACATGTCTTCAACAGTGGGAATTGGAAACCTGTCTTTAATTATGGCAGCGTTGAGTGCACGATAGTCTGTGCAAAAGCACCAGTTACCATCCTTCTTTTTAACCAAGATGACCGGTGATGAGAAGGAATATTGTGGTCAATCTGTCTGGAAGGTGGTAAACTGGAAGGCTCCATAAAGACATCAGAAAATTCATGCAACACTCCTTGCATACTAGGTTGAATGCCACCTTGTGTATCTTGCATAGTGATCTGTAAACAAAAGGCATATATGGCACCGCTGGAACAAACATCTTTTGAGATTTTTTTTAAATTTAGCTGCTTGAATCTCATGGTTGTCTATCCCTTCCAACCGTCTGGCTTTATTTGCTCAAAAGAATTCCATGGTTAACTGTTTCCAGTTGCAAACCACAGACCCGAGTAACTCCAGCCATTGAATTCCCAGCACTAAATCCAGCCCTGTGATTGGTAGAGAATATAGTGTTAAGGAAACAATAGAGCCTTGTAGGTCTACCTGAACCTCGTTGAACTTTTCTTGACACTTGAGATTTTCCCCATTTGCTACCCGTACTGTGAACGCCTTAGTAGATACCACTGGTAAATGCAGTAAGTTTGCCATTCGCTCACTGATGAAGTTATGTGTGGACCCAGTGTCAATTAGTGTGAATATGGCATGAGAACCAATTTTGGCAGTTACTCGCATGATTTTGGGTGCAGTCCATCCTGTTAATGCATGCAACGTAATCTCAGGTTCCACAAATTCCTTAAGGTGCTCTTTAGCATGATGTTTGTCATGGATGTTGTCACAGACAACTTCATCGTCTTCATCATGGCCTTTTAGTATTAGCAATTTTGCTCCCTGACATTTATGCCCTGCAGTGAAACATTCATTACAATTAAAACATAATCCTTGAAGTTGTCTCCGCTGCATTTCATCCTAGCTGAAACGTCTTATCGGTGCCACATGTGTTGTTGACGTTGATGGTGAAAGGGCTAGAAAAGCTCGTACCGGTGGTGCTGGACGTATGAACTTCCTCTATCTCATGAGCTGATCATCCTTCATTCGTGCAAAGCTGATAGCATCCTTTAATGTTTGTGGCTTAAACATACAAATACCATCTCATATATCCGACTTTTAACCACCCATAAAAGTTCCCACTAAAGCCTTTTGTGTCCAACCTCTGACCCGATTGCCTAACCGTTCAAATTCTCGTTGGTATTCACGCAAGGATCCAGTTTGTCTGGTTCTTGAAAGAGTTTCACACTCTGATGGTCCAAAGCAAGCCTAAAGTTCATCTTCAAAATACACCCAAGCAATAGCACATCCCTCATCTTAGAAATTCCTGCGAATCCGCTACCACCATTGATTTGCTTCCCCTTCCCAATGGTAGGATGCCAAAGATACCTTTTGTGTTTCAGGAGTATTCTGAAACTAAAAAAATTTGTTTACTCAATTGAACCATTTGGTTTCGTCATCTCTTGAAAATATAAGAAACTCAAGCTTTGCTGTTTTGGAAGATACAAGTTGTCGCCCTCTATCATGGCCCTCACGATATTGATTACCATGAGTTGTAGGTTCCTGGTTAGCAAGCAATACATCGAAGAGACGATTGAGGGTTTCCTCTAGTTGGTGATGTCTATCAGCCATATGGATCTCCATTCTGTGTAGTCCATCTTGGACTTCACCGAGTGCAATTTCTAGTTGCTCAATACGTTCTTTATTGGTTCCCATAACCTGGCTCTGATACTAATGTTAGGCCCCAATAATTACCGTGAGTGATGTTTTCTCTTAGGGTGAGAATAAACCACAATTTGCATAAAATCTTCTTACTTCATTAATAAGACTTGGCTGCTTAAATAGCAAAGCCAATTAACAACCCACATATTTACAAGTCAACCGAATAAAAGAACACACGACTAATAGAAATACAAATAAATAATAATGGAAAGAGACCCTCCCATACTGCCCCATGCACGTCTTCTAACTGCCCGCCTGCATGCACTTTCTCCCTGTTAGCATGAATGCATGTTTGAGTGCATGGGACATGCAATCACCTGCCCGTACAAGTGCACGTTTGAGTGTAGTGCATGGGACATACACACTTACAGATATTTGAGATTTGGTTTAAAGCCATGAGTTGAACGTCGTGGCCTATCATATGCCTCCAAGGAAGGGGGTGAAGAATCGTGCTAGCAGGATTTCTGGTTGTGGTAAGGGGTCTCCTGCCACTATCACCTCTTAATGTTAATCTATAGCTGGAAAGTCAGAGGGCTAAATAGTCCTCTGAAGCAGCATGAAGTTGCTCACCTCATGCGGAAGCATAAAATGGATGTTTGTGGTCTTTTGGAAACCAAGCTTAGCTCTTCCAAAGCCTTTTTGTTGTAGAAATTCAGGCTTAAAAACTAGAAGTTCCTGTCTAATGCTGCTATGGCTATTAATGCTAGAATTCTGGTTTTCTGGAACCCCACTATTGTCAAAGCTGACTTATTAGATTTCTTAGCTCAAGGCATTCATGTTTTGATTTACAGTCTCATTCATCAATTCTCCTTTAATGCCACTTTTATCTATGGCTATCTGTAGCAAGGAGACCTCTATGTGATAACTTGAGGCAATGATGTCCTACTGCTCCTTGGCTTGTTTTGGGTGATTTTAATTCCTTGCTTTCTCAAGATGATAAGCATAATGGAGTAGCATTCTTTTCCTATGAAGTTGCTGATTTCAAGAATTGCTGCTCCGACCTCGGATTATATGATTTAAATTACACTGATTGTCATTTCTTTTGGACTAATGGCAGAGTTTGGAGTAAAATTGACAGAGTTGGAGTAAAATTGACAGAGTCCTAGCCAATCTTCTTTGGTCTTCATTTCAATCCCACTCTCCTGCCATTATTCGGCTAGCCTACCAGCATGTTAGAGGTAAGCGATGTTTCAAATTCTTTAATATGTGGGCTAATCATGATAGCTTTCTGGAGCTGGTGGCAGATAAATGGAATCTATACGTCCAAAGATCTCCCATGTTTATTCTCTGCAAGAAACTCAAGCACTTGAAGGAACTTAAGAAGCTTCACATCAGCCATATATCAGAAAGGGTTTCTCAAGTAGAGATGGAACTTGAAGCTCATTAATCTACCTTCCACCATGATAAGGATAATCTTCAGCATCTAGCTCTGGAGAAGCAGCTTTGACATAAGCTTTTCAATCTCAAATATGCTGAAAGATTGTTTTCTGCTCAAAAGCTTAAATGTAAATTTTTCAAAGATTGTAACAAAGGCTCCTTTCACTTTCATTCTCTCATGAGTCAGGAACATCGAAAGAACTTTATCTCTACTGTTTAGCTCAGTGACAGTTCCTTTACCACTTTTATTGATGAAGTAGGGCATGCTTTTGTATGCTATTTAATGGATTTGGTTGGCTTTTCTAAGGTCACCCTTCCCTTAGATGATGAAGTCTCTTGGTCAGGCCCCTGTATTGATCCTGCCTCTCATGCATCTCTCCTGGCTCCAGTCACTAATGATATTATTAAGCAAGCTTTATTCAGCATTGATGATGACAAAGCTCCTGGGCCAAATGGATAAACCTCCTTTTTCTTAAAAAAATCCTGGGATATTGTTGGTGGTGATTTTTGTCTTGCTGTCCGTGACTTCTTTGTATCTAAGAAACTTCTCAAGAAGATTAACCACTCCATCATTGCTCTTATTCTTAAATCTGCCAATGTTTCTACAACTATTAATTTCAGACCTATTTCCTGTTGTAATGTTGTATACAAGGTGATTTCTAAGATTCTCTCTGTTAGGCTTGCTATTGCCCTTGCGGATATTATTAGCCCTTTGCAAAATGCTTTCTTAGGAGGTAGATTGATGGCTGATAACATTCATCTTATTCAAGAGCTTCTTCGGCTATATGAGTGTAAACGTGTGTTGCCTAGATGTTTGATGAAAATTGATTTTAAGAAAGCCTTCAACTTTGTCCAATGGCCTTTTCTGCAGCAGCTCCTGCTATCTTTTGGCTTTCCATATAAATTTATGCACCTTATAATGTAGTGTGTGGCAACCACTTCTTTTTCTATTTTTATTAATGGCATTATATATGGCTTCTTCCAAGGAAAGAATAGGGCGCGTCAGGGTGATCCTTTATCACCTTATATCTTTATCATCTGTGTCGCACGTCACCCGCGCGTCGCGGCGAAGATTCCACTTCAATCTAAATGTGATGTGTGTCCCTATTTATCTATCTTTATTTGGCCAATATGAGGGATAAGAAAATCTAGTCTTTTATTGGTGGAAGATGGAATGGGAGTCGCCACCTAGTATTTTGGTCACTAGGAACCCTAACTGGTCTCAGAGATTGGGTACGGGGACTGGTTGCGTAAAGGGAAGGTATTATCACCCCAAATACGCCCTACCTAAGGTAAGCTGCATTGTTTATTTGTCTGATAAAATTCAAGGTCTCGTTGTGTTTCCTAGTTGTTGGTCTGTCTATGGTTCAAGAAAAATCCTCCTCAGTAAGAAGG
>Ga0325403_1002206_pt1 | contig 17059 bp, 10 predicted proteins | sample PopdelMetagenome_19_FD_205665 | JGI IMG/M metagenome (GOLD analysis project Ga0325403, IMG submission 205665) | Populus deltoides microbial communities from Bellville, Georgia, United States - Xylem-PdKOR-R4 | ecosystem: Host-associated > Plants > Phyllosphere > Stem > Wood/Secondary xylem...
TAATAAAAGAGATAAATTATCACCCAAAATCTTTTAATGTACTAGGGAATAACAATAAACCCTTTCATGAATCTAGTTTTCTCGAGCATGCCTCTTCGACATGTTGCAGGCTAACAGCAAGACGACAAAACTGAAAAAACAAAAAAAATATGATCCCATTTTTTTTTATTTTCCCACTGCATTGAAGTGGTGCTTTAATTTATTCATAACATTATTTGTTTTTGGTAATTTGCACGCCTCTTTTTCACCACCTTTTGGATTCCAAAAAAAGCTCTGAGAAGTTGCATGGAGATTGGAGATGGAGTCCGAGGCTAATTATGAGCTCCTCTTTACTCAAAATCCACTTGTGTCTTCGATTAAAAAAAAAAAAAAGAGTTCAATTATTGCTTTTTTTTAATTATTTTTTATTTAAAAATATATTAAAATATATTTTTAAATTATTCTTTATTAATATCAGTATATCAAAATGATTGTGAAGTACATAAAATAATTTAAAACAAGAAAAAATTAATTTTTTTTAAAAACACAACTACACCGCGCTCGTAAACAAACTTGTTATTAAAACACAAAATCATTTCATTTCTACATTGAAGGTGCATCATCCCCATCATATATTATACATGTTTAGAGATCACCATATAATTTGAATATTATAGCACGAACGTCCCAACAAGACCTCAAATTCTCAACTCGCGAGGCATCACGAAGATGTATGGACATCCATGGCGAAAACCCTATTGAACCCACCAAGCTCCAAAACCATGTATTCCACATCGATACAATGTTGTCCTATGTTCTGGCCTTTTGTGCTCCTCTAGGCAACCTCATGGAATGATGAATACATTAAATGAATGATTTTGATAGCAAACATAGTTATTAATTAATTTCCCAATCATGATTTTGACTCTAAAGTACTAATTAATTTCGTTTATGTGGCTTTCATAAAACCCATTATCCATATATAAATAAAAGAAAATTCTTGAGAGCAAACAAATTAATGGGATTTTCACCTTTTTAAAATAAAAAAATAAATAAAAAGACTCACAAATCTCCGAACAGACGATGAACGCAAGAGTGGTCCTATACATGATGCAACAGCTTTGGTGGTGGGGGTATACTTTGAAAGCCACCATTTAAGGGGGGATGGGATACTTCTATTGATAGATTTATGTAGTAATTATTGTGGTTTAAAATATTTTTTATTTAGAAATATATTAAAATAATATTTTTTTATTTTAAAAATTATTTTTAATATCAACATATAAAAATAATCTAAAAATATAAAAAATTATTTTTAACAAAAATTTTAAAAATATAATTTACATCGCATTTTCATATGTTAAGCTCTTCGCATTGCAATTACTATATTGTCACGAGATTGACCAAATAATTCTTTTAGTACAAAGTCTAAATGTGCAGTGATAATGTAAGAATCCATGAAAGGTAGATTTTGACTTGGATTCATAATTTTAAAGTTGCTTTCTTACAAAATAATTTATAAATTTAAATGAATTTAAGATAGAAATATATTTAATCAAAATTAATCAAAACAATTTTCTCTCTAAGAATATATACAATTAGAATTGATAAGTTAAAATTTTAACTTTTAATTAAATCAATATTTTAACTTAAAAAAAAACTAATAATTTTTAAGATGTTTTTTATTTGAAAAAATATTAAAATAATATATATAATTTTAATATAAAAATGTTAAAACCATTAAAATTGTGTTTTTAAAAATTTAGATAAAAAACATTTTGCAAAAACAATTTTATTCGCATTAATAGGAAAGACAAAGCGACAAGCTGGAGAGAAAACCTTTAAAAATAGATTTTTTTTAATCATAACTTTTTTTTAATATATATTTAAAAATTAACTAATAAAACATCATTAATTATTTTTTTTAAAAAAACCCTTAAAAATCAATAAAATTTGAAAGGTTTCTATCAATGCTGATTTTGTCACTCATGTGCAAACAAAATTCCCGAAAAAAAAGAGAAGAAGGTCAAAATCAACTTTAAACTTTGCAATGACTTTTATTAATAATGAATTTTAATCATTTCAACTTATTAATTATGAAGATTTTCTGTACTTTCTTTTTTAACTATTAATTATTAATATCAAAATCATCATTTATACAAAAAAATACAAAGAAATCATATTATTATATAATCAAATCCTATATAAAATAATAAATTAGAAACAATTTTAATTAAAATCAAATAAACATTTAATTAAAAAATTAAATTAATATATAAATTGATGAAGAAGATGAATATGATTGATACACGTGATAGATCCATGTGTGTGTGTATATATATATATATATAAAATGAACTATAATCAATACAATAAAATCTTATAAAAAACAAATGAAAATCTGATAAATGTATGCATGCAAAAATGTAAAAATAAATAAATTAAATTGAAAAATTAAAAAAATAAACATATTAATTGATAAAAAATCATGTGTTATATGATCAATATAATACCAAATTCTCAATAAATATTATGATGTTATTTTTATATTTAAAAAAAGTATAATTTTCCAAAATAATAAACAAATAAAAACATGAGGATATTAGATTGTAAAAAAAAGCCTGTGGATTCCTTCCACAAAATCTAAAACAGATTCAAAATGAGAATAGAACGCAAGCAGGCAAGCATAGTACAGACAAGAGTCAATTTAAGAATGTCCTTTTTTTTTAATTTTTTTTTCCTTATGAGTTGTCTTCACTTTTCACAGGTTGCCTTTCTCAAGCTGTAACTGTCATTTATTACAGACACCACTGACCATGGTTTTTCATGTTAGGTTGTCTTGTTCCCCATGGACCATAGATTCTCCATTTCTTGAATTTCTTCTGTACAAGTAATTGCTTTACCCCTCCTTTGTCTTTCTTACAATGGGCTTTCTCTGGCCTTTTGGTTTTCAATTTGCCTCTCTCTTCCTCAGTCATGGACACCCATTTTAGCAGAAGTACCAAAGGTTCTCGATATGGAATCCTGCACTTTAGGAAAAAGTTCATTTTTTTTTTCTGGATGCTTCGTGAGAAATTTTGGTTCTTGATTCTTCTGAGTTCTTAAGCATGCTTAGTTAGTAGTTCATAGAGTTCGTTAAAAGATTGGTTGTTAGCCTCTCAAAATAGAAAGGAAATTGCAGGGAAAGAGAGGTCTGTTGCATAAGTAGAAAGTAAGTTGTATAGTGACTAATGGTATATTCAGATTCTTCTTTTCAGCTAGCTTTCATGGTGGAAAAAGCAAAAAAACATGGAAATGCAAAGTTGTGTGCTTTCTAGAAATTATGCATGCAGAGGAGTTTTACTTTGAAAAGTTGTGATTTTGAAACATTTTGAAGCCCAACAAACGAAGGAAAGGAGTGAAGGACGGTAAAGATAGAAGTATGCCAACAGTTTGGTTCACTTTGAAGAGATCTCTACATTGCAAGTCAGAGCCATCAGAAGTTCATGACCCAAAATCCACAAAGCATTTGAGTACAATCTTGACAAGAAAAGCAGGAAGGTCAGGGTGTTCAAGGTCCATAGCAAATCTCAAAGATGTCATACATGGAAGCAAAAGACACATGGAGAAGCCACCAAGTTGTAGTCCAAGATCCATTGGAAGCAGTGAGTTTCTTAACCCAATTACCCATGAAGTTATTTTAAGTAACTCGAGGTGCGAGCTCAAAATCACTGGTTTTGGTGGGTTCCAAGAAGGGGTTGGTACTGGTGTTAGTCATGGCAACAACCATAATGGTGTTAGTGGTGGTAGTAACGGTGGTGTTGGTTCAACTTTTGTCGGTACTTTGAGGCCAGGTACTCCAGGACCTGGAGGACATCCTACAATGCATTATTTCAACCCTTCATTTAGGAACGCAGCAACTCCTCCAAGAAAATCTCCTTTTCTTTCATCAGACAGAGAAGGGTCTGGATTTGGAGGTTCTGGTATATTTGGTTCTGGTGCACATTCAAGCAGTAGGGTCTCTCTCGAGACAGATTTTAATGGTTCTTCTACAGTCACTTGCCATAAATGTGGAGAACAGTTTACCAAATGGGAAGCTGCTGAAGATCATCATCTCTCCAAGCATGCTGGTAAGAATCTCCTATTTTGAAATTATTTGTTAATTTAGACATCTTCCATCTAATTTTTCATCCCCCTTTTGTGCATATATTTAGTTTTGAATTTAAACCCTTTTTGCAGTTTCTTTTGTCTCTTTCTTGTTCTCTTATCCTCACAGCAGCAGTCACATTCTTAATTCTGACCTCAGAATTGGGTGGGAACTTTTCCCTTGCAACTTTTGAGATCACCAAGTGCTCCGAGATAGCGCTGAAGGTTTTTTTCAAGACACGGATATACTTTGCAGGCTTTGTGGCAATTGGACTGAGTTTTCCATTTCAATTCCTGTTAATGCGAACCCAGATTCTAACCACCAGCAAAATGTTCTTTTTAATAAAAACTCCTATTTTATTTTATTTTTATAATTTATCAGATATTACTTTGCAACAAGCCGTTTCTTTTTTCCTGCAATATCTTCGTCTGAGATATCCATTTGTTTTTTTTTATTGTGATGCTCAAGAGAGGCATAGTTATTAGTTGGTTTTGATGACTTTTAACTTTATAAATTATAGCTGTGCTCAAAACAATTTATTCTGATCTTTCTTTTTGATGTTAGTCTTTGAAAACCAAAGTCAAATATTAAAGTGGTTTGCTGTTCCTGAGACTTTAGAGTAGCTTTCCTTATCAGCAGCTCATTATATTTCTCTTCTTGGCAGTCACTGAACTTGTGGAAGGGGACTCATCAAGAAAAATTGTAGAAATCATATGTCGAACGAGCTGGTTAAAGAGTGAAAACCATTGTGGTCGAATAGAAAGAGTGTTGAAGGTTCACAATATGCAAAAAACTCTGGCCCGATTCGAAGAGTATAGAGAGACGGTGAAAATTAAAGCCAGCAAGCTCCCGAAGAAACATTCTCGGTGCATAGCTGATGGGAATGAGCTTTTGAGGTTTTATGGCACGACTGTTGCATGCTCTCTTGGCATAAACGGTTCTTCAAGTCTGTGTATATCTGAAAAATGCCGTGTTTGTCGAATTATTAGAAATGGTTTTTCTGGCAAAAAGGAGCTTAAAGGTGGAGTAGGTGTGTTCACAACTTCCACCAGTGGAAGAGCTTTCGAGTCTATTGAAATATTTGAAGATGATCCATCTACAAGGAAAGCTTTGATAGTATGCAGAGTGATTGCTGGGAGGGTTCATAGGCCTTTGGAGAATATACAAGAAATATCTGGCCAAACAGGGTTTGATTCTCTGGCAGGGAAAGTCGGTCTCTATTCCAATATTGAGGAGCTTTATCTGCTCAACCCTAGAGCCCTGCTTCCTTGCTTTGTAGTAATCTACAAATCCTGAAGAAAGAAAGGAAAATGCTACACTACATCATGAAGTCATGTGAATCCCTTTTACACCTTTGTTTAGAGGAAATTTTCTTGAATCTTATGTTTTGAAGAATTATGATTCTTCTTTCAAGGCTATATCCCTTGTTAGTATATCAAATTTTATGATTCATAGTTTAGTTGTATCTGCCCCACGACACATTTGCACATCTCATGCTACTTTATTGCTTCATCTTCATAATGAGTTTTGTATTTTACTGAAAACACTCATGGAGTTATAACATATAGCAAAATTTTCGTTCCAGGTAGTTGCTGAGCAGTAGGTAGTGACAGATTCAAGATTTGGGACACATTTATTCATAAATAAAGCAGTATAAATGGGGACCCAAGTTACCTTGAAAATACCTCATAACATTTACCTGTGTAGGTGAATTTAAGAACAAATACTTTCAAGAAAAAAAAAAGACTGTCTGATAATTAAATCTTGAATTGTAACATCAGGTATCCCAGTTTGAATGACAAAGTTATGAGCTTGCAGGTTACTTTGAAATGCAGTGGAGTTGCAGACTTGGATTTATATGCTGCTAGTGCATTGAAATTTGAGTACTTCGAAATCTTGCTCACATGCATCAAACACTCTAAGACAAATTAAACCCAGCTAGTTTATGTTATTATATTAAGTCCTGTCTCACTTGAACACAAAGTAATAGAATAATCAAATGAATCAAGCTCAGTTTCCATTAGAAATAATTCACAGGAGGACCCTAGACACATCTTTCATCAGCAGAAATTAGGGAGTCTATGCATATAAAATTAGTCTAAACATGTGTATTCTTGTGGTGTAAAACATGCATGCTTTCAAGAATGATAAATCTTGCTGTCCACATGCATTACTCAGTACAAGAACTACATGTGGTCCTTGTTGGAGGGCTGTGCATGAAACAAGGGTTAGTCCAAACCAGCAGACAACAATCTATACGAATTACTGGAGGGTTAGGTTTGTTTTGTCTCATATTTTCACATCCCTGTTAGAGTTTTTTTCTGTAAATTCTTTGACCAGGTTAATCTTTCGCCTGGAGCTTCTTGCAGATCCTCTTGGTGAAGAAGCAGCTAATGTTCAAGATGAGGTTAGGGTTCCATTTCTCTCTTACTTAAAAAATGGTAACTTTCCAGTTTCTTTAATCATTTCATTTTCCTTGCCGTAACATCTGTGAAGCTATAAATGCTGGCACATGCACCTCATAAATGAAAGTTAATCCTTGCAGCACCTCTCTGCATTATTTATGATTCCAGAAAAATTGAATGGAATTCAGTTGACAGTCTTAAATATTTCCGGGGGAGTAGTTTGAGATCAGATGAACACAAATTAAGATACTTAGCACAGTCGATGTGGCCCCCGTGATTAGGACTCCTCGTTTTGGCGGGATGCCATCTGCCGAGCTATGTTCAGACCGAGGGCTGCTGCCACGCTAACATACAAAGACGAAGCATGCTGAACCATTGGACTGATTTTAGCTGCTGTGCTTTAGACTTGCTCTCAAATTAGGTGATTCTAAGAACTCTCATGTAAAAAACAACAAATTAAATTATTAGATTTGAATTTAGTGCCTTTTTTCCCCACCCTTTATTTAAATTAAACAGTTTCTCTTCTGGTCTTGGTAAAAAATAATTTAGGGTATGATAGAGCTGTTACAAATGACAAGAAAGAATTAGAAAAGACAGCCCAATGTAATTTGAAAGAATGACTATAATGGAATAATAAAATTGTCAGTTTGTATCAATTTTCCTGTATTTTTGTTTTGTGTCTCTTGTTGTCTCTTTCGTAGATGTAAAATCCAAATTGGTCTATCGGCCAGTTCAAAAACTATCCGATTTAAAATCTAAACCAGTTTGATTTTAAAAAAATAAAAAATTAAACTTAAATTGACCCGGCTTCTAACCCGGTGATTTTTTTGGATAAAAACAACACCATTTCAGTCATTTGTAATTCTATTTTTCTTGGGGTCGACCCATGAACCCATCCGGGCCTCAATCAAGTTTTACAACTAAGCTGTCGTCTTCTCTTCCTGCTTTAGTATTTAGTCGGCCATGTTCGTAAGCATGTGCACAGGTTGACAAGAATTCCTGAAAAAAAAAGATAAATTGGAATGGAGAGGTTTCCTTGAAATTCACATGTGAATAAATGCATTAGGTTTAATTGGTCTAAACATTGGACCAAAACAACTTTATTGAGCTTGACCCATGTTTGGACCAGAACAACTTCATTGAGCTTTTCATGGGTCAATTGGTCTGGAGTGGCTAGGGATTTAACTGAATTATGGTCCTCCACTCCTTATGAAGACTAGTATAAAATAACAAGATCAATGTAGCAAACAGCAAGGAAATGGAAATGAAAGCGAAAGCTTTTATGTGATCAAGCTGCATCACTTTGATTTAATCCATTTCGCAATCATCTTTCATGGCATTGGACTGATTGTTATTTCCTATGATTATTCTCATGGTTATTGTTGTTATTCATTTTAGAATTCTATATAAAAAAATAAAAAAAATCAATAAAAAAAAATCAAAACGCTCGGGAAGTTATTGAAGACTAATTGAAGAAAATAAAAATATATAAGATTGAAAAATATAACAGTATATCAATTGATAAGGAAAATTCAATTTTAAAAAGAAAATATTCAAGAATTCAATTAGAATTAATTTATCAAGAGCTTAATTATAAAAAAAATAATTTATTAAAAACTTAATTGCAAGAAAATTTCATAGACGTTGAACTGTTATACATCGATCTATGCACTTCTTGTTGCAGTACCGTCAAGAATAAATGTATCATTCTACATATTGATGTAGTCAATAGGCTGCTTTAAAGCGTATTGCTGACCCCGTATGCCTCTGTATAGCATTTTATTACCATTCAATTCTGGAGCACCTCTAGTTTAATGATAAATCACTTCTGTCTATGCACACAATTGGTGCCTTCAGACCAGTTTACCACCGCAAGACACGATTCCATTCTTTCGGCAATAGGGTTATTGTCTTGCCAGCATTCATAATGGGAATGAATTTCCAGAATTAGCAATGTAGGACTTTGGAAAAACAACATATCCCGAACAACCAGTGGGTTTGGTCACTGAGAATATGTTGCTTCATTTATTTCTATTTGACACTTCCGCCTGTGTTGTAATGAACTGCTACATTGCCAGCATAGGCTATAAATTTCAACACTTGTATCCTGTGACAATTTTTCCAGAGATTTGATCTTGTAGATTTGGTAAATGTTGTCAGAAAGATCAATGACCTTCACTCTTACTGATGGCTAGAGGCTTTGATCTAGGTAACATGTGATAGTTTCGCACATCATATCTTTAATGCCCTGCTTGCACTTAAACCTCAAGTCTCTTATCTTCTTTGATGAAATCTTTGGATGTATTGAACCTTGTTTTTCCTCTGATAACCTGAAGACGTTAAAAAAATGTTTTAAGTAGTAAAACTCCCAAGTGAATTGTTATTCGACCTTTAACGTTGTTTAGTCTTTTATAGTTATTTGATGTCTAAAATAAGAAGATCAGATCGGATCTCTCTCCTCTGTCTTCTTATTCCTCTTCTCCTTAGAGATTTCATGATGGTATTGAGGAATTAAATTTTTATTTGATCAAAAAAAGCCAAACCTCAAAATCATTAAAGTATGAGATTTAATCTATTTTCATTGTTTAATTTATGTTTTAAGTGTCGAAAGTATTTCTCTCTTTACCTCCTATTTTTTCTACCTTCTCAAACCCCATTCTTGTACTTGTTAAAGAAGATCCTTCACAATTGGTATCTGAGCTGGTTAAACACATTGTCATCATTTAAGCTTGATTAACAATGGTGGAAAGCAACAAATTCAGAGCTCTAGAGGAGCATAATCGAAGAATTGATGAAGAAGCGCATGAGATTCATCAATAACTGCATGACTTAGAGGCTGATTTGCATAAACAAGGAGAAGAACAAAACATAAAGATTGATCAACTGTCAAAGCAAATAGAGATTGTGATAACGAATCTACAATCTTTGGAAGCTAACAAAGATCATGCAAGAGAAAGAAGGGAGAACTCCAATTCTAATGGAATCAATATGCAACAAAGGAGTTGCAATCATGGTAAGGTATATGGATAACAAGGAAAACTTTAAGATGAGAATACAATGTGAATCTACCGACAATTGAGTTACCAGTATTTGATGGTGATAATCCCAGGGGGTGGATTCGAAAGTGCAGGAAGTATTTGAAGATGCACAATGAACTACCAGGACAACAATGGGTGGAAGTTGCTTCAATGTACTTGGAAGGAAAGTCGGAGATTTGGTTTGAGGGGATCTTGCTGGGAACTAATGATTTGACCAACTGGAAGGAGCTTGCTAAAGCACTCTGTATGAGATTTGGAAGCCATAGTGATGTCGTGGAAGAATTCAATAAATTAGAGCAGGAAAAAGGAACTGATGAGTACATTGAAAGATTAAAATCTCTGATGAAAACTCTTAATCCCACGCTGTCAGAATCATATTACGTGTCCAGTTTCATTAGTGGATTAAAGGAAGAGATTAAGTTAAAGATTCTCAAGCCGACTACTTTAATACAAGCCTTTGATCAGGCGAAGTGGCATGAAAAATCAACTGTTGCAGTTGTAAGAAGAAACATAATTGCTCCCAGAATCAGTTCTTCATTTAACAATGAAAGATCAGCAGGTATTACACCCTACAAACCTTTCAACCAGCATGGAGTTGATGAGCAATCTAGTCCAAAACAATCTACTGATACACTTTATGAACAAAGAAGGAAACTTGGATTATGCTTTAAATATGACGATAAATTTGTACCTGGACATAAATGTAGTGTTAAAGGGATTCATTTGATTGAGGGAAGGGAGAATGAAAAGGAGAAATTCTTAGAAACAGAAGTAAAGGAGCAAGGTTGTTGTTATGGGATTGGTTAAATAGTCTCACATGTTCATGAAGAGGCAACATATGGGAAGACCTAGAGGAATTAAGCATGCAGTTCCCAGATTTTGTTATGGATTCTTGAGGTAAAGAACTCTTCGATTGAGGGGGTATTGTTAGGGCACCAGGAATGAAGAGTACAGTATTAGCCATTGACAGTGCAGCGTGCGCAAGACAGCTAGCAGACGAAGAATTGTAGCATGTGCATATAATAATCAAACTTCAATTTTTTCACTTTAGCCAAAACCCAAGTGGAAATTACAATTAACATTCAAAATCTCAAAAAAAGAAAATGCAGTCTCAGAAGTAAAATCACGAAGATTTATAGTCTTTGGCTATGAAGTTATTGACCAACTACTGAAAGAACAAATAAATTCCAATTTAAGCAAGATCCATTTTAGTATAGCATACGAAATCTGCGTAAAACAATCTCTTTACAAGTTATCAAACATAAATAATCAATCGACTATCAAAATTCAAGAGCATTAAAAATATATATGAAAAAAAAACCAGTGGAAAGAAATCAGAGAAGATTGCAGCCTACTTTTAGAGGGGAGAGAGAAGGAAGTGATAGGCGTTGGCAAAGAATGAGTTGGAGGAGGAGCGTGAAAGAGAGGACATTGGGCTTTGAAGTGCAGCCATTGCTGCCATTTCTTCTTCCTGGTCACGCTCTGGTTGCTATTTTTTCTTCTGCTACTACTTGGTCACGCTCTGGCTTTTTTTGTTTTTGACACTGAACAGATGGGTAATGAAAGATAGCGTTTGTTTTGTCAGCAGATGATGTTTGCCAGATCAACGATGCTGTTTCTTGTTCTTCGTAATGAAATGGTGGCTTTCTTGGCCCTGTTTCTGATTCATTGTTTAAAAAGTAAAGATTCATCCCAAAAATAGATGGGCACAAGCCTAGTAATTCTGCCTATGATCCAAGTACATTTCATAACATGGCGCTGACCCTTTCAAGGGAAATGTGAACACAGCTCAAGGAAAAGACGGGTTATTTTCCTTGCATTTTCATTCATGATTCATAGTATCAATGTACAAAATCATGGGTGTCTTTTTATCAAAGCGAAAGAGAGAGAAGGGACCTGGTTATGTTACAAAAAAGAAGAAACCTATAAACGAACTGAATGTATCCTCTACTATTCTAACTCAGAAGAGGGAAAAAAAAACCCCATAACTACAAATCTGCTCGCCTAGCTCCTTTTGAACTGCATGTATATATTACAAACACAAACGGAAACCGAAACCGAAACCAAAACCAAAACCATGGGCTGTCCCGAATGAACAAATTGTTTAAAATCATCTCTATACTTCACCAGTGTCAGCACTGTCAACTGACTCCTCTCTTCGGTGGTGTTGTTCAGAGAGAGGAGTTCTGATTTCTTGTTGGTCCATATCAATGGAAACCTCGTCTGCTGTGGTGGCAGAAAGGGACTTCTTGTGATGCTTCTTATTGTGCCTCAATTTGAGGATCCTGGAAAGAACTTGCACAATGTCTCGCATGGAAGGCCGTTTTCTTGGGGCACGGTTGACGCATTTATATGCTAGAACTGCCACTTCATTGAGCTCTTGAACATCAAATTTCCCATCCAGACGTGAATCAACTATTTCCTCCCACCCAACTTTTCCTTCAGTATTCATTGCTGCCTGTTCATCATATTAGAAAAAACAGTTTTAAACTACAAACAGAAAAGGAAAAGACTGAAGTTGATACCCACTGGACCAACAGAAGCTAACATGACCTCTCTTTTCAAATGAAAGCAGACATTGTTCTGAAATGCAATGGAGAAGGTTACACGAGGAATTGAAAACAGTTCATGATGAAGTATAAAAAATAACAGCTAGTTTAAGACCCTTCAATGTTAGCATTCTTTTCCAATTTATTCTTATCCAAGGGAAAGCTGTTAGTGTTACCTATTTGGAAGTATTCTTAGTCTCCGTCACAAGTGAGGGCATAGTTTGTGCATTAAAAAACCAATATCCAATGAATGGATGTTGAAATAAATAAGTTACATAGAAAAACCATCTGAACTTCGGCAAAAGTTTCAATTTGATTGTTGCATTTGAAGTTAACCATCCACTTGAGAAAGAGTTGTTGAGACTTACAAGTTCAACATATTCCAGAAGACCTTGTTGAGGATTTCTGCCAGCTATAAGCTCAAAGAGCAACACTCCATAGCTGTAGACATCACTTTTCTTTGTGAACGTCCTTGAAGATATATATTCAGGATCAAGATACCCAAAAGTTCCCCTTATATTGGCTGCATGTTTGTCCACCATCTCTTCTCTTGAAAGCCCAAAATCAGCTACCTACTTGAACCAACATGAAAGGAGTATGAAATTAGCATGAGAACCTAACACTTGTTGATAGAAGAAAAACAACCATGATTGCACACATTGAATTAAACTAAGTTTTTCTTTAATATTCAAAACATTGGATGAAACTTTACAGTAATTTCTCACAAGGCAAAGTTTTTGTAATACACAGTGGACATACCCTGGCTCTCATGCACTGATCCAACAGAATGTTGGAAGATTTAATGTCCCGGTGAATCACAGGAGGAACTGCCTGCAGCATAATATATAGAAAATAGTAAATTTCTCATGGATAAAATAATGAAGAAGTTTTATTACCATGGAGGACATGCATGCACACAAAATAGTCCGCATAAAAAGAAAATTTACCCCATTATGGAGATACTCCAAGCCCCTTGCTACATCTAAAGCAATATAAACCCTCAAATCCCAGTTCAATGGTTTGAGGTCTTCTCCTGCGCGAAGAAGAAAACAGTGTCACTTTTCACAATCACCACAATGAAATCTCTTGATGGTGGTTCTTGATCCTTGCTACAGGATAGACAACTACAAAAAAGGCCACAATGGTATGTTCCAGTTTATTTAGCTAGAGCTCTCCTAGAGAGTGACAGGCAATTTCCAATTGCTGAAATCTGTCATACCTGAGCTTTACAAGTGACACAAACACTGATCTCTGTAACAAAGTGATGGTCAATCAAAGTGCAACTATTTTACTTGCAATCTGAGACACAGATGTTTATCTGACTACAGCTTCCAGAAAGTTTGTGTGTGTATTTCTACCATACACAAAATTGATGTCAACTTACTGTATAAATGAGAAGCCAAGCTGCCTTCACTCATATAGACATATATAAGCATATGCTGGCCCTTTTCTGCACAATATCCAACCAAGTTCACAAGGTTTCTGTGATGCAACCTTCCCAATAGCATAACCTGAACATAATTAAAACAAAATTGAAAGGTTAAAAGCAATGAACAATATGATAGCAGAAAATTGTCTACAGAAACAAGTGAGTAAATCAATAAAACAGTGACACATCAAGCTTCATGCAGTAGGAGCAAAACAAGAACAATTGTCCTCCAGAGTGAAGAATTTCTTATTTATGACCTGGGTATAACTTATTTCCTAAACGGAACATAATTTTACAATTGGCTGACTCTCTTGATTTCATCACACTCCAAAATTTCTGTCCATAAATCATGTGCAAAGCAGAGTAAATTATTTTTCACCATTTATGCGTGCAGCTCTTTCTGTGATGTTTTATGGTATTTCCTTTCCACTCATTACAAAACTTCATTAAAAACCTCCCCATCTGTTGACTAGCATGCCATTAGAAGTCAAACAAAAGGGGAAATAAATTTAGTCATACCTTACCCAGATAATTAAAGAAACTGTTCAGAAACCAGATCCAGTTCTGTTCAAGATATGTTTGTGCCAGTTGTCATTTCTTGAATCAGGCTTGATGTAACACATGTATGCTAATGTTGAAGACACATGCCAATAGCAACTTGAAGTAACAGTAATAAACCAATATGAGCATGAAAGTGAAATTGTTAACCAGCAATACCTCCGTCTGAAATTCTTTCTCCCCTTGCTTAGAATCAGTTGCAAGCACTTTAACAGCAACAGTCTCATCCGTTGTAATCTGAGCTTTATAAACAGGACCAAATGCTCCTTGTCCTATTAGTGTTGTAAAATTATAGGTTGCTTTTTGTAGATCCCTGCACGATAACACCAAGAACAAAATTTAATCATGAATCTAAAGAAAGAAAAACACACACACATAACAAAATACCACAGTTATAGATTAAAGAGATTGCATATCCTACTCAAATGTAATTCTGTTGCAACACACATAACAACACATCAGGAGGTTAAACCCATACAAAGCATTCAAGCCATCCTCTACATCAAGAGATTAATAATCAGATATTAAACACATTCTGAACTTAAAAAGCTCCAGTAGTTTCTCCTTCTATCTTAGACCCCCAAAATAAGCTATTTGCAGGTATAATTGAACTTCAAATCAGATCATTTTGAAGACTCTAAATTTGATGCACAATTATCCATTCACCATCATCAACTGTTCCAAGCAGCACAGGACCTTCTACATGTGCTGGAGCCAATACGCAGAAAACAAACTCTAACATCATAATAATTATGATCAGGTCACTCAATTGCAATCAGCCTCATCACTCTATCATATCTATAACCAAAAAGTAATTTCATTCAAAATCAACAGATAGGTCATCACCGAAACAGATTAGAGAAAAACATACTTGTAAGAAAACTCAGGTATCCCAGAAACTGAAACCACATTACTCCTCTTAAATCCTTCCAGCCACAAGGGCACCCTGTTTCTTCCGGCTTTCACAGGTGACTCTGGATCGATGGTCGAGTCAGACATAACAGTACATGCATCTGCACCATTAGCCCGGATAGGGATCTTCGCCGCCCTCCTAGAACTGCTACTTCCAATCTGCGACCGCTTTCTATGGTACCTCAAACAAAACAGCGCTAAAATAGCCAAAAACACTCCAATCACCACCCCAATTGAAATCCCAATAATCAACCCTGATGACTCCATTTTTGTGTTCTATTTCACTATTTGCTATTGAATTCTCCAATCGATTGATACATCTGCAAAAAAGAAAATCTTGGTCAGTGTTAAAGAAAATCACGCCACTTTGCATCTTATAACAAGAAGTCAAACAGAGCAATATACACACATTTTCTATAGTTACGTCAGTAGTTAACAGATTCTTGAATCTGACCTTTCAATTATCATTTTTAACAATAGATTTCCTTGAAATTTATATGCTAGCAAATCATGGAATTAATAACAAAAGGGTAGTCAAATTTATAATTCTGTTTAACTAAAAATACAAGTCAATTTGCAGACTAGTATTAAATTGTTAAAAAAGACTAAGAAACAACAACTCTGCATTCAGCCTGAATAGTCTACCTTGTAAAAACTGATACAATATGTCTACACTACGTAAGGAACCCATTTTCCAAATTGTCCTTAATTAAGCATCATTAACACATAATCATTCACTAAACAAGCAAAGAAAACAAAACGAAACCCAATTTTATAACTAAAAAGAAGAAGAAAACCCACCATCCGTACTTCATAAAAACTTGAATTCCTTCTTGAATAAAGTTCAAAAAGAGGAAGCCACAAAGATAAAAGTTGAAGAAAAAGAGAAGCAAGCAAAACTATTTAACACACATTAAATCGTGGCCTTAATTTAGATTACTGAGATAGGATTTGCATTGAAAAGCATAATAAAAACAACTTGATAAATGCGTGTAAATCGCAAAACATTAACTCAGTCTGACCTGTATGATTAACAAAGACTTACTCCAAAAAGACAGCATCTTTAAACCATTCAATGTTGTACACAAACTTTTATACACCAGTCCAATTATATTCAAACCAAAAACACAAACACACAACACATTTATGATCTGTTTGGTTCAAAAGAAAGAAGAACTCAAAAACCCATGATCAGAAATGGAAAACAGAAAAGCAAAGACACATTCTCTTAAGAAACGTAAGAAGTTTTCCTCCCATTTTCGAGTTCAAAAATATTCATTACCTGTTTGCTTCGGTGGCAGAGAAAGGGAAACTGTTTGAGAGAATTACTGACCGTTACTGCAAGCTAAGAAAAAAAAAAGAGATTTTGAGATTATTTTTTTTTGGTGAAAAGAGAAAAGTGAGGTTTTTTTATATGATTTTGTGTGAGAGAGAAGAGAATCTAAAGAATGCAGAGAAAAAGAGCAGCAGCTGCAGCTGCAGGCAGGCAGGATGTGCTACAAGGAGAAGAGGTACACTCTTGATATTGTGTTAGACAGACAAAGACAGAGCTAATGACAGTTATTTTTATTCTTTTATTATTTTTGTGTATTTTTATTTTAAAATTGCGTGAGGAGCCGCCACTTCGCACTAATAAAAATGCGCCTCCGGGATTCGAGAGAGTAAAAATAAAATTAAAAAAAATTATTTTTCCTTTTCCTTTTCCTTTTCCTTTTCTTTTTGTTGTTTGATGTGCTTTTTCTCACAAATACACCCTTACATAATGGTCCGAATGGGAGGATATTACTTCATAATTAAAATTCTCATGAATTACTGAATTTTGATTTTGAGGGAAGTGGGTTTAATGTATATTTAAGTAGTAATGATGAGTATTAAAAAAACAAAAAAACTCTATGAATATATATATTGTTAAATTAATGAGATCTGAATTCTAATTGTTGGTTTATTTTTTAAGCTTTTTATTATATTTTATTATATTTAATATTAGTTATATATAAATAATATGTTATTTCATATTCCCAAAAGTAAATTTAATTCAAATTCCTAATTAAACTTAAACACAA
>Ga0325403_1002214_pt1 | contig 17028 bp, 5 predicted proteins | sample PopdelMetagenome_19_FD_205665 | JGI IMG/M metagenome (GOLD analysis project Ga0325403, IMG submission 205665) | Populus deltoides microbial communities from Bellville, Georgia, United States - Xylem-PdKOR-R4 | ecosystem: Host-associated > Plants > Phyllosphere > Stem > Wood/Secondary xylem...
AGTGTAAGATTAGGTGGTTTGTTCTTCTTCTTTTTCTATTCGATTTCTTTATTCCCTCTCCTGTTATCCAGTCGACCCTCTAGGCTCCTCTTTCTACCATGTTTTTGGTTTTCTCTCTTTCTCCTAACTCACTTCTCACTCAACGCTCAAGGAAGGTGGCATGCAGGTTGGTTGGGTTCGGTTTTCTCCATGAGGAACGGTGTATGTGTGTTGCAGCAATGGCTGCTGTCGGTTTTGGGAAGAGACTTAGGCTTCTTCTCCTTCTATGGCTTTGACCACCACTATTTCTCCTTAAGTCTCCTTTCTTCTCCCACGCTCAAGAGTGGTGCATGTAGCTGGGTTTACTGATTTTGCTTTGGAAAGAAGATTGTTTCATCCAAGGCTGTTGGCTAGCTGTTTTAGGGAAGAGCAAAGGCCATTATCTCTCTTTGCTATATTTATACCTCTCTTAAATGTGAAGAGGTGTTTGGAAGGTTGGTTACCCATGTTCTTATCCTTATTTGATGTATCCTAAGGCTGGTTCTACTCCCTCATATTTCCCCTTAAAGTAGGTCGGTCTACTCATCTAACTCCCTCCTAGCTTAGGCCAACCTAGTTTTAATTTTTGTCGGGTTTTATATTCGCATGGATTCGTTAGCGCGCACAGCCCCTGTTGACTCAGAAATCATAAAAAAACTAAGTCACTGTCAACTCAAAAATCATCAACGAAACTGCTTCCACGACTGACATATGGATTCTTCAGCGCACACAGCCCTGTTGACTTGGAATCATTAACAAAAACTAAATCATTACCGATTTAGAAATCATCAACAAAACTAGTTACACGGCTGACGCATGGATTCCTTAGCGCACACAACCCCTATTGACTCATACATCATCAACGAAAACTAAGTCGTTGCCGACTCAAAAATCATTAACGAAATTGCTTCCATGGCTGATGCATGGATTCGTCAGCAAGCACAACCCCTGTTGACTAAGAAATCATCAATTAAAACCGAGGTGCGACCGACTCAGAAATTATCAACAAAACTACTTCCACAGTTGACGCATTGATTCGTCAGTACACATAGCCCTTATTAATCAGAAATTATCAATGAAAATTGTGTCGCTATCGATTCAGAAATCATCAGCGACAATGGAGTCGTTTTTGGCTTTACTTTTTTTGTTGGGTGTTCATAACTCCATGAAGGAGTTCGACTAAAAATAAAGAAAAAGAATAGACTGGACACTTCTAAAGCAAATAAGGGGTGTAAACAAGTTGTTTTTCAACCCGATGATTGGGTTTGGGTGCACATGCATAAAGAACAATTTCCTAACCAAAGGAAATAAAAATTACAAACTCGGGGTGATGGTCCATTTCAGGTTTTAGAGAGGATCAATGACAATGCATACAAAATTGATCTTTCAGGTGAGTATGATGTTAGTGTTACCTTTAATGTTATTGATCTTACTTTGTTTGACACAGGTTTTGATTCGATAACGAATCCTTTCGAGGAGAGAGGGGATGATGTGGACCAGCCTAAAAACACCAGCAAAGACCCATTACATGTTCCAAATGGGCCAATGACTTTGTCCAAGGCAAAGGCATTGAATGCATTGGTTTTGAAGGTTTCAACCGCGTTAGATTTGAAGGGTTCATTGAAGTATCAAGAGGAGGCCCTAATATATCTTATCTATATGCAAGAGGGGCCCAATCCAACCTTATTTGGGTCATGAGGTGAGGAGAAAACACAACAAGGAAACAAAAGAACCCTACTACAACTTGGAAACAACATGTGTGGCTACCTTTTCCTTTTGTTTCTAGGATTAATGGGTTGCATGGAAAGCTATAAATAAGCCTTAAATAAGTTCTGTAATATTTTCTTTCCTTATGTTCTTCTTATGACAGAATATGGATTTAATATTATAGGCTTTATTTTATTTTGTTAGCTACAACCCAAGGCTTGTTTGAGTTTAATTAATACTTTGTTTTCAGTTAGGATCCAAGGCTTGTTTGGATCAAGTTATAGGTTTAGTTTAAGGTTTTTAGGTCAGTTTTGTAAGTGGGCCAAATTAGTCCACTAGGATAGATCTATTAGGGTTAATTTTTCAAGAACTATTTAAACTCATGTAACTTAAATATCAACAACCATTGATGAATATTACTTTTGAGTTTTTAGTTTTAACATGTGAGAGTGATTCTTGCATTCTTTAGTTCTTGAACGAACTGAATCTGACTTATTGAAGATTAACTGACTTCGGAGCATCATTCTACTTCATTCCAATAGTGTTGGTATCTTAGAACAGGTTTTCATTGTGTCACACTTCTATCAGACCTATTTCGGCTTTTTGAGATTAGATCTCAATCTTGATTGTGGATTGCGTGACCACGTGATCACGAGGTTCACATCAATTTCTAAAGCTTTTAGAACTGTAAATTCTTTAAATGTGCATGTATTTATATGAATGTTAATATTAATAAAAGGTTGATTTTACTAGCTTTCTTTAGTGGAGCTAGTGGTGTCAATTTGATTTACTGTCGAGTTATTAATGGGTTATTGGAGTGAAATCTGATAGTTTATGTATTTATGGAAATGAGTTTATGCATTTATGTATAATGTGTTCATTTTGATTTAACAGAGTGAATTTAATATATGTATATAATGGATATGTAACTATCAAAATGTAAAAGTCATGGAAAGATTAATTTGACTAGTTGCCCTAAATGAAGCTAGTGGCATCAGTGAGATTGATGATCGAGATCTTTGATTGAGTAGTTGTTTGAAAGGAGTTAGTCGCATTAATAAGACTAATGACCAAGATGTTTGGTTGACTAACTACCCTGAATGGAGATAGTCGCATTAGTGAGATTGATGATCAGGATATTTGATTAACTAGATGCCATGACTGGAGCTAATGACATCAATAAGACTGATGATTGGGATGTTTGATGGACTAGCTGTTTGAAAGGAGCTAGTCGTATCAGTGAGATTAATGACCAGGTTATTTGGTTGACTAGCTGCCCTGAGTTGAGCTAGTGGCGACAGTGCATCTAATTGTTGGGATATTTGATTGACTATATGATTTGCCAATATTATAAGGAGAATCATTGTATAAGACAATATGTTTATTTATATAAAAGAGGTAAATATATCCTTGAGGTTTATGTTAATGGGCATGAAGGATGGAGGAAGGAAATTTAATTTTGTGAAAAACCTTGCAGGTTAGCGGAACCCATTTTGATGTAGACCTCTTGATCATGTGGTCAAGTAACCCCCCAATAAAAATGATACTTTCCCAAAAAAGCTAAAAATCAGGTTTGAGAAGTGTGACATAATGAAAACCTATTCCAAAATACAAGCATTATTGGAATTGAATCGAATGATGTCACAAGATCAGTTATACCTTGATAAGTCAAATTTAATCTTTGTCCCAACAAAGATAACGTGTTGCATCACGCAAAACACAAGTTTATTTTATCAATCCATCGCTACCTGCTTTTCAACATACAAAACATTTAAATAATGCTTCAAGGATGAAAGAGGATTCGAATTTTATTATTTCGATTGAGCCATATCACAATGATTTTTGTTTAGAGTTGCACATGTTAGTTTATCTTTTAGTGAAACCTGATTTCACTGTTGATTGCTTAGTAACTTGCAAGAGATTTCTATTTTTAGGGATTGTGTTTTAGGCAAATCTAGTATGCTTTAAATATGCATAAATATGATTTATAGGGACATAGAAATTATAGGACAGTGGAATCATATTCTCAGCCTTCTTGTCTTTTTTGTTCCTTTTTCTTTACATGTTAAGAGTTCTAATGGATCCCTATATATTGCCTGATTAAGACTAAGAACAAAATAATAAAAATTCAAAAGTAATATCATAGATATGCTAAAATCATATTTGTCACCCTTAAAAAGCCCCAAATAGACTAGGAAATTTGAATTGAATGTGGAATTAATTTTGAAGTCTTCTTACTTTGTCGTGCTTAGTTTGCTTTGTTGTGGACAATTAATGAAGAAAATCTCCCTCTTTTATACCTGCTAATTTAGTTTCCTTTCTAAACTAAGAGAATCATTAATTAATCCTTTATAGCTTAGAAAATCAGATCTGGCAATTCTCTCTAGCATCCTTTGTTTACTAGAAAACTTCATCATTTGTTGATAAATATTCTCCTAAATAATAGGAAAATTAATGAACAAAATTTTTTAAATTTTAGGAGAATATTTTGATGATTTAAGTCATTGTAGAATTAGAAAATCAACTCCAAACAAATCTGATATGATCTCAATATTTTAATTAACCAAAGTCAACTTTGGACCCTATGTGACCCAAACTCATATTCATTGATAGGGATCAAATCAGATCCAAAATACACTTCAGATAAACTTTCTTTGCTATCCAAAAACATCTTATGCATAGCCTGTCCTGATCTAGCCAAAATACTCACCAAAAGAATTGGGTCGAACCCATCATCCATAAAAAGCTCAAATGACCAAATGCATCCCTAAGTAAAAACCCATCATGAAAAACCCAAGGCTGAACCATATACTAAGCCGCATCAACAACCAATCTCAATCACACAATCGAATGCTTACTATAAAAAATTTAAGGTTGAACATAAATCGTATCACCTTTGATAGTTGGATAATAAAAATATAGGACATGTTAGTAAATACAACTTTAGAGTGTTAGAGGCTAACTAAGCAAATAAATTATGGATAATACAACGAGCTATCTAGAGAATATAAATATGAAGTCCTCATCCTAAAATAATACCATGTCATGACCACAACCTTATTAAAGGTTTTTTTTATCTCATTTTTATTTTTTAGTGAAAGGAAACAATATAAAAGTCAATCACATGGCTCAACATGAATAAAGATACAATATTGCCTTTAATAATCATAAATAATCCTCGTAAAGAATATTGAATCATCTATAGCTAATGTCCAATAAAGATGCATATTTCATGGTTAAAAAAAAATGCATAAAACAGTAACAACAAGAATGTTTTGGAAATTTTATACCAAGTACAAGCAAAGGGTCTTAACAATATTAGTACTCTTGACAGAAAGTTTCAAGGTGTTTGAAAAATGATTAAAAGCCCATCAGCTAAGAAAACATACCGTTCCCAACACGGAGCCTTCAACTTCTATTTATTTTATGAAGGCTCCGTTATCATCAATATGATTGGGTTCTCCATACCGATTTCAAATGCCATTCACATTGAGCTTCAAATTTATACACCAACCTTCAACAAAACCATTTTTTCACGCGAAACTTCACTGGCAAAACATGTTCAATTGATTTGAAGTTGGGGAGATGTGGCAAAAGATACAATACTTGGACATGCTATGTACATCACCTTGAGACCATTTTTACAATCAAGCACCTCTCTTCTCCTTCCTAGGAATACAAAGCCACATGTGCAACTCAACAAAAGCGAGTGATCACAGACTATTGACAGTTATTTAGAAAATTCACAAGTAGAAAAACTTGGATGAAAAGCCCGCTTCTCAACATTAGAATGGAAGCCTCTACGGATATAGTAATGCACAAAAGGGAAAAGTTACATATTTGTGTGCTAAGATATCTGTGCATTCCAACAAATTAAAAGCAACTACATGTACAATCATTTCTGGCTCAACTAATTAGTTCGTAAACCAGGAGAAGATATGAATTATCCCCCACGATAGGACAGGATAACAAAACAAAGAAAAAAAATCAAGTACAAAGGAACAAAATTATGCAACTCTTGCGCTAGCTTTGCTTGTCTTGAGCTTCTTTAGTGCTTGACCAGATTCTTCACCACTTGAAACTCTTGAACGTGTTGTGCCTTTATTGCTAGGGAGAACGTTATTATCCTACGTTAAAGTGGAAAATGCAAAGGTTAGGAGTAATTTGATGGAAACGATAGTTGAAATTACTCCAAAGTAAATGCCAATAAACCTTTGTAATGGATGTTGACGCAGTTTGTCTACTATTTCCTGTCTTCCCGAGCTCTATCTGCACTGAGATGCTGGCCCGAGACAAATCTACTCCTGAACTCTGTAAGGCTTGCGTCAAAGTATTTACCAACCTATTTAATTCCAATACAAGCTATGTTATAGACTCATAACAACCAATACTCTTCTTAAAGGGCTACACAGAAGGCTACTTCCCATAATACGTCTTCATTGAGCAACAAAAAAGTGCTTGACTACTTCTTCTTTATTTCTTTTCTTTTCTTTTCTTTTCTTTTTTGAAAATTTACCAAGTATACAAAGTTATCCATCCATATGATGAGTATTGAGGTGGTACTAATGCCGCAAAAAAATGTTATCTCTGGTCACTAGAAAGAATCTAAAGAAATTATTCGCAAAAACCAGAAAGAGGAGTTTGAATGAATTGAAAAGACTCAATAAATAGTTCAGCTTATCCTAGAAACAAGACCCGATTCATGTATTATTGTTAGAAGTAGCCTTCATCATGTGCTTCTAATATTTAGCAATCTAATTGTGCAACGAGCCTTATCTAAGTCAGAAGAGGATGTCCCCTGACCATCTTACAAGAGCAATGCAGCTGGGACATAGATGTCCAAGTGAAAGTTCATGTATAATTTCTGCCCTTGCACGGATTTCAAGACTGCTAAAAAAATCTACCAGAAGCAAACAAGCTATGTATAACATGAATAAGCAGGTACAGTATAAGGCTACAGAGGCAGGTAATTTATATCCCTAGAGTGAAGTAGGCAAGGAGCGTGCTAAAAGAAAGTGGCACTTTACAGATCACCATTTAAGTGATTTAGTATTGCACGTGTTATCATCTCCTTGAAATATTTTGACCTATCATCAGGGTATTCAGACAGTACCACGAGCCAAGAGAGAATAAACGTGTAAGAATATGAGCATAACAAATGAGTTTGAAACAATAAATTGCAATATGCAAACTCACCCTTGAGAGTACGCATTAGAGATGCTGATTTTACCACCTTCAACAGTCAGATCCTTTTCTTTCAGCTTATCACTAGCAACAGCCTCGTCAGTGCTGCATGACCTGGCATGGCATGATTGAGGTTGAGTTTGGCTTGCCATGTTCTCCGCATCAGATGCCAGTCGAGGTGGAAACTGAGCTGCTGCGCCTGCAGTCCTGCCAGGATTGAAGTTCGGCTGCAGCGAGATAGGAAATGGTATTGATTTATTTGTAAAACCAGGATGGCGATCCATTGCATTAGCGGAGGTCATGTCAGATTCGACTGGATTCCGTGCTCCTCCAGGATTAACGGAAGGAGAGACGGTTATGTTTCTCTCATCTAACTTTGCAGCAAATAATAATGCAGGACCAGCACCACTATTCAAACCTCGAGACTGATCAACAGAACTTTTCACAGGCCTGCTATTATTTTTCTGTCTTAACGAATGAGGATCAACTGTTAGATTGCAATAATAACGAGCATCGCTCTCAAAAAATCATAATGGCCACAAAACATTAGAAAATATGAAGGTAATGTAAAATTTACCCATGGCACCAGTTTTGCTGTTTCGTGGTTCCATCCTTGGTATGATCCTTCATATTTCTGTACTTTCTCCTGTAGAAACTGAATGTATTCAATGACCTGTAAAAAGATTCACAGACTCCATCATTTACACCATTTATTGAAGAAAAGAGATATAATTTTATAAGAAAAGTATGTACCTCTAAGAGAAAAGATGCTTTATCTTTCTTTTGATCACCACGAGGAATGAGTTCTCTCAGCATCTGAAATCTGCATGATAATTTCCAAATTTTAGTGCAGCATAAGGTTGACAAAAGCAGTCGTAATTATCAATTAAATTAGGAATCCTGCAATCCAGAAAGGGGACATGAAGCCAAACACAACCCAACCAAACCATTTCTTCTCCCCAGGAGAAACGAGTACTTTATTATGTTTGCTTCAACAAAAAAAGATGAACTAATTAGCTTTATAATGGGCCTTTTTCTAGTTTACATCCATCGGGTGGGTTTCATGATAAAAGCAGTACAAAAAAAAGGAACAGATTGTGTGGAGTTGTGTTGCTTTGCCAAATTAACGTTCTTAAATTTACCGAAACTTCGCTTCTAACAAGTCAACAACGTTGTGTAGCTGATTAGAATAAAAGATCCTAGGGTTTTACAAATAAGTCAATTAACACATGCCTGTCATTTATCTTGCTCCTCCTACGTTGCTCAGTTGCAGAATGCTTTGACCGAGGCGTGTCAGGTTTTTGGTCATTGCTCTTTCCGTCCACCTTCACCCTCAATTCACCTATAAATTTTACCACAAAAAAAACAAAGAAAAAATGTCATTAATTCCATAAACATACAACTCCAATGGCCACAGCAACAAACTAAAACAATTTTTGTTTTCAAATAAAAGAATTTTTAAGTTTGTGGATGCAACAGAACTGTGATACGTTCACTTGTTTATATAAACAATAGATATACCTTTGCGGATAGGAGAAGGGGTTTCTTTCTTAAGAAGGAACTCTTCTTCATCGTCAACATCATCATCCAAAGCACAGCCTTTGGCTGACTTTATCATTTCTATGAAGCTCTGGGTACTCCTCCTGCCTGCTGGCCTGTTAAAATACCAACAAAACAAAATCCCTTCATTAGATTTAGAAAGGGGGAAATAAAAAAAAAAAAACATGAAAAATTAGGAGGAGGAGACGGACTGTGAGGACGAAAGAGAGTTGAAACTAGTGCGATGGTTGTTCGATGAAGATTGTGACGGCCTCTCTGAAGGCGTCCACTGACCCGTCCTCAATGCCGCTTCTGTTACGTGCCAAACATACTTCCAATCATCATTGATAAATTGTACGTAATATCATTTGAAACAATACTTGTCATTGGGTAAATTTGTTTTTACTTTTTAGCGATGACGAATGGACTGAAAGCATATTAAAGGTTCGGCCCAGGGCTCTAGCCCTGTGATTTTCATTTTTGATTAATTTATTCTGTTATTGCTAGAAAAACAATCATAGCAAAAATAGTTATGTAAATCTATTGTAAAATAAAAAATGCAATATTGCTATTTATTATGAAATTAAAGATCAGATAACTTATCATGCCGTGGTCTACCTACTCGATTTCTCAGTTAAAATATTATGAAGACTTGGACCCATTCGCCATGCAATGCTATCATTGTTTGGTATTAAAAGTCTTCTCTAAATCGCCCTCGTCATATTGAAATCTACACATTGGTTTTTATTTTTCAAATCCGTAGTTTTTTTTTTTTTTTTTTAGCAATAACCTTATGGGTTGCCTAGTTTCGGCCCCAGCGCACCATTCCAGAGAGAAGCCATCAAATGAGACAATCTTGGGCTGATTTCGCTCGTTGGACCTGGTCTTTGCCTTGGCTCACTGAAACTGATCCTGTAGTAATAACATCAGCACGAGATGCCCGGGACTAACTCGAACCCTATGCCTAATCTAATATGTTTTTATCATAGCAAATACATTTTGTTTTTCCTCTCTTCAATCAGCCTAAAAACAACCAAACAATTCGAGCCTAAAGGTCAGTGAGTGAGGATTAGAGGTTACGTCGTGTTGTGGTGGTAAAAAAAAAAAAAACAAAGCTTTTGGTCAAACAACTAATATATACACGAAGAAAGCAACTAAAAACACTTTAAAATGAAGCTTTTCCCCTTTTTTAAAAAAAAATTAGACTCGAGATCGGCATAAATTTCACGCTACCAAACGAATTTGAAATAATTCTTTTACTGAAAGAAAATCCCAACCCTCGATATCTAATGAATACCAGGGTAACCAAGTGCTCATCATACCTATATTATCATGTAGTCTATTTCACCAATTTGTGCTTTTCTTGTGTTACAATAAAAATGAGGCCATTAAAACTTTATCGATATTTTTAACGTCATATTCCTTGGCTGTATGTTGCTAGCTAGAACGGGAAGGACATGCACATGCAAAGCACAACAATGGCAAGGAAACAAACAGAACACACTCGTACAAATAATTATTAAGTACCTCTTATAATATTGGATCTTTCTCCCACATTCTCCTTCCCTGTCTTTCCCGTTTTCAACGCGGATTCTTCCCAAAGTGTGAATCCACTTCCTGAGTAAGAACTGCAATTTGAGTTGTCATCATTTTTATCGGTACTGCTATCTTGAGCTACTGAAAATATTGTGTTCTCTGGCTTTGGAACTCTTTCGTTGAAATAAGAAATTTGGCTGATACTGTACGTCCCAATTCCTCCAGGGAGGATGTGCTCAAACGAAGGTGGTGGTGCCGGAGGCGGTGGTTTTTCAACCGTCAAAACCTCAACGTTGGTTATTTCTTTGGCAGTGGTTTTGCTTCCTCGTTCTAGTGGTTGAAGAAAATCATGTGTTTTGAGGTAGCCACCTGTTTAAGCATGGAAAAAGGGAAGATCCTGTTCAGATGTAATCGATCCTACTAGAATTCCAGCAAGTCTGTAATACTCTGAAATTTACTTCTGAGTTCGTTTTGTCAAGTGGAATGATCGATGATAAATAATTAATTTAGCAACTCAGCAAATGGCCAACAAAACAGGCTAATAATCTGAACTCGAAATAATTCAAATCAATTTTATTTTATTTTTTTGTCAAACTACAGATCCAAAAGCATGGTGCCATCTTTTTCGATCGGGAGGGAAACAAGAACATAACTTGTGGAATTCTGTACAAAACTATGACAGAGTAATTAACAGAGCCTTGAAGAAGATTGCATACAAAGATTGACCTACTCGTTCAGGAGAAACTATAAAAGTCAAAATTTCCCATTAACAATCAGCAAGCTTATAGTATATTAAACACGTCAATATGAAAATTAATTAAGAGATTCTGTAATTCTCGAACACTTCCGTTCTCCGACCCAACACCTAATATTTCATTTATTTAGAAACTATTTTTGATAAGTACACATTAATTAATCAAGTAATTAATTACCACACCGTTGTAGTCATTTGTGCAGATTAAATTAAGGACCATGAAGAGGAATTTTAATAAAGTACGTAAGAGTTAATTATTTATTTATTTATTTAAACTGTTTACAGGAAAACAACGGCCTGCTTCTCCCTCTACAGTAAAATGGTTTGTGATTGCGATTTGTGAAAGAATAGGTTACTCTACTAAAATAATACCATGACACCTGCACAAGAGAGGGGTGGATGTGAGTCATGTGACCTGTCACATCATGTCCAACTCCTAAGAAGTGGGTCCCATAAAAAAAAAAAAAACACCACACGGCATGCCGATGCCCAATCTGATGGTGCTAATTGCTAACTTCTAACTCTTTCCTTTTCGGATTTAGCAAAGCCTTTTTACCCTGCCCCACTCTACTTTCCTGGCCCAGATCCCATCATTCAGTTGGGTGTCACGTGCATCCACAAATCCTCACCAATAGACGACAAAAGTCCTTGATGGACTCTTTTCCTTCATTTTGACGAACTAGAAACAATCTCTAAGGGATCTAAAAATGAAAATTGATAGTACCTTGAGAAGGTGGTCTTCGATCTTGTTGGACAGTTGAAGAATGGCTGTACAGTGAAAGAAGGTCGTGTGTTGGTTTGCTTCCTGTAGAAAACATGCTTCATTATCACAGTTAATAACGCACTCCGATTTCTTTTAATCATTTCATAGGCTAATTAAGATAATTTAAAACAAGAAAAAAAATAGTATGTACGAGTGATTAAAATACCTTCGGTTCCGAAAGGACGTTGTTGAGGAAGCTCCATCCAAAGCGGAGATATCTTGTAATTCAATAAATATTTATGCGTTCTAAATCGCTTGTTATCAGATCCGTCTTGAAGGCTAGGAATTTAAACTTAATTTCTTAGAAGATATGGCACCGCCGCCTGAGATCGGAGGCGCATTCACTTTTATCAACAAAATTGAGTATTTAAATCTTTTCGAAGAAAAAACGGAAATTAAATTATGAATGAATGAACGAACGAACGAACTAACTTTGGCCACCAACCACAACACCAAATCACAGATGTCTCTGCAATAGAATTACGGTTAAGAGAGGGGGGGGGATTCGTGTAAATCAGAATTCTACGTCTATAAAACTTTTGAATTTAAGATTATCCATAATTGAAGTCAAAAACTAGTTCAAAAGTTTAAGATTTCATAATTAAAGCTAAGAGTTTTAGTACCTTCGATCTGAATTGCGTGAATTTTCTTCCAGTTTCTGCTTCAAGAACAAGAATTCGAACACAAAATTCTATACCATAAATGATGTAAATCAAAGCTTCAACGAGAACTAAAATGCACAAAGAATCTCCTTTGAATTTCGAAAAAAAAAAAGAATTGGGTTTCTCTTTCCTTCTCTTCCTACAATTTTTTCTCTTTCTTGCTTTCAAAAAGAACAGTGCAGCAAAAGAAAGGACTGCAAGTCGGAGAAACTCTCTCTCTCTCTCTCTCTATCTGTCTCCTGCTGTTTCCTTGCTTTGGGATCTTTATTTTATACAGCTTATTCACTAGCATGCTTCATTGTATTTCCGTTATTTCAAAAACGGCGTTTTCTTAACGTCGTTGCGGCGGGGCTGACGGTGTTAAGGGTCACGGATAACGTTTCCGTTTTGTTAGTCACGGAGTATTTTATTTTGTTTATTCTCAAAACTGAGTTCACGGAACTCAATAATTTCCTTGGCATTTGGCATTCCCCATGAAAAAATTTCCTTAACTATTTTTTTCTGATTTAAGTAATTTATCAAATTTCTTTTTATTTACAGTTTGTCTCCTTTAATACCACAAGATTTTTTTTTTTTCAAATTAACATTGTAAAGTAGTTTGATCTCCTCATACTTTTTTTTATATATAAATTTAACATTGTAAATTTATCCATACAAGAGAATGACTTTGTTTAAAAAACCAATAGTAAAATAGTAGTTTGATCTTGTCGTACTTTTATTTTTATCAAATTAACATTGTAAACTTAACAATATAAGAGAATGACTTTGTTTGAAAAACAATTAGTGAAATGATAGTTTGATCTTATTGTACTTTAAAAGTATAATATAAATTAAATATCATGCTTCTGAAACGTAATATTTGGATGTTGAGAGTTCTAAACCACAATATTTAATTGATGTTATGGTTTCAAAATGCGATATTTGTTTAAATATTATGATTGTGAATTACAACATGTAAAATTTTAATTGATATAATAATTCAAAACCACGATATTAATTAAATTTTAAAGTGACTTTATATTTTATTGTCAGAAACTACTTCTGCAGGAAATAAAAAGTCAAGAGTTAAATCATGAAGTTTGTCGAGTGTTGCATGGTTATGTATTTTCCCTTAGTTCCTCGTACTCTATATCCTGTCTAGTATTCTTCATCAGTGTACAGCTGGAATAGTTTAGGAGACCCCTCGAATAAGGTCAATCTAGTTAAAATTGATTTTTTTTTGTCATGATAGTTGCTTTTTAGGTAGGCTTGTTGAAGAAAAAAGTACTTCAATAAAAAATTTTCGTGCCAGGATTGTCAAATAAGTGTCATCAAGGTATTTATAAATCTCGTGCTTATAAAAAGTGAAAAGATACTAAATATTGTAGTTTACAAACATGACATTTAATAAAATATTATGGTTCTGAATTATAATATTATTGAAATGTTATTTTTTTTTTACTGTGATATCCCCAAACCGTGTTGTTTCGCCAAAACCTTTTTATCTTGTATTCTTTTACCATTTATTTATATTTTGTGTGTTAATTATCTAATGTACCTTGAAGATTTGAGACTTTATTGTGCCGTAATGTGTTGTTGCATTTTATTAATTTTTTTCTATAGTTTTTAGAATTAAATTCAATTCTTATGGTAAAATTAATTTATATATTTGAGATTTCTTAAAATGGATTGATTCGAATTTTAAATGAAATTTAATTGTTAAATAATTACCAAAAGTAAATAAAATAAGAGATTGCTTGATTTGCTGCAATAAAATTAACTTTAAAAACAATATTTGAAAAATGTCTTTAACAACTCAAATCCTATTTTTTTACAAAACCCCGGGTATGATATAAATATTAAAGACTACATTGAAGGTTCGAAGATGGTGCCTTTTTACATATTTGACTTTTGGAAGATGAGATGAAAATAAACAAACAATAAGCATTCTGCTGTTTCAATTTAAGACTATGTCTAGTCTTTTTTCTTTTCTTTTCTTTCGAGTTAAGTAAGAAAATTCAATTTCATATATATATATATAAAAAAGAAATTTATTATGTTAAATATAAATAATGGATTGTAGTTAAACTGCCATTGAAACCCTTCTTTTTCAAGAAACTTACGAGTTCGAAGTTTTTTTTTAATCAAAAAGGAAAAAATGAATTCAACTAGGTATTTGGGTAAAAGTATTTTTCATCATGATAAAATTATTTTTAATAATTTGTGTCACTTATTTACTCCTACAAAAAAAATATGTTGCCTTTCACTTAGGGATATTATGGTCTTTTTAATTTTTTAAAATTAGTTAAATTACTGTTATGCCCTTAAAGAAAAAATCAACATAATTCTCTCACAAAGGTTTTTTCATCTTTTTACCATGGTTTTTTTTTTTTGTAATATCATGTTAGTTCAAAGGCATTGTTGTATTTTTATAAATGTTGAATAAAAAAAAAACCTTGTTGGCGTTTGCATCGCCCCTAATGCAACAGGACGATGCATGTTTCAAGATTTTTAGTGGTTTGGCATCAACAACCGTTTCTTTTTGTTTCTTTCTTCATTCTCTTCTCATCTAGATTTTCACGTCAAAACATAAAAGTTATAGAAATACCCTTTAATTTGTTAATTCTTCAGATTTGGTCCATATTATTTTTATTATAATTTTTTATCTTGAATAATTTATAAATTTGCTATGCATTTTCAATTTCATCCTTCTTCAATTTTTCCATCTTTCAAATTTAATTCTTGTTCTTGTTCTTTTGATTTTGATTTTGATTTTTTTTTGTTTTGGAATCATTTTTTAAATTGTTTTTGATTTATAATTTCACCCTTCTTTGGTTTTTTTTCCTATTATATTTAATTCTTATTATTTCGATTATCATTTTTTTTTTGTTTTGGGAAGTTTTTTAAATTGATTTGTAATAAAAATTTTGATTGGACCTGAATTTAGGGTTTCATGAGTTGCAAATTTTAAAGATTTGACTAGGTTTAAAATGTTTGTCCAAGTTTGCTGGGTTTTTTATTTTTTTTGTCTAATCTATTTTTTTTCGAGTTTCATCCTTTAATATTTATTCAATTGAAGATTGAGTTTTATTTTTTTAGCTTGCTTTCTATGAAATTTTTTGTTGGTCATAAAAATAACTTGATTATCTCAAGTCTTTTTATTTATCGTTTTTTATTGGGTTTTCTTTCGTTAATTCTTTAAATTGATAATTTTTCCTATTCCATCCTTCAATATTAGAAACAACTTTTTTAAACAATTTATAAATGTAAAATTATTTTTCTATTTCATCCCCTTTTATTTTTTTAATCTTTCAAATTGTGTTCTGACTCTTTTAATTTATATTTGTTTTATTTGAGATGATTTTTTAATTTATTTGCTTTCTCTAGGGTTTCTCACTGATTTTAAAAATGATTCAGGTTTTCTTAGGTCTTTTTATTTATTGTTCTTTGTTAGATTTTCTTTGGCTAATCAATATTAAATTGGTTAGAATCTGAGGTTCTTAATTTAACCTAAGTCTAGGATTTAATGAATTGCGAGTTTGAGGCTTTTGCCCGGGTTTAAAGGGTTGACCCTGGTTTTCTTGTGTTTTTTTTTTTTTAAGCTTTTTTTTTTAATTTTATCATTCAGAATTTATATCATTAGTAATTAGGTTTTTTATTATTATTATTTGTCTTATATATGATTTTTTTTACCGGTATTTGTTTTTGTAAAAATCTATATTTGTTTAGGATTTTTTATATATAGCTTTTTTTTCTCGGCCAGGTCTATGCTCCAGCTCATATTAAAAAAAAAACAAATAAAACATGCTTGCATCGTAAAATTACAAATGTTTTTCAATTCCACCTTTTCATTTTTTTTTTGTCTTTTAAATTTGTTCCTTATTCTTTTTATTGCTTAAATGTTTTATTTGTGATAATTTTTTTAGATGTTTTTCTTTACAATTTCATCCTACATAGTTTTTTTTTCCTATTAAATTTGATTCCTATTATTTTTATTGCTATATTTTTTGCTTTTGAAAGTTTTTAAAATTGATATTTTTTCATGATTTCATCATTCAAAATTAAATTGGTTGAGAATTAAGCTTCTTGATTCATCTCGGGTCCAAAATTTCATCGGTTGCGAGTTTTAGACATTTTACCAGGTTTAGGAGGTGCGTCCAAGTTTCCTTAGTTTTTTTTCCTTTTTTATAGATTTTTTTCTATATTATTATTTATTGTTTGTCTTCTATAGGATTAGTCTCGGGTTTATGAACTGGGTCACTAGTTTCAAAGCTTAACGTGGTTTGAATTTTATTTTTTTTGTATATTTTTGAATTTATTCATTTCAATTTCACCCTTCAACATTTAATTTATTGGAAACTGGTCTTCATGCTTTTTTCTTTTTCTTTTTTGGTTTATCTTGATCCAATGCCAATGGTCATGGAGTTTGTAGGTTAACTCGAGTTGACTCATATTTTTTATTGTTGATTTTTTAAATTAAATTTGTTTTTTTTTGTCCTTAAACATTAAATTGTTCAATAATTGAGTTTCATGATTTTATTCAATTTTCTTTCGAACACTGCCACTCTGGTATTTTAGTTGGGTCAGAGATTTTGCATCTTGACTCGGGGTGGGCTCGAATCAAGGTTTTTTGTCCATTTTTTAATTATATTTATTTCTTAATTTTTTTCCTTTAACATTTTATTTGTTGGAGATTGAATTTTAGCCTTTTTCTTTCTATGATTTTACCATGTTCTTATTTAATTTATTAGGAATTGGTCTTTAAGCTGTTTTTTTTCTTGCATTTTTTTTATGAGATTGTCTCAATCTTATATCTATGGTCATAGAGTTTGTGATTTAAACCAGTTTAACTAAGGATTTTTTGTATTATTATTTTTTGTTTCTCC
>Ga0325403_1002215_pt1 | contig 17028 bp, 17 predicted proteins | sample PopdelMetagenome_19_FD_205665 | JGI IMG/M metagenome (GOLD analysis project Ga0325403, IMG submission 205665) | Populus deltoides microbial communities from Bellville, Georgia, United States - Xylem-PdKOR-R4 | ecosystem: Host-associated > Plants > Phyllosphere > Stem > Wood/Secondary xylem...
AATTAAAATGATATATTTTTTAAGTTAAAAAACATTATTGATAAGAAATTAAATAAAAATTAAAACGAGTCTTACATTGATTTCAAACAAGTTTTTGAGTTATGAGTTTTACTTACCTATTGACAAACCAGGTTAACTCCAGACTCTGCTCAACATGAAAAATTGTTGTGATTACCGGGTTAACCCGTATGCTTAATACGGATCAGGGACGTTGAGCGCCGCTCGTGCCGGCAGTGAAGGCACGTGTGCTCAGTAGCCACGGCAATAAGGTACACATGACTGGCATGGGCCTATGCCCCATGTGTGTTTTTTACAGGGAAGCGAAGGGGAGGAGGACGGTGGAGTCAAAAAGTGATGGTATTTTATTTTGACAGCTTTTTTGAAAAAGGGCTTCCCGGCTCAGCTTCTCAGGGAACAGCAAATTTTTTTTTTTTTTTTGGGTTTTATCATAATATCTTTCTCTCGCTCGATATAGCTAGCGCAGCTTCTCCGTGGAACAGACCAACTAGATAGTTACTTCTTTTATCACACCTCTTCTCACTCGCCTTTCAGTCCGTGATTTCACTATTTATTTCAAATGGTAACGGTCCATTTTGCAGTCTTTAATTAATATCTTATATGCCGTTGTTGTTTTTTTATTTAGAAATATATGTATTTTTTTTTAAGTAACTACCTTCTCTGTATTTCAAATTCACAACTAAATTTGTTAATTTATATGCACATTTATTTTTTTATTTTTTTAATATATTGAATGGTTATTTGCAAAAGTTGTCTTAGTATTTTATTATTAATCAACTTTATTGAATGAAAGTCAAGAGACTTCGATGGTGAAAAATAAAAAACGGTGGTGTTCACGTGAGTTGAATGACCTTGTCTCGTCACCACAAGGCCCGTGCGAGCAACGCTCCAAGGAAGAGACTGAAAGACGTACGCACGGACCACCAAAGTTTCTGTCAGCAACCAAAAAGTAAACTAACTGAAACGGACTCCATATCCTCCTGTTATAGTGTTATTATAAAATTACCAAAACCACCTTCTCTAGTCCAAGCAGGCTCTCTTGTCGAGACAGGCAGAGCAGAGAAAGGAAACGACCCCGAAACCCAGAATCCCCCACACCTCCTGCTCTCTTCCTTCGTCCCTGTGCCTCTGCCTGACTACTGGCTCTGTCATGATATAATTATAATTCTTTTGAAGAAAGAAAAAGCATTTATCTTATATATAATTATATCTCCTTGTGTACGCGCTGTGTCAAATGGGATTTCTCGTGGTTTAAAATGGAATCATAAGTAGCTACCTCAGTGGTCATTAATGAATGACATTTACCACTTTACTAGTTACCAACCACCACAGCATCAAAATCTATCATCAACTCTTTACTACCAGTGCTAGAGCTACGGGTCCAGCAGCAGCAGCATTATTTTGGTTTTGCAGTTGAACTAGTGCTGCTGCGGTGGTATCCCTTGTTCCAAAACCAAGACCTTCTCTTCTCTTAATTTGGTATCCATCCCGCCTTTTACGCTACTCATTTTCTACCACATTGCTACTTCATGTCTGCTGCTAACTTCGATGTTCGTGTGGACGATGTACGACTACGTTTCTAATTAATTTCAAGTTCTGTGTTTGGTTTTCTCGTACTTTGTCGTTTCTTCCCTTGTTTTGCTTTGTTACTCGTTATTTTTTCTTCTTGTTTGTAATCTTTGAATTCTTGGACTCTCTCTCTCTCTCTCTCCCTCTCCCTGTGAGTGTGTGTGTGTTTTTATTTAATTTCTTAGTTTAAGTACTGCTAATCTCTCCTTTTAGGGGAGTGGGATTTGTTTAATGTTTGTGCATGCTCTGCTGTCAACTGTAAACACTGCTTCTCCTCTCTCGTGCTTCTATTTGGAGGCTGAAGGTACCTTGTGTGTGTGTGTGTGTGCGCCTGTTCTTCATTTAAAGTGGTTGATGGAGAAGATGTGCTACATTAGTGCATGCCGTTTTTAACTATTTTGTGGTTCAAACCTTTTGTTTTTTTAATTTTCTTTTCTCACACTTGGTTATGCCGGTTTTCCTTTGATGAAAAAGAAAAAGAAAAAGAAAATGAAAATGAGGAGATTAATTGTTGTTATAATTACTATTTCATGGATATTGTAAAAAATCCGTTTACTTTCCGTTCTATAAAGTTATGGGTTTTATAGAGTGAACAGGAAATAGAGGGTCTGATTGTCTTGTTTGGTCCTTTGAAATGTTATCTTTCTCTTTAATGAATAGATAAGATATGGAGATTTGTTTCTTATCTAGGATGTTTGGTTTTTTTGTTCTTTCAGGATGGGAATGCAGCTCTCGATGGTGATGGATCCTGAAATTTGATTTTGGAGTGTCCTGAAGGAATTCATTTGTTACTCCTACTATTTGATTTTGGAAAATGGCAGATGGGCGGCGACATTCTGTTGATATTCCCATCACAAGAACCCTTATAGCCCTTAGGAGAGTGAGGTCACTAAGGGATCCCTCAACCAATTCTATGAGCAAATTCTCTGCTTTATTGGAAAATGCCAACTGGGAAACGAATTCCACCAAAGATATATCTTTACAGTCTGCCAATGGTTCCAAAGAAGGTGGATCAAACCATAATAGTGTTTCGGGATGGAAAAATTTAGGTCTTGATGGACAGAGTAAGCAACAAGTTGATAATTTTGATTCCGGAAGTGATTTTGAAAAATCCAAGTTAATTTTCGGTGACAGTTTGGGTGGAGCGAAAAATATGGATGCTCATTTTAGGACCAAAAAGGTGGAAGGATTGGATAGTTGTAAGGAAGAGATTAATGGAACCATGTCGTTGAGTGAAGTGTATTATGGCAGTCACAGAAACAAAGAGCTGGACTTGGTATGCATCACACCTTCGAGTAATCATTTGGAGGATGTGGATTCAACTAATGGACCCATTGCAGGATCTCCACTAGGAGACAGTACAGACCAGTCTGTGACAAGACGAAAATCTCGATACAAAAATCAAGTCCAGTCATACGGCGGGGTGGGTGACATTTTGAGTCGTGTAGGTAGTCCACGCTTTTCTGTCAGTGATGCCTTCTCAAGCCAAGGCACATCATTGTTTGCAAACAAAGAGGCTGATTTCATGGTTCAAAAAGACCACGGATGTGGGATAAGCTGCTGCTGGACAAGAACCCCAAGACTCAGAGATTCAAACTCATATTCTGATGCTGAAGGCAATCCATTGTTGTCCAGGGATGTAGCTGAGACAAGCCCTTGTGGGAAGAGGAGCTGGAAGCATGCTACAAATGAAACTCCTAGGAGTTTGAGTCAGAAATTTAGGCCAAAATCTTTTGACGAGCTTGTGGGACAAGGTGTAGTGGCAAGGTCTCTTTTGGGTGCCATTTCTAGAGGAAGGATAACCTCTTTATATCTCTTCCATGGTCCTCGTGGCACTGGCAAGACCTCTGCCTCAAAGATATTTGCTGCTGCCCTGAATTGCCTCTCACATGAGGAGTCCAAGCCATGTGGTCTCTGCCGAGAATGTTATGTGTTCTTTTCTGGAAGGAGCCAGGATGTGAAAGAAGTGGACTCTGTGAGAATTAATCAGACCAAAAGGATTAGATCCCTTATCAAGGATGCATCAATGCCACCGATTTCATCACGTTTCAAAGTTTTCATTGTTGACGAGTGTCATTTGTTGCATGGAGAGACTTGGGCAATTGTTTTGAATAGCCTAGAGAACCTTTCTGAAAATGTTGTCTTTGTAATGATCACTCCTGAACTGGATATGCTACCGAAAAGTGCAGTCACTCGGTCTCAAAAGTATCATTTTCCAAAGATAAAAGAAGCTGATATAGCTGGCAGATTAAGGAATATCTGTGTTGAAGAAGCCCTTGACTTTGATCAGGTTGCCTTGGACTTCATTGCGACTAAGTCAAGTGGTTCCCTTAGGGATGCAGAAATTATGCTTGATCAATTGAGTTTGCTCGGTAAAAGAATCACAATGACCATGGTCCATGAGCTTGTGAGTGATTTCTTTTCTTATGAATATTTATTGCATATTTCTTCTCATCAAATTAACAGAAATGGTCATGTTATTGTACAGATTGGAGTTGTTTCTGATGATGAATTGCTTGGCTTGCTGGATCTGGCTTTGTCATCTGATACTTCAAGCACTGTTATAAGAGCCAGGGAGTTGATGAGGTCCAGGATTGATCCTATGCAACTTGTATCTCAGCTGGCAAATCTCATAATGGATGTTCTTGCTGGTAAATGCAAAGATGATAGTTCTGAAGTCAGAAGAAAGTTTTCAAGGAAGCATTCTTGTAAGTCTTGTATTTTCAAATATGTTTCCTGTCTAGCTTTGGAAATAACTGTTATTGTTAGTAACATTTACATGAATGCTTTGCTAATGGTTCTTTAAGACTCATTTGGTATTTCATCGTGCACTCTTTCTGACTTTGCAAGTTTACTCTTTGTCGGTTAAAGCCACTGGGCATGGCAGGATGAATTGGGCTAATGATAGTTTATCAGTTCAGTGAACTGTCCCAAACAAGTTCAAACTGCTTGGCACCAGTTTAATCATCAGTGACGTGTCACAATGTGTACAGACAATGGGCATACATGGCTCCAGGCATAGCATTATAGGCCAGATCCATACTGATTTTTCACCCATGGGAAACTCTAGATGCTTTGCTGGAATATCATTAGCATATTTACCACTTGACTATCTAGCATGTGATGCCTGTTTAAACTGTGTATTGTTTTCAACTTCAAGATGTACATGTTCACCCTTTGTTTTTAGTTGTGTCATCTACTTTTATTTGTCACTATATTTGCATATCTTTTTTATATGATGAAAGTTGCAAGTTTCTTTTTTTACAGCTGAAGCTTCAAGATGTACATGTTCACCCTTTGTTTTTAGTTGTGTCATCTACTTTTATTTGTCACTAAATTTGCAATCTTTTTTATATCATGAAAGTTGCAAGTTTCCTTTTTTACAGCTGAAAGGGACATGCAGAGACTGAGTCATGCCCTGAAGATACTTTCTGAAAGTGAGAAGCAACTGAGAATGTCAAGAAACCAAAGTACATGGCTCACGGCAGCTCTCCTGCAGTTGAGCTCACTGGAAGCCTCGGCTGTGGATGTGAATGATTCAAAGTCTTCAATCAGAAATGGACATGACAGAGGTCAGGATGTTAACTATAAGCACTAATTAATTGTCTTTGTAGTATTCAGTTCATTTAAGTGTATTCTCCCTCCCTCTCTCTCTTTCTCAAATAAAGCTAATTCTTTTGGATACAGATGGAGGCTTTTCCAGCACACCATCCACTGGGGAGAGCTTGAAGTATCTTGCCCTGTATTCATGTGAAGACAGTAAGTTGCAAAAATCACAAGTACAAGGGGGTTGTCAAGCGACATTAGATACTATATGGAAGAGAACTAGTGAATTATGCCAATCAAATTCACTCAGGAATTTCCTAAGGAAACAAGGGAAACTATCTTCTCTTCATATTAATAGAGGTACATTCAGGCGATGTTTTTTTTCAATTCTCTGCTTCTACCTTTACCATACTTGGCTCATTTAGCACATGAAGGATTGGCCATACATGTACTATGCTGTCAGTGTCACTAAATGACTTTCGAACAATGGATTCATAACCAAACTTTATGTCAGTCTACTGCATTGAAAACCATATAAAATTATAGATAGCACCATAACTAGGGAGGCCTATCCTAATAATTACTTGCTTTAATGCTATTAGACAAACAGGTTAATGGACTTGCTGTCACAAATCTCTTCATGAAGCTTGCCTTTACCATGCTTTAGTTGCTTATATTGGCAAGCTGAAAGTTGTAATGGCATGGCAACATCTGGCAATATCGATCACTTTCTTCCTTCATAAACCCTGTAGATGTTGGTAGAATATCTCATCTTTGCTCAAAGGGTTCTCTTTACCAGCTTAATTATAAGTTTTTTTGAATGCATGGAATGTGTTTCTGTATCTTGCAAGTGATGGCTGAGCTATATTGCACTTCAGGTCTGGCAGTAGCTGAATTGGAATTCCATCATTCTGACTATGCATCCAAGGCTGAAAAGTCATGGAAGCTTATTGCAAGTTTGCTGCAAACAATTTTGGGTTGTAATGTTGAAATTCGGATCAATCTTGTACTTTGTGCTCCTCCTGCATCGAAATGTGCCAAACTATGGAAGCAATCTTTTTGTTTTTTTGGTTGTTCTCGGAGAATGAGGCACAAATCACAACCACCCATTGAATGTGGCATTGACTCCGACTACTCTGATCACATCTCTGAAAGGCCTATGATAAGAGAGAGAGCTATTTCAGCCTGTCCCTCTGATTCTCGATCCCAGATACCACACAACTGTTATCACAGAGCGGAAGTAGTGAGGGCTCTAAGAAACAGTGAAGGGAATGTGCTGAGCATAGGGACAACCTCATCTCTCAGATCACTTCATGATGATACACCTAAAACCCCTGGGTATGGATTTTCTTCTTCAAAGGCTGGGGGAAACGACCTTGACTATACAGTTTTCTCTAGTCAAGAGGCTGAGGATCAGCCGAACTGCTTTCCTAAAAGTCTCAGACTGCAAAAGATGAGACATTCTTCAGAGAATACTCAAGTGGTTTGTATAGGTAATCATCAAGAGAACCAGATGGGAAGAAGAAACCTATTGAAACATGCACTAAAGCCAATGATTCATATGTTTTGAGTGGCAACGACTACAACTCCACCACTGAGAATGGGTAAGAGCTCTCCTAGCATCCAATCTCATTTGTACATGCATTGTGTTCAATAGAACTTGCGCGAGACTCCTTGAATAGTGGAAGTTTATTCCTAAGGTGAGCCGTGCAGCGAGTGAAGTTTTTAGCATTACTGTGTCTCATGATCAGTTCAACAATGAGACATTTGTCAAGTGGTCTCCAACCAAGTGCAAATGTGATGTGTAAACGCTCTTGTTATTGAAAGATTACTCTTCAATGTTCTGTATTTTCATTTCTTTTTTCCACACTGCAAGTACTTATCAAATTCTTCGATCCCTCATTTGGCAGGGTAAGGGAGGATTCAGTTGCTCTTTGCTGGAGAATTCCCACGTTCCGGCAAACAAGGTAAAACCGGAGATGCTTTTAGAACTAGACATGTCTTGAAAGTTACTTAATGGCCAATAATATGTTAATCTGGTGTTGATAATTGGATGCTCTTTCCTGTCGGGAAACTTTCCTTCTTCTCACGCCATCTTTTATCATCTGCTTCAATTTTATTTTGTTTTTGGTTCTTGAATTCTCATTTGGCAATTATGATTTTGCTTACTACAAGCAAGATGCACAGCGAATATCTTACTTCTCTGAGTTAGAAACACAACTGAGTTACCAAAATATTGCTAGCACCACCATATTCAATGTTGACTTGATTTCTGCATTTGTGAGTAAAGGGGTGTCAATGTTGCAGGCATGGGAGCTGGCCCCTCAGCAACGAAGATCACCTCTGGTTCGGTGGGCTCTTCTCTGCGCCACTGCAAAGTAGTTCTGCTGCATAAGGAAAGATGAAAGAACTTTTGTGTGGGCTGAAGAGGAGCTTCAAATATGCTTTTTGTACATATATATACATATAAACAGAATTCTGGGCATATCAGTGTATGAATATCGTAGCTCTTTCAAATTGAAGTAGTTTCAGTATGTAGCTAGTTCAAATCATGGAAGCACGGATGATCTTAACAATCAATGTGATTCTTTTCATCCCTTAATTATATGTAATTACCATATTATTTTGGTTACAAATTTAGCAAAAGCTCTTACTTAGCATCTAAACAGTAGAACCCCAAGTGTTGCGTTTTTACAAGTGTAAAATTGCGTTTTATATTTATTTTTAGTGTATAAAAATAAAAAAAATCTAAAAAAATTGATTTGAGGTATTTTCAAGTAAAAATATATTTTTAAAATTATTTTGCTATTTGAAATTATAGTGTAAAGTATTTTTAAAATAACTTTTTATTTGAAAAATATTTTAATTATTTTGTTTAATTTTGGATCCATGGTCTCAAAGTTATCAAAAGCAATAGAAAACATTAAAAAGCACTTTTAAGTACCCAAAAGTGTATATATATATATATATATATATATAAACACTCACAGACACAAACCTAAAAGAGTTTTTATAATTTTAATATTAGGGATAAATTAAATATGCTTATTGAAAGTTTTTTTTTTTTTTAAAAAAACCATGCTTTCAATTCTTATTCAATCGAGTAATATTAGAGAGCTTGGCCCAGTCGATAAACCTTATATAGCCCATCTTAAAGGCCCAAAACACAACAAACAAATTTAAAAGACTGACTCCCTGTGATATATATATATATATAGCCCACATTAAAGGCCCAAAACACAACAACCAAATTTAACAGACCGACTCCCTGTGATATATATATATATATATAGCCCACATTAAAGGCCCAAAACACAACAACCAAATTTAACAGACCGACTCCCTGTGATATATAATACAGCACAGCATGAGCTTGAAGCATTTTTGAGTTGAGCAGAGATAGAAAAAATGAAAGCAACGGAGAAGGTAACCGATGAGGATACAATAAAAATATTGTGCCCTAGACTAATACTAATAAAAAAGGAACCGGGTCTCCAATGGCTTATCGGATCTCCATTTTTCCCTCCTTTCACTATCATTTCCACCTTAAAATCCATCCACACCTCCTTCTCTTCTTCCTCTCCAGACTTCATCAAAGAATCAGGTTCTCTCTCTCTCCATCTATTAAATTTCACAATTTTCTCAACACTGTCTGATTTCCTTTTTATTTAACCATTTTTTTTCGCAGACGACTTGCGGACGCTGTTGATAAAAGGATTTGACGTAATCGGAGCGTTAGTTGCTGGAGGTTCGAGTTCTGATGATGGTGAGAAGAATGCTCGAGAGGCGATTGGTTGGGCGAGGAAATTGAGAGAGTTTGTAATTGGTGGTGGAGGAGAGAATTTGGAGAATCGAGAATTGATTGGTGCGGTTGCGGGTTTGAGTGGTGGTGATGTTAAGTTTTTTGTGGAGAGAAATGGAAATGTAATGGCCGTTGATAGTGTTGTTTATGAAGAGAATCAAGAGAATTTTGTTTGGGAGAGAGGCTGTTTGTTTCGATGTAATCTTCCTATTAAAATGCCGGTTTATTTTCCGGTGAAGAACGAGACTGGTGAGTCTTAACTAGCCGTCGTCATCATCATCATCATCATTGTTATTGTTATTGTTATTGTGCTTTTAAATTTGGAAGTTAAAATTCAGATATGGGGAATTTATTGGGTGTTGAAAGTTAGTGTTTTGTTAATTACTTTTGGTATCTCTAGTTAGTTTAGATCTTAAAATGGTATTGGAACCTACTTAAGGAGCTCAAAGTCAATGTGATTGTGTGGACATGGAGGAATGGAGATATGAGAGATTTGAAAAGGACACTGATTAAGAGAAAGTTATCCACTTAAGAGGTGCAATAAGGACCAAAAATGAATCATTGACGAAGAGTGTTTTAATTCTAGCTGATGCTAAAAATATTTTCGGTTAAGGTGGCAAGTGCAAAGGCACTCAAATGTTAGGGGTTTAGAGGATCATATAACCCTTGGGGTGGCTTCAGGCAGTTAGAGTTGAACGCTTTGTGAGCTGGGTGAATTGAGTTGTTTCTTTCTCAAACCATGTCCTAGTTATTGGAATTTGTGTTCTTAGTTTCTTCACAAATGTGTATATGATGTTATAAATCGGACACTTTCAGTGATACTCATTTAAAGGGTCCTATTGTTGTATTTCAGATGCAGAAAAGATGTACTTGCGTGCAGCTGAAGCGGTTGCTAGCAGTTTCAAAGACCCATTGGCTAGCTACATGGTAGAAAGATTAAGCAAAGACATATCAAGTGTACCTCAACCTGTCATTATCCGTGGTGTAGACTTGGATTTTAACACAGATCTCACAAATATCAAGCTTGTGGATGACAAAGCTGCTCAAGATTCTGATGCAAAAAAATTGACATGCGCACACTTTTGTTTGAAAAGCAAATCTTCCCCGGGATTGATTTCTGTAGAGGTAAAGAAATAGCATTTTAGCTGTTTCTCATGGCATGATTTTCATGTTGGAGATAAAGGGGGTTCTTGAATACTTTTGATTTCTTAGGTAGTTTATCTGATCTGACATTGCATTCGTCATGAATTATCACAAATGACCAGCATTCTTTATTTCTTTTTTCCTTTTTTCATAATGTATGTTTTTCTGCTTAGAATGCAGATGTAATCCAAGTGAGCGTTCTGTTCAATAGTTCAGGAAAGCCCCCTAAATCTTCAGCACCCCTTGCAGAATATTTTCCAGGTATCAGCAATCTTAAACACTTTTTTGTTTATGTTCAGTGTATTTGGATGACAATAGTTATAGTCGCAATTTCACAGTGGTTTCATGTCTTAACTCACTGTAATGCAAAATTGACTTTGTGATTTCAGCTTTGGAAGAAGCCAGACTCTTTTTTGTGAATTTTGAGCTGGAAGTGCTCTGCTATGTGGCAAAGGATCTTCTGCTGATGTCTGCAATTTCAAAGTTGATCATCCCTGCTTTAGTTGACCAGTTCGATTCAATGAAAAAGGCAGTCTTGCCCAAACTCTTAGTTCAACACCCACAGGTGAGACATTGTCAATGCATCTGAAAAAACAAACCATACACTTGTGTTATGTGCAAGCTGATGTAAAATAACCAAGCTATATAATTGTTGATTTTTAGCAGAGCAAGGGAGAGAGGTACCCATAGAGTAGTTAGTGGTGGTAAAAAATTAGCTTTCGATTGCATAGGTTTCAGAATTTTGCAATAAAGTCATAGATGTCATGTATAGCTTCCAACCTTCCTAAAACTAAGTACAGGTTACATTGAGTTAAAAAAAAAGGGTTTTGAAGAGCCCGTTTGGTATTGTGGTAGTGGTTTTTTTTAAGTGTTTTTTGCTTGGAAATCCATTGAAATAATATATATATATTTTTAAAATTTATTTTTGACATCAGAAAGATCCGAAAACAAAAAAACAAAAAAAAAATGAAATTTTTTTGAAAGTGCTTTTAAAACGTAAAAACAAATAGGCTTGAAGTAAAATATGCTTCTAAAACAGTAAATTTCTAAAAGACCATTAAGACAGAGCACCATAATATCCATGTGCTTTTGTCTCTACAATTGACCTGAGCAGAATGTCCTTATCATTGTTGCCTTTATCGCCCACTAATTCCAAAGATTCTTGTTACTGATGCAAAAATTACTGTCGCCTATCATGTTCTTTTTTCTCCAATTAAGCAGGAAGTCTTATTTTTCTTTGCAGCTATGTTCATATCACTTTAATCCACCTGGGCTGTTGCATCCTATAACAGTTATCTATGAACTCAATTATGGGGAGACAGAATTGAAACAAGGTAAGCACTAAGTAGTGGCAAAACCAAACTTTCTTCTGTCTTAAGAGAATTGACCTTCCAGAAAAAAAAAGATTTGTCATGTCTTTTAGTGGTTGCAGAGGTCGCTATCAACCAAAATTGATCCCTCCTTCCTTTTAGTGGTTTTGAAGTAGCACATACAGAATCTGAAACCATATTGATTGACTTCATTACATAGGCAGTTGATAATACTCTTTTGTTTTAAACACTTGGATTAGTATGTGAAGCTTGCCTTTTAGCCAGCTTATGCAGCAATATCAGTTCATATGAAGCTCTCATACATGTCAGCACATCTATCACACGAGTAATTTCTTGGTGTGTTTTTCATGGAGCTATTTTTAGCAAGTGAATAACTTCAAAGATGAGCCAGGGCAGATTCTATATTGTAGCTTGGTCTACTCTTAGTTTACTGGTTATAATCACATGTGAATCCTGTGTTCTCTCAAGTCACTTGAACTTGCTTTTTGTGCAGTTGAAGTCAGAAGATCCTTACACACGAGGCTGGGATTACCTTTTGATCGTCCGCTTCTAAGAATTGCTAATGCTCTTGATTTCTCTATGATGAAGGATGGTTCAGGAAACATCTCTAAACGAAAAGGTAACCGTTTAGTTTCAAATAGGAAACATTCTGCATGGTTTGCAGTGGGCGTCTACCTCTCATGTTTTCCTTTCCTATTTCTCACTTATTCTGTCTTTTATGTACTAACCTTAACATATTTCTATGATAACATCAGGGCCTTCTTTGCTCAAAGATGTACATATCGGGATTCCAAGTAGCGGGGGTCAGTGCTGCTGCTGTTTATTTTTCTGTTTTCCAGCAGTTCCTCAACCCTATTCATACTGAATTCGTACTTTTTATGCAGTCTCAGGAGGCGTTGTCTCTCTGGTTCAAGGTTCTTATGAATACCATCACTATCTTCAAGATGGCTTTGATGATTCAGTAATGAAACTTTCTTTCTCTGGTAGATTTTTGTTTTGAACATTCATCCTATTCTTTAATAGCCGAGGTATATACAGGGGCACCTAAGTTGGTTGTGTGGAAACATTGGTATATTGGGTAAATGATAACAGTCACTCTTCCTGATAGTATGTTTCTTGTTGTGAAAAAACTACAACAATTATTGATGAATATTGCAATAGAGGAGAAACCAGAAAAAACACAAGATTTAACGGGGTTCGACAATGTACCTACATCCACAAGAGCGAGGAGCTTTTATTTTTTCACTATGTCAAAATAGGGTTACAAAGTATGTATTTATAGTAGATCATAAACCGTCCAAGGAATCCTAACCATTCAAGGAGCATTAATAATTTTTTCTAATACCCCTTTACTATACTGCCACGCTTCACTTCGGCATTTGTCTATAAGCCACAAACTACAACAATTTTAGTGCTGCTAATGTGGAACAAGAGCATCTCAAGGCTTTTATATATTTATTTCTTGATCTTGTGTTGGATCGGTTGTGATTTGTTGACTTTTTATGGAATTCCAGAGTCTCTATGTTTTGGTGTTCATTTACCGCATTGTTAGGGAAATTCCTGGCATATATATTAATCATCTTTTGCACATTATTCCTAACTGTATCATGTTCATCATGTACTTGATAGGGCTGGGGCTGTGCTTATCGCTCTCTGCAGACTATCATTTCATGGTTCAGACTCCAACACTACACATCCATTGATGTTCCTTCTCATAGGTATGAATACCAGGAACATTTTGGAGTTTTTAAGATTACCTTTACCATGTGCTTCAGTTGGCCTAATAGTTGTACTTGATAAAAAAAAGTCTGGTTTCAATATGTGATTAATTCTGATAAACCAGCATTTGTTGTAGGGAAATACAACAAGCACTTGTGGAGATCGGAGATAAAGATCCTTCTTTTATTGGATCACGTGAATGGATTGGTGCTATTGAGTTGAGCTTTGTTTTAGATAAACTTCTGGGCGTACGTATGCATGCCATCCAACTTGAAAACTAACCTTTATAACTGATATTGGGGGTTTTCAGTTGGCATTTGTATATACTGTTGCAAGTGTGCTCAGAATCTTTTGAAATGTCAAATTTCTGCCGTTGGGTTTTGACAGGATGATTTGTTGTGTTTAACAGGTAAGTTGCAAGATCATAAATGTTAGATCAGGAGCTGAGCTTCCTGAAAAATGTCGAGAGCTGGCCTTGCACTTTGAGAATCAAGGAACACCTATTATGATTGGTAAGTGGATAAAATATATAGATATGGTTTCTCCCAATTATTTTCTACGGAATGCATCTTCTCTCTATGAAAAGATCAATCATGCTATGATGGACGCTTTTCTGCATGGTGTTGTATAGTGTTCCACAAGAAAGGAAAAATATAGAAACTGAATAACCAAAATACTAGTCTCTTACTATGTTGTGCGTAAATGTAGGTGGTGGTGTTCTTGCATACACCCTTCTAGGAGTTGATTACAATGAAGTGAGTGGAGATTGTGCATTTCTAATACTTGATCCGCACTATACTGGCAATGATGATCACAAGAAAATTGTAAATGGTGGATGGTGTGGATGGAAAAAGGCTGTTGATAGCAAGGGAAGGAATTTCTTTTTACATGACAAGTTCTATAATCTTCTCCTGCCGCAGAGGCCCAGCATGGTGTAGTAGGAGGAAACACAGATAGACAAACAATCTGATACTCCCAAGGCTCAACCCCTTTATGTAGAAAGTGAAATCTTTTAGCAATTTGCTTGACATGAAGAGTGTTATATTTAGTAGGGGTTGATATAAGCCACAGTAAATTTCTCAAGTGTTGAGATTTCAATTTCGAGTGTGCAGCGAAATCTTTTAGCCTTTTGACCACTGATTTCTTATTCAATTTAGTCTTACTTTTCACTTGCCTCCACCTCCTCCTAAAAAATAAAAAAAAAACTCATAATCTCTTGCATTTCCCTTACAAACACGCAGCCTGTCCCATGTTTTGAAATTCAATGGCTACCTTCAACGGCTCAATCTACAAAGCCCAGCAACCAGCCATGAAAAGACTCATAATCCTTCAAAGCTTCCTTCCCCGGACTTCACAAGTATAAAATCTAAGAATCTTTTCATTATTTTCTTCTACCTGTCAATGGACCTGACCTTGCTTGTCTGCCGCTCATCCTCGTTGGTTTTGCCGCCCTTGTTTAAATATGTAAAAGCATTCCTTCTTCTTTCATTTAAAACATCATCAATTTCAGGAATGTTTCTTTAAATTAAGTGAAATCAAGAAAAAAAAAGATAAAGCGTAACACGTTGCTTGTTGCAAAAAAAAACCCATACAAATATCTCCTCTTCACGCGTCCCTTGTTCTTCCCTCACCCTGTAAGAGCCTTATCCCTCCATCCCCTCCCTCGCCGGGAATAGAATAACTACAAAGGGTAGTTTAGTAATTGAAGTAGCCGGGAAAAACCCTAAAGATGTTCCAAGTTCCAACCCTGCCGAGTGGACACAAAAGACAGAACAGTCTGTAGACATAAATCCACGTGGATACTCAAGCGGTAATATACCCAAAAACCCCCGGTGACGTGTAACCGTAATCGTAGCCTCCCTATAAATAACGTACACTTCCTTTCCTCTCCTCTCCACCGTTCTCATCCATTTCCTTCCCACTCTTCTCACCTCTCCCTAACTATAGATTGAGACAAGAGAATACCTTACTCTAACTTACTACATCAATCCAGGATCCACTCGTATCGGACCTTCGTTTCGTTCCATCTCATCTAGGGTTTTATCCTTCTATTCAATTCAATAATCTTGCTTTTTTTTATTCTTCTTTTGGATCCGAATCGGAGGTGCTCCGATTTGGAGATCCGGTTGCTTCTCGTGTCTGTCTTGGCTCGAGATCTGAGCCAAGCACAGAAGTATCGGGTTCGGCTACGGGCTCCGTTTCTTAGATTTAATCTTCTCTCTTCAAGTGTTCACACGTTCAATCCTCTTACTTTCTCTCTCTGATAGTGATACTGTCGGTTGTTGTTTTCTTTGAGTGGGTGTTTGGTTACTGAGAGAAGGAGGGAAAGTGAAAGAGAGTGAGCATTTTGAATTTTTTTTCCCTTCAGTTTCTGTTTCCTTTTATATTTCATGAAATATCTTTTATTCACTCATTTTATGTTATTTAGAAACTAAGAATGTTTACCTTATGTATTTATTTATTTTTATTTAATTTGCAGTTTAGATTTGAGGATTGTATAGATTGGACAAGTGTAAAAATGGCGACGAGTGACGGGTTTCTGACGGATGAGCAGAGGGAAATGTTGAAAACAGCGAGTCAAAATGCAGAGAATTTGTTGTCTTCGTCTCCCAAGGGTTTGTTCCCATCCCCATTGTTCTCTGACCATCACTTAAAAGTTCCTGCTGCGGGGAAATCCGGTACTGCTGGGAATGCGGTGAGGCATGTCAGGAGATCACACTCGGGGAAGCATGTGCGTGTTAAGAAAGGTGGGTTGCAAATGGAGTGGTTATAATTTGTATGATGACTTGTGAGTAATAGCTTGCTTAATGGATGTATAGCTTCCTTTGTTTTGAATATCAATATAAAATTTGAATCGATTTAGCTTTTTATCTTGCTTACATTCATATGGTCATTCTGATGATCTAGTGCAATTGTGCCATTGTATTTTGGGATGAGATGCTTTCGGATTATCTTAAATTTATTTGAGGGATTGAAAATAGATGTATTGGATTGAGGTTAGAACATGGCTTAATTAACTTTATAGATTTCAGATAAAATATGCTTGGATAGAAGGAAAGATCAATAGTAGTGAAATGGGATAACTGGGTGATAATATGGAAATTGATTGAAAACCTACAAACAATGTGCTTCTTTTTTGAGAATGTGTGAAACACTCCTTGCAGCGTACTTTACTGAACTTAATAATTGTTATCGCATGGTTTAAGCTTGTGGGTCTATGACACTTTACTGAAGAGAGAATATTTATTAGAATGTTTAAGGATGAGTATGTTACTTGTGAACTTTTCCTTTATGATTTAACTTTTTAATGTGTCTTGTGGAGGCCGTTTATCTACATTTAGAAGATATATTATCTTTACATCCGCGTTTAGATTTTTTTGCATCTATTATCTGCTGAAAGCGGTGATAACTGTGTATGTGAGCCCAAGAAACTCTGGATATTATTGATGATAATAAGCATAATGTATGGCTAAGGAGATTTTCATTTTCTTCTTGGTGCATGATAGTTGTAAGATTAAAGTTATTAAATGCTGTTACATTAATTAATTTGTCCTCATTGCCTACTCTGATCAGCATAGTTTGTGAAATATTTATTCTGATGATACGATATAACCTTCACAGTGAAAGTGACCTGTGTATAAATTTTAAAGGGAAGTTAAGGGACATAATACCCGGTTCAATGGTTGAATGCCATCCAACTTTAATCTAATGTAGTCTAATGTTTAGTTGTATGTTGATGATGCTGATTGAAAGAATTGACGAATATCAAATACTACAAATTTGATGATATATACCGGTCTTGTATCTTCACTGAATGACTGGGATTTTTTGGTTTGAGGGGAGCCTGGCCTGTAGAAGACCAATGGCTCCTTTGGGTTCAGAACACAGAAAAAGTGCTCT
>Ga0325403_1002217_pt1 | contig 17022 bp, 20 predicted proteins | sample PopdelMetagenome_19_FD_205665 | JGI IMG/M metagenome (GOLD analysis project Ga0325403, IMG submission 205665) | Populus deltoides microbial communities from Bellville, Georgia, United States - Xylem-PdKOR-R4 | ecosystem: Host-associated > Plants > Phyllosphere > Stem > Wood/Secondary xylem...
GAGCGATGATGTTGATAAGATGGTTGTTGCTGCACTAATTATGACAGCGACAGCAGGTTGGTTGCATTTAATTTGTTCTTGAAATGTATTTAGGAAAAAGATAATTTTATCCCAATTATATATTTAATAATTTTTTTCAAGAATAATTTTGTTATTATATTATTTTAATTCATAATAATTTGTGTTTAGATAAATAATAAAAGAAATACTAAGCTTTTTTTAGTTCAGTAAAAGGGACATTAAACTTCATTAGTATATTATATAATTTGGTATTATAACGTTATGTGATTTTTTAAAATATTTTTTAGTTTATTTTTATTTTTAAATAATATTTTAAAAATATAAATATAATATTTTTATTTATAAAAAAACAGAAATTGACATTGTAAAAAAACAAAAAGTACGTAGTAGAATAATGGTGGTAAAAAAAGAGATTTGATGTGACGAGATAGTGGCAGGGAGGCAGTAACTATGCTAGCAGCGTTGGATGCTGACCTCAGATCTGATCGAGTGGCGGCGGCGGCGGCGATTAGGGTATTGTTTAATGGAATCTTTCGCGGTCTACGTTCATTGAGCCAATGGGAAATGACGTGGCTTTTGGACATCTCTAGGGTACCTAAACAGAATAATGACTGCGTCCACGAATCTGGTTCGTCACGCGCTCTACTCTTTGAACCTTCTTCCTATCACGTCCTAGTACACTCAATGCATCTCCTCTGCTTGCGGGCTAGTTCATTTTTTTATTGCTACCCTTACTTTATTGCCAATTATAGAAATACATGGTCAGAGCCATCTTGATTCCTGCACAAATTACCAGAGCTGTTTTCCCACATTTGTCTCCATTTAGACGGCAAATAGTAACTTGGAAAATATCAAATCTAAATCACCCCTAGATAGGATTAGATGAAGATCAATTTATATGATATTTGTGTTTGTTAAATGTTTGATTGATATTCTAGAGTGTGACAAGGATGATATTTTAGAGGAGGATAATTATTGTAGTTTAAAATGTATTTTATTAAGAAATATATTAAAAAAATATTTTTTATATTTTAAAAATTAATTTTAATATTAATATATTAAAACAATAAAAAAATATAAAACAATTAATTTAATTTTTTTTTTAAAATTTAAAAACTGATTTATTTGAGATTGTGGTAATAATGATGGTTTAAAGTATTTTTCAATTAAAAATATATTAAAATAAATTTTTTTAAAATTATTTTTAATATTAATATATAAAAAATATAATATTTTTTAAGTAATATAATTTACATCGCGTTACAAACAAACCCAACACATGATCCGAACACAAAAATTAAACCCGCAGCAAAAACATACAAAAAAAAAATCCAACAGGCCCGCCAAATTTCGCAGCCAATAACCAACCTTCCAGCCAATAACCAACCTTCCAGCCAAAAATATCAAATCTTCGCCCGAATTTTGACAATTAGATTCCCACATTGAACCCCAATCATTAGTTAACATGACAGCTTTCATCGTTAGTCATACTTTCATTTAAAAAGCTGCACTCATATTTTCTTGCTTGATTTTTTCAGTTATAGTTTCAACAATAATCCATACAGTTATCCAAGTTTTCAACGCGCTGAAACTAAATCCTTTTTATTTATTTTTGGTTTTACACAACTCGTCGGCGCTGTGGAATCTAAAATATTCTAATGAATTTATTAATCTGGAATTTTGATAATCTACTGCTACACGTGATTTCCGTTGTGGTTTTTGTGGAGCCAAGATAGAAAAGCAACTTGCCTTCCGCATAACAAGCTTGGGAAAGAGGGACCTGCGTGCCTGCTGTCCTCGCTTTTTTTTTTTTTTTTTTTCCAAATCCGACGCACCACCGGTGCGTATGGAGAGAACCTTCGCCTCTTCAGGCTCTCGGGATCTCCCCACAATCTCTGTACCCTCCTCTTCCTCGTCATCACTTGGACCCTCCATGCCGACCCGACCCGTCAAAATCATTCCTCTTCAACATCCAAACACGACGACGTCTCCCTCCTTGAATCCCCTGCCAGGGGCCCTGTTCTCGAGATGGACAGCAAAAGTTAAACGAACCACCCTGGCTCAGTGGATCGACACGTTTCTCCCTTGTTGCCGTTGGATTAGAACTTATAAATGGCGCGAGTATTTCCAGCCTGATCTCATGGCCGGTCTCACCGTCGGTGTCATGCTCGTTCCCCAGGTAATTCCACTCCTTCTCTTTACATAAAGAATCTGCAATCCTCCTTTGTTAGTTAGCTAACAAAAGCCGCCGAATTTCTTCAAGTGTTTGGCTCTAAGGAAAATGAAAGAAAAGAAAAAAGTCGACGACACTACAGCTGTTTTCGGTTTCTCTAAGTTGTCCGAGTCGAACTCAGCTAATTTTGATTTTGCTTTCTTTTCCATTCAATCAGTTGCTGAGTTTAAGTAACTTGTAAATCTTTCTTTCTTTCTTTCTTTTTTCTGTAATTTTCGTGTGCTTTCTCGGTAACCAAACAGAGTCCTACAGTTGTCAACGGTTCACGTAGTGCATGTCTCTGCCTTGTTTGATTAGTCATGGTTGTTGCGGAGGCAATTACTCAACTGAGATTGATTGGATTCACTGGATTTGGTTTACTGGAGATGCTGTTTAGATTGAGAGAATTTTTCAAGGATTAATGATATTATTTTTTTGTTTTAGATTAGGTCGTGTTTGGTTGCTTGGAAATGACGTGTTGAGTGTGGAATTTCGATATGTCTGCAACCAAACACTGCCTCTGTGATTCTGCTCTTTCCCTCTGAGTCAGATTTTAGCATATTAAACGTAATATAATGTTGCTGCTAGCATTGTGTATTGTTTAAGATTTATGTAGACTGGTTGGATTATTCATTCATTCATTTATTTTTTGTTGTAATGAACAGGCAATGTCTTATGCAAAATTGGCAGGACTGCACCCAATTTATGGATTATGTAAGTTACCATAAGATCAAAACTGTAATAAATCTTACTTCTTTAGATAAGTTTTTTGTTGAAAACATGGTTATGAATGTTCGGATACGGAAATTCCCTGTAATAGCATAGTTCTTGCAGTGCTTGCCAAGAAAAATTCTGTGGCAGAATTTTAAAGCACAAAAATATGATAAAATAAATCATTTATAATTCAGTTTGATAATATTTAGATACCGTCAGCACCTTACAGATGAAAGATGATCTAATCATGACAGCATCTATTATCATTTGAACTGATATCACAGTTTGATTATTTTACATGTATATGATGACTTCTAGGTTTTCTGTTCTCACCTCACTTCACCATACCATCATGTATTCCACCCCCCCCTTTTTTTTTTTAACTCTAGAATGGTTGTGTTGGTTTTGCAAGGTAGACACTGGTTTTATACCGATATTTGTGTATGCCATATTTGGGTCATCTCGGCAACTTGCAATTGGACCGGTGGCATTGGTTTCTCTGCTAGTCTCTAATGTACTGGGTGGAATTGTCAATTCATCTGATGAGTTATACACAGAACTTGCGATATTGTTGGCATTTATGGTTGGAATATTGGAATGCATGATGGCACTTTTGAGGTACTACGTTCAATGTATTAGTTATAAAATTTCTTTCGCATTCTGAATTCATTAAGCTATGTGCAGATCTCCTGCACTGAAGTTGTTTATGATTTCATTGGCTTATAGCATGATGATAGTGCGTGTTTTCCTCTTTGCTGTAGGCTTGGATGGCTTATCCGCTTCATCAGCCACTCTGTGATTTCTGGCTTCACTAGTGCTTCAGCCATTGTTATTGCACTGTCCCAAGCAAAGTATTTCTTGGGGTATGATATTGTACGAAGTAGCAAGATTGTGCCGTTGATTAAAAGCATAATATCTGGAGCACATAAGGTATGGGTTATTCATGTTGAGAGATAATTTGTTGCAATCTGTTATTTGTGTCTTGTTAAATAATATTTTAGGTTGTGCACATAAGGTATGGGCAAGAGAATAGTTTTACATATTTTAGGGTCACAAAGGGCTTATTGAAAAAGGTGTTCTGGCCCAATGATTAAATTGTATGAAGTGGATGGTGGTAATTTTTTGCATGTAGTCATATGGTAGTACCATGATCCCGATCTTGCCCCGTGTTTCTGGCAGCTACCATTTTTTTTTATATATATATATATGAATTGGCTGCTACCAATCTTCAACCACTGGTTTTATGATTGTTTGATGGCTGATAACTAGAACTTTATGTTATAATATTTCTAAAAACTTGAGTTTATGCACCCTGAATTTCCCCTTTATCATTTATTTTTAGTCCTTTTATTTAATGTGATTTGTGAATCAACTAGCTGTGATCTTATCTTCCTGTTCAATGTTTTCTGTTATTTACTACCACTCATCAATTCTTTCTCTAACAACAGGTGATGTTTTCCTTTTGTAGTTCTCTTGGCCTCCTTTTGTGATGGGATCTTGCATTCTTGCAATACTTTTGGTCATGAAACATTTGGTATGAAATCACTTAAGATTTTAGTGGTAACTGGTAAGAAGTGTCTTTTCCTGGATCTCGTTTATGACATCAAATTTTTATTTTAAGGGAAAATCAAGGAAGCAGTTCAGGTTCCTACGGGCAGCAGGTCCACTTACAGCAGTTGTTTTGGGTACACTTCTTGTGAAAATGTTTCATCCATCCTCGATTTCTTTGGTGAGAATGACATATAAAGTGAATGCATCGTAAAACTATTTATTTCATATATAAGAATAGATTTATTGATCATCTATCTCCCTGATGAGATGAGGTAATTTGAATGCTGATCCCTTTCTAATGTCTACGCTCTTTTCTAAGTAGTGCTTGTTTATTCTGCTCTGTTTTTTTCCCCACTCATCTTATAACCTCAATCTCTACACCAACTTGATGAACATTTTGTAGTTTGGAGACTCACATTTTGCATTGTGAGAGACAGTTTTTTGTGTTTTATGTGATTTTTTACCTGGATTTCATTACAATAACAAAATGTAGAAAAAGAAACATCTCAGCTTTTGCCTTGGAACTCTAGTTTTATTGTCACATCTTACTGGACTGTCCTTATGTGTCTGGAATCTAATTGATTTGAATGTGCGACAGCTGGTTGCTACGAGGCATTTGCTTTCTACCAATCTTAGCTACAAGGGCAATTTGATCTATGCTTTAATTGGACTCTCCTAAGCCCAAGCATCTGAGAAATTCCGTGTTTCAATTCATTGCCTACATTGAAACCCTGTTATTTTTAGAAGTGCCAATATGCCATTTACTGGCTTAATATTTGTTTCATTTCCTTTGAAGAAGGATGAAAACAGAGTTCCAAATCGAAAAGCATCGAGAAAGAAATGGTTTATAATCGTTCTAGATTTAGGGTACTTGTCTTCACAGTGTCACGGAATTTTCATTGTCGTAGGAGTTTAACTGAGAGAACAATCAATATGTCCAACCTATTCTCTCTTTGAATAACCAAGGACCCAATTTTGCATGTAATATTAGTTTTGGATCTTAGGGAGGATGTAACATGAGGTAGAGGAATGCAAAACCAGCGAAGTTGGTTTTCCTGCTTCACTAGGCCATTCCTGTCACAGAGTTGACACTATTATTGATCTTGGCGAATGAAACTTTGGATTCCAAATAAACTTTCATGGTAACATGTTTTATTTATAGATGTTTTCTCTCAACTGTTTCCTTGTTTGGTGAATGCCATATTTCCATTTCAAACAAATCATCCCAGAATTGACAGAGATTAAAAGTATGGTGTTGTTTTAGGTAGGAGAGATACCCCAGGGACTCCCAAGCTTCTCTTTTCCGAAAAAATTCGAGTATGCAAAGTCTTTAATTCCAACAGCAATGCTTATTACTGGTGTAGCCATATTGGTAAGAGAGGTTTTGAGGATCATCTGCTGGCAATACTGCTTTTTAAATTTGAGTTGTTCTGCATCCATTCAAATTAATCTTTGAAATTTAGGAATCTGTTGGGATTGCTAAAGCATTGGCAGCAAAGAATGGGTATGAGTTGGATTCAAGTCAAGAGGTATGTTTTAGAAATAGAAATGGAAGGTGCTGATAAGCATTTTGTTTTTTGAGGATGAATGTAGCGTATGATGCCTCCATTCTCCATCAATATAGGATGATCACCCCTGCTACTAACTTTTATTTATGCTAGTTGATTTCCTTTTTGGTTGTGCAAATAAATAAGAGGCCTAATTGAAACTTGTTGACTGGTTCTCTATTTATGGTCTAGACTTTAGCATAACAAAATGAATTTTTAACTTTGTTTCTCTTTCAACAGTTGTTCGGTCTTGGTTTGGCCAATATCATGGGCTCATTATTTTCAGCATACCCTTCAACAGGTGGGATTTCTGGGAGGTGCTAAAAGCTCCAAGTTTAACCATGGATTTGACTTTGATAACCTGTTTTTGTCCTTCATTATCTGTTTATTCCTGAAGTTTGTATTGGAATGTCATTCAATAAAACAAGAGCTTCTTTTTCTATATGCAGGCTCGTTTTCTAGGTCAGCTGTAAATAATGAAGGTGGGGCTAAAACCGGCTTATCTGGAGTTGTGGCTGGAATAATTATGGGCTGTTCTCTTTTATTCTTGACCCCGTTATTTGAATACATACCACAGGTTTGTTTCTATGTCCCTGCTGTTACATTTGTTTTGCAATAAAAAGGTTGTGAAAACTGTAGAGAAAGAGGCTGTCTGGACAGTATTCTGTCATGTCTATCAAATAAATTCTGACTTGGAAGTGCTCTGCAATATATCATGCAATTCTTGTCCTAGAAAGTTAAAGTGTTTGGGATGTGTGATAGTACCAAGCAAATCACTTTTCAATGCCTTTTCCCCTTATCTACCGTATCATTGTCGTTATCATTGTGTTGGTCGAGGATCCTAAATATTCTTTTATTTCAAATTGGAAGCTAATTGAGGATTTTGTGGTTTCTACTCTTTGCAGTGTGCTCTAGCTGCAATAGTAGTATCTGCTGTGATGGGCCTGGTAAGTATGATAAAATCACAAGCTGAGGGATCGACTACAAATTCTGTTTAACATCTATGCTTTCCAAGTTTGTCTTTTTTTCTTGGTAATAAAAGGGGCTAAACGCCCAGAGTAACAAGAATCTATATACAGACTAGACGGGGAATAGCTACCCCAATAATATCTTGATACAGTAGATTAGACATTCCAACTGGCAAGGAATCAAAATAGTGAGTTCCAATCTCCATAGAAAGAGCTTGATTGGCCAACCAATCCACACACTGATTACCTTCCTTATAAGTATGACTCGTATAAATCTCCCAATCACGCTTGAGAAAACTCATAACCTCTTTGAATAATGGATCGTGAATGAATGAGGAAGAGACCTCGTTAGTAGCATCAACTAGAACCTTACAATCCATTTCCAAAATAACTTTCTTGAAACCACACGGCCAAGCCAGTTGAAGACCCAAGACTGCTGCCCAGAGGTCAATTTTAAATGAAGAACACAATCTGTATTAGCCATAAAACCATGTAGCACACGACCACCACCATTGATGTTTTACATTTGTCTATGGATTACATCACCAATGTACATAAGCTGAATTTCTAATTTAAAGAACAAGTTTTCCCCTGCATTTGGCTTCTCTGTGGCAAGCAGGAGTCTTACTCAGAATATATTATATATGGGTTTTATATCACTATCTACTATCTCTGCTAGCTAGCGATCTTTCATTTCTATGACATAACTGTCCGAATATTCACTTTTAGATTTTGCATCACATGTGAAATTGAAGTTTTGGAGATTGTTATTGTATTTTTCAAGTTACATCGTTTAAAAGGTTAAGATGCGTATTTCTCAAAGAAAAAACAAAACAAAAAAGAACAAAGAAAAAAATGAGCCATGAATATGTTCTACTATAATTTCATGTTTTTTAAGTATTTATGGCTCAAAATCATTTTTGTACCTTTTTGTCTTTGAAAGCTACATGCTGTGGGACAAAGCATTCAAGCATATTGATATGAAGCTCCAATAGACTGAAACTTCCATATCATTTTTGAAACATCAGTTTGTATTGGCTCTCCAAGCAAGGTCATATGTGATGGCAAGAGTAGAAATAATCAAATGAATAATATTAGAGCACAAATCCTACTAAGTTGAGTTTGGTAGTTGGTGCTCATTTGTACCTGTGTTGGTATTGGAAAGTGAATTGTACTCGTCACCACCTTGCTTGGATTGGGGCTTAAATCCTATTTATATTTATTTGTTTCCTTGGATGTCTATCATTTCAGGTGGATTATGATGAGGCTATCTTCTTATGGCATGTGGATAAGAAAGATTTTGTTCTTTGGATCATTACCAGTACTACAACATTGTTCCTTGGGATTGAGATTGGTGTCCTTGTTGGGGTGAGTTTTTAAAGAAGTAATGTTAGACATGATGATTTGGACAGTAAAATATGAGATTTATGCACTGGTTATCTGAAATCTGCGAACACTTCATGTCAGCTGCCTTCTTGGCTTATTTATAAGATGCTGAATCTATCAACCTCTCTTTCGTTCAAGTGCAATAGTTTGACATAATCTTGCAAAGTGCTTTTAGGTCCCCAGTTTGACATAACTCTGAGACAATTTGGTTGATAATCCTTTACCATGCCACTGGTTGTATATATCGTGCACGCATTACTTACTCTAAATTGGTTTTGAAACTGCAGGTTGGTGCATCACTTGCTTTTGTCATCCACGAATCTGCAAATCCACACATTGGTAAGTGGGACTTGTTACATCATAGTATTTATGTGTGTTAAGATTAGGTTTAATTGTTCTCTAAATCCCAGTAGATCTGTATTATCTGCTCTTTGTGTAATCATTATTATGAGCTTTGTCATTTGCTTCATCAAATCAACCATGGCAATGACATTATCTGCATCTTCATTATGGCTCTATTTGATTTTTTTTTCTTCCTGTTTGAACTTCTAAAAGATCAAATTTCCCTAGAAGCCCTTTTTATCCCGATAAATGGTCAAATTTTTGGGTGGTCTGGGAACTGGAGATAAAGGCTGCAAGCTTCAGACTGATGCACTTTTTTGTTGAAAATCATATTTCATTGGTGCTGAATTATTGTAGATACGTTTATAGTTTAAGCATGCATTTAATAATTTTAATTTGGTGTACACTGCAGCTGTCTTGGGACGTCTTCCTGGCACCACCATCTACAGAAATATTGAACAGTATCCAGAAGCATATACTTACAATGGAATTGTAATTGTTCGCATTGATGCACCCATCTATTTTGCTAATATAAGTTTCATAAAAGACAGGTGAAATTTTGTGTTCCCCTAAATTAATTTAACCCGGGATTACAAGTTCTTTGGAGTTTAGGTTAGTGGGATTTCCTTTGTCAGGTTACGGGAATATGAAGTTGATGCTGACAAATCTTCCAGACGTGGACCAGAAGTTGAAAAGATTTATTTTGTGATTTTAGAGATGGCACGTGAGTCTTATTCATCCTACACGGGTTACTGGGTCAAGACAGAACTTGTATTTTGTATTCCATAGCAATCATCGTGCTCTTATGCTTTTATACTTGCAAAAGTCACTTTCGGCCACCAAAACTGTTTGCTTTGTTTTTCATGTCATTCTGTTTTCCATATACATGTTTTTATGCTGATTCAGATTTTTTTTCTTATGAAATATTTTGTGTTATAGCCACTGGGTTCAGTGATTTTGGTATGGCGTTATCATTTAAGCCATAACTTTTTTCATTCTGATTTTTCAAGTATGCTATTGAAGCTGAAAAATAAGGTTCATTAAACAATCCTCTTAACTATATCCCAAATGTTTCTTATTTTGTAGCTATTACATACATAGACTCCAGTGCTGTTCAAGCATTGAAAGACTTGCACCAGGAGTACAAATCACGGGACATTCAGGTTGAGTGTCTGTTTTTGTTGAAGTCAAGATCAAGTACATGTTCATTTTATATAGAGACACGGTATAATCTTTGCTTTTTGTTGGGTCTTTTGCAGATCTGTATTTCCAATCCAAACCGAGATGTTCTGCTGACCTTAACAAAAGCTGGTATTGTAGAGCTTCTTGGTAAGGAGCGGTACTTTGTGAGAGTGCATGATGCTGTTCAAGTTTGCCTTCAGCATGTTCAGAGCTTAAGCCAATCTCCTAAGAAACCAGATCCTTTTGCTGAGGAGAAACCAAGAATCTTTAAAAGGTTATCGAAGCAGAGGGAGGAGGATTTATCAATAGCAGAGTTAGAGTCAGGTGATTATAAAACCTCTGCTCCCAAGTATACAAAGCCGCACTTGGAGCCATTGTTGTCTCGAAAGTCTTGAAATTAGCTTGATTATTTTTATGAACATATGATGCCGATTTTTCAAGGCACCACGTATATATGATATCTGTCTGTAAATCATTGATTACAAGGTTCGATTGTTTGCTTGCATGCATGCTTTACTGCTGTAAAATGCAATGCAATACTCGTCGTAAGGTTTGTTTTCTTCATTGGAATCATAAGACTAATCTGTATTATATAAAACAATGCATTCATTGCGTCAGTTTGTATCGCTCCTTCACTCTGTTTATATTGAGCAATCTGTATCATGTTACCTCCAGCCACGAGCACTAAAATCACTGGTAGGAATCTACTCGCGGAGAGCTGTGTGGACTTAGCAGCCCGCGTTGAAAGCGGCATAGTTGATGCGAAGGTGAAATCTCATCATGCAGTCCCACATCGGAAAAACGACAACCCTTCTCCAATTGAGGCACTATAAATAATCTATTGCTACCACACAAATAAATTGCCTTAAACTAATGAGTAAGGAAAACAAAGCGAGAGGTGGGAGCCGCTCGCCGCGCCGACACAGTTTGTGCGCAAGAATTTGTGGAGGGGTTATAGGCTGGCCGAGCGTTGACGCTGCTTACTTTGCAGAACTCGCTTGAGCGGGCCTCCCTATTGTCCCACCCCCTTAATCAACCATAAAATTTCTAAAGTCCATATCTTGGGTCGTTCCTTTTTTATTTAATGTGTTTGCTTTCTTGGTGTGGTGTTATCTTTAATGTTTATTTTCTCGAAAGTAGAAGCTATAGGCTCTAGCTAGCTGCCTGCCCTCCTTGTACAGGTGGACAAACGTCTGTCTCGCTTATGAGATACAGGTGGATTGTAGCTCATGGAAAATTGATGACAAAGAGTCACTAGACATGACCCATGCTGTCCTTGCTGTCAGAGGAGAGTGGAGGATGTGATTCATGCCCTAAGAGATTGTCCAGCAGCCCGCTACCCTTGGGTTAATGAAGCAGACGGTAATTTTTGCTGCTAATATGGGAAAGTGGTTAATGAGCAGCCTTTCTAGCAATGAAAAGACACGGGAAGGATGGTCTTGGCATACGGTGTTTGGAATAGCAGCTTGGTTCATTTGGAAATCCAGAAATGAAAAGGTATTTGGTGGTGGCTCAGGTTTTTCTTATTATTCTATAGCTGCTATTCGGAATATGATAGTTGACACTTCAATTGTCAATAAGGGTGTTGACATCTCAGGTAGGCAAAAGTCTGAAGTCAGTTGGGTTGGATGGGAATATTCTCAGGAGGAATTGTTTAAGTTGAATGTAGATGGGTGCAGTAAAGGCAATCCTGGTGTGGCAGGAACTGGAGGGCTGATCAGAGATAGTATGGGAACCTGGATGCAAAATTTCGCAGTCAACACGGGTATATGCACTTCAGTTAGAGCAGAGCTTTGGGCAGTAGTCACTGGCTTAGATCTTGCATGGACCCTTGGATCATGTCAGGTAATTCTAGACACGGATTCGATTTTAGTTGTCGGTTTGATTACGAAATCTACTACTAAAAGTGATTCTAATAATGCTTTGATCACTCAAGTTAAGGAAGCCCTAGCTAGGGAATGGGAAATCAGAGTTCAACATACACTTCAGGAGGGGAATACAGCAGCAGATTGGTTGGCCAATTACGGCTCGATAAAAAAATCCTTTCATTAGAGATAGATGGATAGTTCATATGACTTATCTGCAGGTTTGTATTCAACTTTATATTGTAACCTGATTGGGTGAGTTATTCCTCGTCTAATTCGGTCTAATTTGTTCAAGGTTCACCTTGGAATACATGCCAACGTGGAGAGCCAAGTGGTGGTGTAGCATTTCCAGCAAATGGAAAATCTCGGAGGGATAATGCAGCCCAGCTTCAACTCGAATTATTAATGGATGTATCATAAAACAACGGAGCAAAGTAACAGAATGGACATTAGCCAGTGCTCCAATAACAATATAACAGAGCTAGATTAAAATAATGCCAGCCATTTCAAATTAATAGGCCCCTGCACTGATAGGTTAATGGATTTTATTAGATAATAGAGCACCCCCCTGCGTCTATCTTATAGTTTTAGATTTCTAACATACACCAGGCTCAGCACTTCTTTCTTTTCCTGATGGAGAAGGCTCAACCACCACATTACATGACTAGGTTCCGATATCTTATAATCTGGAACTAATTCATGCGTTGACCTTTGGCTCCCATCCAGCAATGACATGTTCCTCGGCAGCTCTTGTCTTCTTGAAAGATTCACGGGAGAACAACAACTGCAAAGCAAGAGCAACGATATATTTTTAATCATTTTCCAACTCCAACAATTCAGGGGGATTTGGGTTCTATATTACAACTCAGCTACATCCCTGGAAAAGGTTCTGGCTTTGCACTTCCAATCCTAATGCAGGAAGATTTGACCCCATCAAATGGATAGCATTAACATCATGGTATTCGATGAATCTGCCCCTGACCTCTACACCAACCTTGACAAGGAAGAGGGCATCTTCACACAAGGATAAAAACTTCATTTTATTTTTCTACCTGCTAGTTCTATCTCTTTGAGCACCTGATAATCCTCAGGCACAAGCAGCCCCCATATCATATGCACCAATGAGCAATAATATAGTAATGTGCCAAGAAGCGAGATGAATGAATCAATTCAAAACAATCACTTCTATGGGTGTCACCCTAAGGTTGAGCATTGAGCTTACTGCATCAACCATCAATGCTTGAGAATTTCAAGAATATCACACCCCGCACCATAGTAGGTCTTGTCATTCAACTGACACAAGTCATTATAAAAATTCAGTTTTCTCTTAACAATCCACGCTTCTATCTCAATATCTCACTTTAAGACGAGGAACTACAACAACTTCGATTGATCAGGTCATCAGGTGTGTGAAGGCGGTTAGCGAACCTACCATCTCATATGAATGATTAATATCATGACCAAAAACAGCATACATAAAAACAGCTTGTCATAGTTTTAGATCCATCATTCAATTGATTGAAGTCAAATCTGAAACAACAAACAAGGCGCGTAATCACAGGATAACAAAAAAGATAAAGAGTACCTTAATGTAGTTGAGGACATGTGTCAAATTGTCAGGGATAGTCCAGTTCTTGAAATGGCCAAGAGCAACCTCAAGATGGTAAAGCTTCGGAGCCAAGCTCAAATCCACTGCTGTGATCTTTTCCCCAGCAATGAAAGGACCCTGATAACATGCTCCAATAAATTAGGTTGCACTTCAAAACTGAAAAGTAAAACAGAACCATAAACTCTTTGAAGATAAGTCTGTGTTTCAAATTTATACATACGTGCACCTTGAGATGCCCATCCAATGCCTTCAATTCCTCAAGCAAAGCCTGCTCAGTTCCATCATTGGGATCCTTGCTCTTCAAGAACTTAACAAAAGATGGGAATATCTTCGAACCCCTGTAGTTCCACATGGTTTATATTGCAAATTAATTTCTGTTGATAACCTTCTAGTGGCAGCCAAGGAGAATAGAAGCATGACCACACAAAATACATCCGAAAACAACCTCAGGCATAGATCAGTTTGTTGTTATAATAATTAGAAAACAAGTCCTACAATAATGCATCCCTGGAAGAAGAATAAAAAAAGCTACGAGTAAGAAGATTTTTTTATGATGATTCATCATGAAATGAGAACAAATATAAGAGACATGAAGAATTTTTGCACACTGCCATTTCCACATAAACGGAGAGGAGAAAGCACCGTAAATTCAAGCACAGAAAAGAAAAAAGAATCAGTGGTTGATGATAGAGAGAGAGAGATTTACAAACAATATCTATCTCGAAAAATTCAGCAACTTCCCGTATTCACATCATTCAGTAGAAAAAAACAATCCAGCAAAACCATCACATCCGCATTCAAACTGCTGGAGATAGTAAAGGAAGGTGAAAGATGCTTACACAGAGGCAAATTCCGGAGGAGTGGCAAGAGGGGGTTCAGGGTTTTTCTCCTCTAAGATACCAACAATCACGTCAGAATCTGCGACCCATTTGTCATCAATTTTCACCACTGGGACCTTTCCTTCCGGGCTTATCTCCAAAAACCTATCAAAACAACAACCTTCCAAATCTCAATCCATCATGACGCATAAAAGCAAAAAAATCACACATACATTTTTCATGCCTATTCAATTTGATCATATCAAGGGTACTCTAGTCATTAAAGCTCCGTTGATCCATAGTTTATGATGCCGGTTGTTATCAATAATGTTGAATCCTCTTTACACGTTAAAGCATTCATTTCATATCTGAGTTAAAAAAAAAGACGATCTTAGATTAAAACAATGATATTGCCCTCTAAGATCGTTTTTAAATAGTTTCTTCTCAGTGGTTAACTAAATGAGGGGCTTGTTTTCCCTCGAAGTCAACAATAACCATCACAACTAGCAGGTATCTTCTTAAGCAAATAGCATATATATATACAGGCACACTCACACACATGTGGAGCACATGGAGACATTAAAAACAACAGCTACAAGTAATCCAACACGGCAAGAAAAGCTTCAATATTACACATGTAGGAAATAAAACATAGATACAACAGGAACCCATTTTCTGCACTCAACAACCTCAAACTGCAATAAACACAACTATTCTGAAGACTGATAGATATGATCGTTTTAATACCACTGAGGTTTATCACCCAGATTGATGAGATGAGACTTGTATGGAATTTTCTTCTCTTCCAGACTCAACAGAACTCTCTGGCAAAATGGGCCTAAAACAGCAAAAACACACAAGTTCCAATCAAAACCCGGGTGTAAAATCACAAACAAATGACACCCACAAAAACATCAAACAAAACTTACAATCTCCGAGAATATTAGGGGCACCAACAGCAGCTTTGACACAGATCTCTAAAGCCATTATTTCTGTCCGTGGGAGAAATAGCAGTGAAAGGTTGACGGAGGTAGAGACCGAGAGAGTGAACCGTAGGAATTGGTGACAGGTGAAATACTGGTGGCTTATTTATTTTGTGATTATGATGGCTGTTGGACCGGAGCGAGCTGGACCGGACCGGACCGGAAAAGATATGGGCACATGTTATGCTTTGTGGGGTTGAGGATAATATTAGTATATTCTAGGTTTTGAGGAGACGTGTTATTTATGTGAGTTATTACAGAAAGGTTGTTTCTTGATCCAGAAACAGGGAGAAAAAAATCATAAAATTGATTAAACTGATAAAACTAAAAAAATAACTGAAAAATCTGAATAGAAAAAAAAATCGATCAAACTGATTAAATTTTTGAAAAAATCAGTCGGTTTGGTTCGGTTTTGGTTTTATAAGCAAAAAACCAAAAAAACCGAACCGAGCCGAGCCGAAATCGACAAAAACCGAGCTAAACCGAAAAACCAAGCCAAAACCGAGAAAACAAAGCCAAACCGGTTTGAACCGGGTTTTGCCCAAAAAACCAAACCAAACCGAAACCGGTTGGTTTGACCCGGTTTCGGTTTTTTTTCAAAAAAATTTCAGTTTGATTATTTTTTTTGATAAAACCGAACAGAACCGAAAATGATCCTCCTGGAACAACTTGCCTTTTCTGACAGCCATTTACCCTTCCAATTTCGAACAGACTTTTTATATTCAAGACCCTAAAGAATGAAATTACGGGAATGTTTCTCTCTCTTTTTTTCTTCAAATTTGAACTCGAGATGATGGAAACTTGCTTATGGTCTGGTGTTTGAGATTCTGACTGGATTGTTTGTGATCTTCTCTCGACCTTTTTTTTGAGCACAAACCAATAAAGGAAGATAAAATTGTCAAACAATGAAACTTTTTTTCTTTTTCAAAGCGTTAAAATGGATCCGATGGATGAATTTAATGTCTGTTACAATGTTTTCATTGTCTGGCTACATGTTTGAACTCGACCGGACAGTTAGGAAGTAGCAGTAGAGACTGCTCATCGACATGAACGTGGTCGTGTTCTCGGAGGTGTTCTTGATGGTGTTAGGATTTTTTTTATCGATTATTAGAATCTTAGGATAAAACATTTTGTTGATGGAATGGCGAAAAATGGAAACAACAAAAAAATGAACGAGATATCAATCATTCATTGTTTGACTGCGTTACCCTTTCTCGTCGCTATTTCATTATTTACTCTCTGTTTATTTATTTAGATATTGTTTCTTATTGTGCTATAATTATTTTTTTAATTTTTTTTAAAATTTTAAAATGGTTGGTTTTTATGTTTTTATATTGTTTTGATATATTGATATCAAAAATAAAAAATTATTTTGATAAATTTCTAAATAAAAAGTATTTTAAAAAATAACTTCCACCACACTTTCAAACATGCACTTTAAAAAAACATTATTTTTTATTTGAAAATAAATTAAAATAATATTTTTTTATTTTTTAAATTTATTTTTTATATCATCACATTAAAAAAAATACTAAAAAATAATTTTTTAAAAAAATTACGGTTAAACCATTAAACCAAACAAGTTAGTAAAAGTATTTGGAAACATATTTTTAACGTCCGGATAGAAATGACACATATAAGAAATTAAAATTATGTTAATGATGATGTGATCTTAGCCCATAATTGATGATAACTTTACATATTATAACACTGTTTTGATGTACTCCCTCAGTCTTTGATAAATTTACTATTTTCTTTTTCTTGGCCACCTCAATCTCAATTTAAATGTGCATTCAGAAGTTAAAATATATATTTTTTATTTTT
>Ga0325403_1002220_pt1 | contig 17009 bp, 4 predicted proteins | sample PopdelMetagenome_19_FD_205665 | JGI IMG/M metagenome (GOLD analysis project Ga0325403, IMG submission 205665) | Populus deltoides microbial communities from Bellville, Georgia, United States - Xylem-PdKOR-R4 | ecosystem: Host-associated > Plants > Phyllosphere > Stem > Wood/Secondary xylem...
TGTGACAAGAGTATTTAATTGATTAATCTCAGGACTAAGACTAAGACCAGAATAATCATGCGGCATGAAGGTACTTAATTAATTACATTAGTGTAACTAAACAGCCACAATTTAGTTGATATATATAGTAACTAAACAGCCACAAAAGTTTAATAATTTACTCTGTTATGCTAACTATTTGATACGAATGATGATTGTTTTCAAACGTTAGGCAGAATATGAATGATTTCTAAATAAATCCATGTTTGCTACATTTCCTTGATCAGTTTGTCACGTCTTTTTGGAGAACCCAAAACTTATTCCAATGTTCTGTCCTATCGATCCAACAAGATCAAATTGCACTCAATTGTAATATCATTACCTATTATTGAAGATGAAGATCTTAAAGGAATAAAAAATGTTGAATTAAAAAAATAATTTATTTTATGAAATCTTTATACTCCTGCAAAAAAAAAAAAAAATTACATTATATTGAATATGATACAGTTTATAATCAACTATACAAACTTTTCACTTTTGTTTTAGGACTATAACCTATAAACTACTACTTATCTTTTAAAAAAGGATTTCAATAAAATTTATTGATAAAACTCTATATGAGATATGGAATAATAAGAGGCTAATTTTATCATACTTAAAGATTTGAGAATAACTAATTTTTAGGTAATATTCGTATAAATTTTAAACAACTAATTATAGACTTCATTGAGTTTAACAATTTTTTTTTAAAGGTATTTTTTACTTAATGATATGATAATAAAAATAGGCATTCCCAAAATTAAGCACCAACTAAATGTAAAGATGTTTGTTTGAGACTACAATAATCTCATAAAAAACAAATTAAAATAAATTATGAAAACCAATTCAAAATCAATCAAATGTTGAAAGATGAGAAAAAATAAAAAAAGATTCAATAAAAAAAAGAGAGAGAAGTATTCGACATTGTTATTACATCTAACCTGATGGGTCAACTTTAAAACCTCACATCTGGTTTTCTTAGCTCGAGTTTAAAATTGACTTATATGAGAGTTGCCCCTAAGTGACTTAGTCGAAATGACGGGTCTTAAGGTAACCTAGACAAATATAAAAATATGGCTTGATTTTTTTAAAAAAAAAGTTTTAAGATAACAACTTTTTTATGTTGAGACGACTATATAATGAAGAATTTGAGTTTCAAAGCTTGACTCACCAAATCCGCAATTGGGATCATGTACTCCACTTGGTTTAAAAATTTTATTTTTTAAACTCTTTTATATAGTGTTATTATAACAAAAATAGACGCTTGCAAAATTAAGTACCAATTAAATATTAAGATATTTGTTTGAGATTACAATAATCTCATAAAAAAACTGAAATAAATTATGACATTCAATTCAAAATCAACATAATATTGAAGAATAAAATTAAAAAAAAACTAAAAAGCATTCGATAAAAAAATTAAAAAAGATAAAAGAGAGAGAGAGAGAGAGAGAGAGAGAGAGAGAGAGAGACCACCTTCTTCATTGTCCCTACCGCGGAAGCCCCCAACTAAATAATTATTTTTAGTGGTTTTCCTTCTAAATAATTTATTTAATTACTCTATGCATTTGGAGTAATTTTGTTTTATAGTTTTTTTTTTTTAATTATATACATAGACAAACTTTAAACTAATTTTGTAGCTTCGTAATTCCTATTTAATTTTGGTTGATCCACCGATAAAAGTTATAATTGATACCACTTTCCTCTATGAATTTACTCTTGTTTTTTTTTCATATTTTAAGGGGTAAGTCCATAAAAAATCAATGCTTTACTCTTTCTAACTCAAAAGTTCAATCTTTTGACATGTCATACAAACTAAGAACTATTTGCATATTAATTAGGCATCTATTCTCACATCACTTAATTTCTAACATTACCCTTTCATTATATTTTAGAGCCACATGCTCATAAACGTATCGAAGTCGAGCTAATATTGATGAGACGTTATATATATATATATATATATATATATATATATTCAAACTAGTACTTGATTGAGGGTCAAAGTCATTTAATCAACGAAAACATGTAATAATTTTCCTATGAAATATTGACACGCCATAATATTTTTTTTAATAACTCAGTACATTTAGTCTAGCTAGGTTTCCAAAGTACAACAATTCAAAAGTTTTATTTAAATATTGTAAATCAACGAGAGATAAATAGGTTGTCAAAAACAGTTGAAGTGGGTTTTAATCCGTGTATAATAGAGAAATCGAAGAGGAAAAACAGGAAATCCACTCCTGTTTGTCAAGGACACTATTTTCAAAAGCTACTCCTCCATAGAAAAATGATAGGGCAAGATCATATTTATACCTCCAAATCCTTGAGGTATTTTATCATCATCACTACCATATGGAGCCTGTAACGTCCATGAGTGGTTGGTTTGGTCTGCTTAACCCTAGAAATTCTTCTAAGTTTTCCTATACAAGAATCATGCCTGTTTAATTCTGTGATGTCATGTTCATGTATGATGTCTCCATAAGGGAGCAAGTATTTCTTGGTATGATATGGAGTCACACAAGAAACCTTATCCATGGTCACCCTTCTGTCGTGGACGTGCCTCGTGGCTCTATTTTCTTTTCTTCCTTTCTGCTTTCTCCCTACACGCATGCAATCTAGGTCCAGGTGTTAACACTAACCAATAGCAACATCACCACTTTCACATTTATACACAAATCGTGGCCCAGTTAAATTCCTCGCAGCCTCGTAAAAACTAGGTCTGGCTTAACTTTGCAAACCCCATCATGCAAAAAGCTAAATTTGAATAAACCTCGAGCACCCTTACATGCCATTTGTTCACCAAAATGCCATGTATAATCACAATTTCACGCCATGTGGATGCCACTGATTCCTAAGTAATAGATTAAATAAACTTTATACCAATCGTTATTCCACTTAGGTATAGAATGACGGTATGCTTGGACTCTATGATAAGGAAAGAAATGATTCCATAAAATATTTTTCTATGTTTGATTCATTTGATTGAAATTTATTTAATAAAAAAGTATTTCATTGTTAAAGAAAAACCAAATTTAACAAAACTTCCTTTATCATCGTCGCAGAGCATCATAAGTAATTAATTGTTTTGTTTTGGTACTCATTTTTCATATACAATACTTTTCCAAACAAATATGTATCTATACATGTGTAACTATAAAATAAAAAGACTACCTGAAATATTATCATTTCCATGTGTAAAAAGTAGCCCAAGTCATATCTCCATACTGTCGCGGGGTGCCACGACGTCAAGGGCGACAACGAGTTTTATCGCACCTCTTGAGGAGATGTGTGTTGTTGGAAAGAATTTTTAGATTTAATTATAAAATTATAATTAAGGTTAGAAGTCGCCACCTAGTATTATATACGGTCACTAGGAACTTATGGTCTACAAGAGTCTAGGTAAGAGACTGTTTATGTAAGGAAAAGAAGCATCACCCCCTAGTGCATCCTATCTAAGGTAAGCTGCATTGTTGTTTAATTATTTTTCTAGGTTAGATTTCTATTTGTTGATCTTTTCTAAGGTCTAAGGCAAATCTCTCTTCGTGAAAGAATCGCTCTACCTTACAGAATTAAATTCTAATTAACCGTTCTAAAGTCTGAATTTTAGCATCGCATTTTCTACACCTTGTATCTTTAATACTTGAGGATGTATTCTATCCACATGTGGGCTAAATGCCTGTTTTCGAAAGAAGAAAAAGTCCTAAAGTCACACGTACCAATAGAAGGGATGGTGGGCCGAGTCACAATAATTTTAATTCTAGTATAGTATTTAACATCAACCATGGATCCTAAAGGCTAAAGTCCATATATACATATACTCATAAGAAAAAAAAAAAAAACTATCGAGCTTGCCTTTCTCCTTAAAAGTTTCGAATCCTTAAACAAAGTGTTTCCCTTTTAGGTCCAATTAGGGTTTTGGGTTTGCTTCCAAGCCCAAAATCGATCTCTCTCTAGTTTGTTTACCTCCGTTCATTCATATCAGTGGTTGTCTGCATAGCATGTTGAAAATATTTTGTATGAGTATATCTCCTTGTAATTTAAATTGTCGATGCTTCCTGCATGAAATCCATTTGTGATATCACCGCATTGAAATCATGAAATCTTATACCTTATATATATTAAAGTCTATATTTGGACCCTAACATAAAACGAACAAAATGATTGGTAAATGATTTTTTATATTTTGACCAAAACCTAACGGATAATCATAAATAAGTTATGATATCCATTTTGTATTTTAAAACACGAAAAAGATGCAATTTATTTTTATGAAGATATGCTTGGAAATATTTCAGGATTTGGCCGTATGCATGAAAACTGTATGTGTGTGTGTGTGTGTGTGAAAAGAGAAATTAATTTAAAAGTTTTGAAAAAAAAATTTAATTTTTTTTGAAATATTTTGGAAAAAGCTTGGTATTTTAATACTAGGTTTGTATCTTACAGTGTAAATATACAACTCAATATTATACAAAATTGATGGAAAACATTTGAGAAAATCACAAATATTTTAAAATGCCCTTTGAAATTTTTTTGGAATTTTTTGTTTTCTTAATATACAATAATAAATATTATAATATATAATATTATATTATTATAATTAAATATCATAAAATATAGGTTAGGTTGGCCTAGCTAACTGGGCTGGAATCAGCCCAAAAAGGTTGTGATGGATCGATTTTGACCTAAAATGGTTAGGCTGATCTCGACCCAATGGATCTCTCTTTTTGTTTGGGGGGGCCCAGGTCGGACCCAGCCTAGCCATTTAGGATGGCCTGGAACGGGTTTGGTCCACTCTAAAGCTTAGTTATTTTGCAGAATGTGAACAGTAGTAGTTCACGTTCTGCATGCAACCAAGCAGTTGCAGACGATGGTAGAGAAAAATGGAAGGTGACCTGGTGGAGGGGATAAAGTTATTGTCACTGGCCTGGCTTGAGGTGGGTGGATGTACTGGTGGCTTAAGGCGAAACTTGAGGAATGAGAGAGAGGAGGTTGTGGTGGCCACTCTACTACTAGTGAGGAGCTGGGTTGGTGGAGATGATGGTGGTCAAGTCGATGGTGAGTGTGGTGGTAGAAGAAGGCCACGACGAAGAGAGAAAGAAGTGAGATAACTTGTTGCAGAGCAAAAAATGGGGGAAACCTGGTTTCCGACCAATTTTGGACTCGATTTTATTCATGCTCAGGCCATGAAATCCACTCCTATTTATAAGAAGTGAAAGAGGGAAAAATTTCGACTCTTCATTCGGTTAGGAAAGATCTCAATCGTTGGTTTGAAGTTGTCATCATGAATTGTCAAATTTGATAGTTCAAGGCTGCCTCAATTGGCAACTTTAGGCCGGCGTCGCGTCCTTTGTGATGTCAATCAACCTGAACAGACCACATGGGATTATAGAGTAATGTTAGGTAATCATTTGTGCGCAAGATTGGTCAAATTTAATGGATATATGAGGCATTAAATGCACCTGAAAAGTAGCCACCCGAGCACCTTTTTCAGGCAAAATCAGGGAAAACCATGAACAGTGACCAGACGACGCGTTGTCTGGTCACCTTTTTTTCAATGCAAAACGACACTGTTTAGCCTTGAATTAGGGATTTTAGCCCAAGTTCAATTGAGTCATCTAGCTTTCAAGTTTGTTCAATTGTACCCCTAATTGACCTTAAACTTTTGATTTAGTGTAATTTAGCATCTCCCAAACTTCAATTTGACCCTAGGATTTCAATATCTTTTTCATTTTGGTCCTTAATCTCGGATTTCTGCAATTTAACCCCTAATTGACCATCAAACTATCAATTTTCTTCAATTTCATCCTAATTTTTGTCAATTAAACCCCTATAGTTTGGTGTCTTTTGCAAAAGGGTCTTTAGTTGTGAAATTATTTAATTTAACCCCTAATTGACTCCAAAACTTTGATTTTCTTGCAATTTTACCCTTGATTTCAATCCATTGACTTGGTAAAAATATAAATTCGTTCAATAATCATTTTATTTGACCTTTAATTTACATTGTTTCTCCATTTTTAGGCATAATGGGGTACAATTAGGCTTCGAGTTTTCTAACCAATTGCAGGTTGATTTTCCCACATATTTGAGATCCTCCTCGACTTTCTTTCTCCACGTTGCGAGTTTTTATTTTATTTTTGTTTTGGAAGAAAAATAAGTGAATTTGAGAAATAACCCAAAAATGAGTTATGACATAAACTATAACACCTTACCATTTTACCATCATCCTTATGCAATAAGTGGGATTCATGGCTATATAAGTAGCCATGAACCCATTGGTGATAGGTTCCAGCCTTTCTTGTTGACATTTCTTTTTCTTTGAATTTCATAACCATATTCCTTACACTATTTTTTAAAAAATACATACGTATCGAGCCCGGTTTAGCTCTTAAAACTCATAATCACAAAGAGACTCATGTAAAAGGAAAACTCAAAAAAGTATTATCTATTCTATAATGATAAGGGACACGACATAGAAGAGTGTTTTGCCCTGAAAAAGGAAGTATAAAAACTAATCAGTCAGTTTTATCTCTAGTAGTTCATTAAGTAGGACCCTCATCTTGAGCAAAAAAAGAAGGAAATTGATGACTACTAAGAACCTCTACTTAAGATCAATGTGATCTTAGGGCCTTCTTGGCTGGAAAACTCTAATAAAGGGAAAAAAAAACATATGGAAAGTTGGTCCTGAAGGACATATGAGTTCCTAGCCCCTGACATAAACGCTTTATTTTCACTTTAAAAGATGGGGAATGGGTCTGCCTATCACTATAAAGTTAATCTTGTGATCAACATTGTACTCTTTAATTTCCATATTCCTAGGCTCTCGTAGATTATGAAAATGTAGTCAATATCCTCTTTTAGGATATGCTTAACTAAAAAGGTTTAAATAGCTCCAAACTTACTCATCTCAAAACTTTATCGATAAGCATAAAAGGAAAGAGAGTGATAGAAAAGGGAGCCACAAGAATTTTGAATCACCATTAGAACTCGTCTTAAATGTTCGACCATATATTAAACTTTTATGGTTATTAGGATAGAATTGTCATACAATGCAATTCATGAGAGATCACTCATCAATACTAGATATCTTGCTATAAAATTTTCAATAAAAGGTGGGGTAACAACCATTAGAAGTCGTCTTAAATGTTCGACCATATATCAAACTTTTATGGTTATTAGGATGGAATTGTCATACAATGCAATTCTTGAGAGACCACTCATCAATACTAGATATCTTGCTATAAAGTTCCTAATAAAAGGTGGGGTAACAATGATAAGAGATAATCAATTAACCTTCTAAAACTACACCTCTTTATATATAAGAGGAAAGAGGGCCTAGTCATAAAAGGACAAGGACACATGCTTGAAAGAAAAGAGATATGCATTGAAGTTATCAAAAAACTTCAAGTTATGGTCCTATAAGAAGAGTACTTTTATTTCAACACTAAGATTATGTTAACTCTGACTTTTAAATAAAAGGACACCCTAACCAAGCTCTTAAAAATACAAAGTTCTAATTTCTCATTCAACCGGATTGATATGCTAGGCATCAATCCATAAGTGGCCTCACACTAACTGAAATTTAAACATGTTTTTCCCATGTATAACATAAAATAAAAAGTTTTAGAGGCGAGAGATAATAAATCATCTTTGAGAAGGTGGATAAGCTTTTTTAAAAATTCACAAGGAAGGTCATGTATATCAAATGGCTAGATAATTTTATCATGTTAAGAAAGGCTAAAGAGAAGCGTGTGTGTGTGTGTGTGTGTGTGTGTGCGCGCATACATACCTTATTGACCTTAATATAGCTTATTTCAAGCAAAGCTTGCCCTTGTCCAAGATTGACAAGTTGGTGGATCTCATTAATGGATTTATTCTCAACTCTTTAGATAAACTCGAGGTACCATTAAATCGTCATGTATATAAAATATGAAGAAAATTTTTTTATAACATATAAGGGTACTTACTACTATAAGGCCATATCTTTTAGCCTCAAGAACATTAAGGCTATTTACCAAAAGATGGTGGACAAGATCTTTTGAGACCAATTAGAAAGAAATATGAAAGCTTATATAGAAGACATGTTTATAAAAAGCTTAAACTTCAAGGATATACCATAAATATCTAAGAGGTGTCCATTATTCAATAAAAGTACTAAATGAAGCTCAACCTCTCCAAATATGCATAACCATAAAGGCAAGTTCTAAGGATTATTAATTAGTAACTAGGTGATTGAACTAAATCTTAAGAAACTTCAAGTCATACTGAAAATGCCCTCTTTTTTTTTTGTAAAATATATGCAAAAACTGATCAACCAACCGGACACTCTAAATCGATTCATCTTCTACCAGGAAAAAGATGTTCTCTATTTTTCTACTCCTCCATTAAAGTCTTCCTCTAACCAAAAAATAGGGAAAAGTTATTTCCATACCTTGGAATGACATGCATAATGGCCAATGAAACTTTTGTTTGGGAGGAAGAAAGAGTACAAAGACCATTGTATTATACTAGCAAAGCTCTTGAGGATCCCGAGATTAGGAACTTGAAGGTGGTCTTGTTATTGGTACATTAATCTAAAAGCAGAGGACTCACTTCCAAATACACCAAATCATTGTTCTTACTAACCATTTATTTAAATAAATCCTTTAAAAATTAGATATGTCCAGGATGATTCAAAAAGTTACTAAGCGTGAAGAGGAGTTAAATATATAATATCAACTTAAGCCACTAATCAATGCATAAGCACTTATGTAATTTATTACCAAGTGCTTTTTTAATGAAACTCCTAAGAAAGAGCAAGTCTCTATACTACCCTCACCAAACAAGTCTTAAAATTTATTTATAAACATGACCTCTAATATCAATGAATGTAAGGTGGGTATAATCGTTATTAGTCTAATCTAGTAAGTGTTTTGGTATGGTCTTTTTTTTTTAATTCCTTTTTTTTAATAATAGAGTATAAGACCCGAATTCCAAGGCTAAGTCCAGTACGAGAAACTAATTATGAGGTTCGCTAACCAAGTTACTCGGGTAGGGTTTTATTAGTCTATTTTTCTCTAAAATGCAACTAAACTAGTCAAGAAAAGTGATAAATGCCAAAGGTTCACTCTTATCCCTTATCAGCCCTTTATTAAAATAAAAATAACTTTATCTTCATAAGTTCATCTCCTAATAGGGAATGGATAAATTAGGTCTCTTTTCAAAGGCTTTAGCAAAAAGGTAATATGGGTTAATTCATCAAATACATAGAGGTTGAGGCTTTAATTGACATCACAACCAATGAAGTGATTTGTTTTTATGTGAAATAATAAAATGTGCCAATTTTAACTTTTCAACATCTTAATCACTTGTAATGACCAATAATTTAATTAAAAAAAAAGGAAAGAGCATTGCCAAAAGTAAGATATACATGAACTCCTTGATATGTCATCCCTAGACAAATAGGCAAACCTAGCTTAGGAATAAGCCTCTTGAATAGGCTAAAAAAGAAATTAGATCAATAAAAAAGGAATGGGCTAACCTATTAGATGAAACTTTATATGTGTATAGGACTCCTATAAAATCCTTAATAGGAAAATCTTTAGTCCTATTAACATATGAAATCAAGGCCATGATTCTATCTCAGCTAATAAATAAAAATTAAAGACCAACTTGGACTTTCTAGTTTTGAGTAATAGACGGACCACCAGTTAGGAACCCACAATACCTTTAAACCACATCGAAACCACACAATGCATCTTACCTCAGATAAGTTATGTTATGGGTGCTAATACATTCCATAGCCATAATCAGTCTCTTACCCTGTAATTTCATATAAGACCAGTTTGCTCGGGTCTCCTAGTGACCCTAAACCAAACAACTAGGTAGCGATTCCTTGATCTCAACACCGCAACGCCACGCGCACATGTGCGATATAGATCCACACCATCTTTTGCATTTGGCATGTTACTTCTAAAGGCAATGGAATTGGATCTAAGACATTAAAAAATCATGTGAAAGTTAGAAAAATATTGATAACAAAAATTAAATGGAAAATACAATGAGGATTTACCCTAAGAGCATGTTGAAAGCTCATCCTCATCTTATTATTGAGAATTAACTAATACACACAAATTGATTGATATAATCACTCATCACCTTAAAATTTAAGGGTATCCTAGAACAAGACTAACAACTACTACTCATGATCATCATACAAAGGCATAAAAGATGGAGAAAAATACTTCAGTCTAAACTCCTTCAATTGAGAAACATCTTTATCAGAAAAAGAAGCTATTTTTTATGTGGGGTGATAAAGTGGATAGGAAGGGATAACAATAATAAATTTTATAATATATGTTGTAATAAACTACATGTAGGAGATTAGATGGGAAGATGAGATGACCTATATTCTGAAAGAGGCCTTAATAGAAGAAGAGAGAACCTCACTCACTCTTTGTTTACCTTGTTTTCTCCTCGTGCTTGTATCCATTTATTTCTTTCTTATTCTCTCAATATCCTCGCCAAAGTCCATATCACCTTGTAATAGGAAGAGTGATCGTTTAAGAGTCTCATCTTTTTCTAAGATGACCTGGGTCACTCTCTTCTTCTCTAAGATGTTACACTTTAATATAGTATGAATCTTATTTATATCCTTATAAATTGGAAACCTAAGTGCTGAAGGTTCTACTATAGATGAAAGAACCATAAGTGACTTTGGTGTTAGCGTGAAAATAATGTCAATAAGTTGTCTCTAAGCCCTTTTCTTTTTCCTCTTGGATTATGAAAAGCTACTTCAACTAGCTAAGCCTTTTTGAGGTGGTGATAATTGATCAGGGTCATATCTTTTACAAAATAACAACCATTAAAGATAAAAATAAAATAAAATTGAGATGCATGAAAAATAAAATAAAGGAAAACTAACTCTTACCCATGCTCATTTATAATCTGTCTCTCTCTCCTCTTTCTCTCGAGCTAGAGTTTGATCTTATGGTTGACCTTTATTAGAAGCATCTAATTAGCGAATGCTTGGTCAATACTATTTATTATATGGATGTTATTATGTAGCCTGGTCTCCACTCTCTAGATGTAAAGGCATCCCCAAAAACACTCTATTATACTCAAGCACACCCTCAACTTGTAGTGGACCACAAACCAATTTATTAATACAAATCAATCACATCTACATTCCTTCACATGGTTTGTCTTGCCAATGATGACAACATGTGCTGGTTATTTTTCCTAGATAGAGAATGAGCAAAATTAAGATATTCCTTATCTATCATCTATTCAACCAATCATTATATAGCATATTTTGAATAGTGCTAGTTCACATTCCCCCTCGTACAACTTGTAAAATTTCTTAAAAGCTACTATCGTGGTGTAGCCATTTGAGTTCAGATGGTTAAAACACAATTGGTAATGCTTAAGGACCCATTTTATAAACCCGAACAAATAGAAGTTTTATCCATATACAAACATGCACACAAAAGTTGTTATCTCTACCTTTTCCTTAGTGAACCTTTGAGCTGGCAACTAATTCTTTTCTTTTTATAGGGCACCTAAATCATGTAACCTTAAGACAATACTCTACTAAAAGAGTCCGACTTGTTCAAAGAAATAATGATTGTATGGGTCATCTATTTGGAATCTCTAAATTTTAATGAAAACTCAAGATACCTTATCCCCTTTAGAATTCTCTAGCCCTATTATAGGATTATACATCACTGAATTGGGACCTCCTATCTAATAACCTCGACCTATATGCTACTTAAGAGTGATCTACCATTTTAAGATTTAAAAACAATGTTATTAAAGATATTTTCTTGACTAGAAGTCTCTAAACATAAAAAATTAATAGAACCACTTAAGATCCCCTTAGTAAATTATAAAGACAAGCACAAATGACTTGGAAATGCTTGAAACAAAAAACAACACCGCTTAAAAATCCCTTTGCAAGTTATAGAATAGTGTTTTTAGAATTCTAAATAATTGAGAGTAATGGTCACATTGGGTAGTTTTCATTGTAAAAAATTATCATAAACCCAAGTTGATTTAGTCAACCATATAATCAATTAGTGCCGACAAAATCACTCAAAACTTGACATGTGCCCCATTTTATAAGTGAAATGAAAAGATTCATGAAAGGGCCAAGACCTTTATCATCCTCCTACACGTCCACATACGGATTCCTAAACTCCACATCATACATCCTTCACACATGTATGTTCTTTGATGAATAACACAATAATTATTCCTTAGACAAGGGTAACCAATAATACGAGTGAAAAGACTTTTTCTTTATCTAGGATATGAACATGTCATGAGGACAAGCGACATATTATTCTTAAAACATGCCTTTTTTTTATCTAGGAAATGTTGATCAAGTGACAAAAGCTCTATAAAGAATGGATAAACACCTAAGTATTAATGTCATCCATTCCACTAAGACTTCTAAGGGCAAGTGATGTACATATAGAACAAGAGTACTTATCGAAGGGACTTCCTAAAGCACGTCATTGCCACATGTAATAAGTAGCTTAGTTCACATGCCTAACCTATCACACCTGACCAGACAACTTAGGTTTGACTCGAATGCATTTGATCAGACAAATATCTCCTAAATAGACACCTTTGGATGACGTTCGAACTATTTCACATACCTTTCATATATATTGTACCAAGTATTAAATGCTTACATGTTTTTCTATCTTGAGTGGGCCATATAAATATAAAGATAGGGTATGTTTATCTCCAAGTGTATGACCTTTATGGTGTCATCATTTTAACTCGATAATGATCTAACAACCATTAGAGGCTATCACTCTAAATGATAAATTCTAGTAATAGGTTTAGATGTGTGCTAACTATTTTGCCCTCTTCTCCAAGCAAGTTGGTGGGATTTATGACTTTATAAGGATTCATGTTCCAACTCCTTCAACTATCATTTCTTTTTAAAATTCTATTATCATCTTTCTTGCTTCATCTCTTAAACACACACATATAAAGCCCATTTCAGCCACTAAAACTCATTTAAATACTTGCTTAATCATCATAAGTTCCTCACAACTCACCAAATGATTTGTCTTGTATGTTATCAACCCTAACAATTATTTCACCATCTAGAATCTCAATAACATTACCTGTAATATATAAGATACTAGTGAGACTACATCATGCATGTTTATTTCGTAAAAAAAAAAAAAAAAACCTTGTATTCAAAATAATAACTGATTTCTTATAAAATAACATATTTACACCAAATAATAATTTTATTTAAAAAAAAATATCTTATATTTTAACCACCATATAATTGTAAGGTCAATCACAAAAAAAATTAACAACAACAAAAAATATATAATAATAACAATAATGGAGACTAATAATTGGATTTGATGTTGACGGAAATCCAATCCCTTTTTTGCACATCCAATTAAAAATCTAATACGTGATTTCATTGTTAATATTAGTGAATCGAAAACAGAAAAAAAGACAAATTCAAAGGAGGACCGGTGACATGGCATTCAATGATAGACCCAAAACTTTCTGCAAACGAAACGGCAACAGTTGCTCTCCTACATGACTAGTTTTATCCACTCACCACACCACATGTCGTATCAGTCAACACGTGATTTATTCAAATGCCACGTGTCACACACCCACCTTCCCAATCCACCACGTACCAAATAAATAAATCCAAAAAGACAACAACGTCTTGCTCTTCTCCCGTCTATATATAAAAAAACTCCCCGATGCCATCAGTTATTGTTGTTGAAGCTCCCTTCTAGTTCTCTCTGATATTGTTGGGCTGTTGACGCTTATGTTCGAAGAAAGAAATAAAAAATAAAGATGACTGTGAGGGAGAGGGAGAGGAATAACAAGAATGATAGTCAAGAAATTGGAGGGTGTGATACAGAAGATCAGGGATCAAAAGATTTGATCAAGAAGAAGGTAGGTTTTGTGCACAGTCAGGTTCTGAGGATAAGAGAGGAGGATTCACATCTTGGTGAAGAAAGATTGAGTGCTGCTAAAGAAATGATCAGGAAGGCTTTGATTGGGAAATTAGAAGAAAGCTTTGGTGTCCCCCCACATGCTGCTATGGAGGTTGTGTTTTTTTCCAGGCCTATCTTGCCTTGCTCGCCTCTTAGTGGCAAAACTACAGTCAAGGCCTTGCACTAAAATTGCTCATACGTCAATTAAGGTTCGTTTTTGCTTCTTATTGTCTTTGTGATTTCTTTCTTATTCGTTCTTTTTTGTGTAGAGCATGTAATGATGAGTGTTCTTGAAGCTCTTGCTTGTGATTCTGTTTTGATTCTCAAGTGTTGCGTTCTTGAGAGTTAAAAATGAGGGAAATCCAACTGTTCTTCTTCGAGAGAAATTGTGTGATGAGAGATAATTTGGGTTATAAGCTCGCGAATTGCTTCAATTCTTTTCACTCTTAGTGGCAAAACTACAGTCATCGGGGAATGTTTGAGAACCCCATTTTATGGACCTAATGGTTTGGAAATTACTGATTTAAGTGTGATTTATTGTTTGATTTGGCAGGATTTATTATTAATGGAAGATGAGCTCGAAGTTAAAGAGATGCAGTCTGTTAATTAAGAGAGCTGCTGACAATAATCGCAGTTTTATATATATATGATGCCGTTATCTTCTCTACTGTTAGCTAGGATTAGGATGAAGTAGCCATTATGTACAGTCTAAGAAATTAATATTGGTGAGCTCATTTACAGAAATCAAAAGCCACTTTCCTATTATTGGGCTCTCTTTTTTATTAAAAAAAAAAAAGAAGCAATTATTGAAACTTAAGCAATTCTGATATTGTAGATTGTTGGCTTCCATCTGTGAATTTATGCAATTAGTTTCAAATCATTTGTTTATATATGTTTTTAAATCATATAAATATTAAAAATAAATTTAAAAAATTAAAATATATATTATTTAAAAAAAATACTTTTAAAAACCATCGCAAGTAACTCTCCATCATCTCCTTTGTAAAACGAATTGTGTAACCACGTTAGGCAAACTTTTTTTTAATATGGATAGTTTACACGTATCTTAACTAATTCTATAGGCCCTGAAGTTAATGATCATGTAAGCCTAAAGAACAAATCTAAAATCTGACCAGTTAAACTATACCTCTAAGGTTGTTATCCTTAAAAATATAGTTCGAAAGCATAGTTTTGAAAACCGGCCCGGCACAGCGGGTCAACTCGAGACCCAGCCGACTCATGGCTGGAACTGGGCCAGGTTGATGAAAAAATAGGAAAAGTCATGACCCTGTGTGACCCGGCGGGTTGACTCGGCGACCTGGTTGACCCGGAAAAACCCGGTCAAAAACTCAGTTGCAACCCGTTGACTTTTTTTTTACTAAAACGACGCCGTTTTAAATTTTTTAAAAAAATAAAGATTGACCAGGCAGATCCGGTGACCTAGTCAAAACCCAAAACCTGGGTCTTGGACCGGGCCAAGTTTAAAAACTATGTTCGAAAGTATGCAGAATATTGCCACGTTCACATACGGGAACGAGCTATTAGCCGTTGGATTGTTTTAAAGAACATCTAATGTCACTCTTATTGAACCCGTTAAGTGAAATCGACCACCGTCCGATGAAATCGACAATCAACCATCGAAATAAATGTCAATCATCAACAAAGATGATTAAAATTCACATTACGTGATCAACCAGGAAACTAAGAATCATGATTTTCCATTGCAATTCTCTTTAGATTCTATCTTCGTGTAACAGTATAAAAAGGTCATACAATTACTAGATAACTAGCTCTGTATATATAATTTATTTTTTTAATGTAATTTACAGCTTAATTTCCTATTGTTTATCCCTTTTCCTCTACTATTCTCATTCCAACTTTATTTTACTTTCCAGTTTGTTTATTTTCTTTTACCTTTTAATTCTTTTTTACATGGAAAAATTTAGAACAATATACATTTCTTAGAGATTGCGCTCACATTCCATTTCATTTGTAAGCAGCTTCTACCTACTTTTTCATTTGAGATAAAATATATATATATATTGGATCGACCCAGCTCAACTCGGGTTAACCTGTCAAATCTATGACTTAGATCATAAGATTAAGATAATCTCATATAAAACAAATTGAAACAAATTATAAAACCCAATTCTCAATCAAACCAATGTTGAAGGATGAAAAACAATTTAAAAAAAAAATTAGTTTAAAAAAAAACCGAAAAACAAACAACTTGGGTCAACCATAATTAACTTGTCAAAGATATAACTCGGATCATGTAATTGATATAACTCCATAGAAAAAAATTGAAACAAATTATGAATTTCAATTCTCAATTAATGCAATGTTGAAGGATGAAATAGAAAAATAAAATAAAATAATGAATTAAGTCAACCCGAATTAACCCGTTAAACATATGACCCGGGTATTGAGACAAGTATAGCCTCATAGAAAGCAAACCAAAAACAATATGATGTCTAATTCCAAATCAATCAAATATTCAAAGATAAAATAGGGGGAATTCAACTAAAACAAGGACGAAAAACCTTGAGTTAGCTCACGACCCGATTCATGAAACTCGGATAAGCAAATCCAATTTTGAAAGAAAAAATTTAAAAAATAAATGACGTAAAAATGACCCGAGTCACCCAGAGTTTACTCGCAAAACCTGTGACCCAAATGATGAGACCGGAATAATTTTATAGAAAGCAAAATAAATAAAAATATAAAGTCTAATTCCAAATCAGCCAGATATTGAAGAAAGTGTTAGCTTTATGGCTACGATAATGATTTAATTATATGTTTACTCAGTAAAGTAAACATTAGATATAATAAAATATTGTATTGATATAGTGTTGATATATGCATATCACATTATTAATATCATAAATAAGGATGTGCCAAAATATATATATATATATATATATATATATATATATATATATATATATGTGTGTGTGTGTGTGTGTGTGTGTGTGTGTTTTAAAAAAAAAAAAAAAAAAAAAAAAAAAATAAAAATATTTA
>Ga0325403_1002222_pt1 | contig 17008 bp, 11 predicted proteins | sample PopdelMetagenome_19_FD_205665 | JGI IMG/M metagenome (GOLD analysis project Ga0325403, IMG submission 205665) | Populus deltoides microbial communities from Bellville, Georgia, United States - Xylem-PdKOR-R4 | ecosystem: Host-associated > Plants > Phyllosphere > Stem > Wood/Secondary xylem...
CCGGGGTGCGGGAGCGGGCCGAGGGCGCGGAGACTACGGCCAGGTGCGCCAGACGCCGACGCCGTCGCCGCGGGAGGTCTGGTTCGACGTCGCGGCGTCTCCCGCCGAGCTCTCGCCGCCGCCGGAGCCGGAGGCCCCGCTCGCACCGGACGACCCGGTGACCTGCAGGGCGCTGGTGTCCCAGCGGCCCACCACGGGCTGGTCGGTGGCGGCGCCGTATCCGAAGAGGGAGTCGGGCTGACCGGGGGTGATGCTGTTGCGCAGCCACCAGGCGCCGGTGGCGTAGACGCCGACGGTGTCGCGGCCGTCGCCGTCCCAGTCGCCGGTCACGGGGGTGGCCTGCGGCCAGCCGTAGGAGAAGACGGCGCCCGCGGAGCCGGGGGTCGCCGTGCCGCGCAGCCACCAGCGGTAGCCGTCGTACACGCCGATGCCCGAGCGGCCTCGGCCGTCCCAGTCGCCGACGACGGGCTTGACGCCCTTGAAGCCGTAGGTGAACTTGTGGTCGGGCGCCCCGGGGCTCGCGGTGTCGCGCAGCCACCAGGTGTGGGTGGCCGTGTCGTAGACGCCGATGCCGTCCTTGCCGGAGCCGGTCCAGTCGCCGCAGACCGGGACCATCGTCGAGGAGCCGTAGCTCAGCTCGAGGTCGGCCGTGTCGTTGCCGGGGCTCTGGCGGATGGACCAGCGCCCGGCGGAGTAGACGGCGGTGCCGTCGGTGCCGTCGCCGTCCCAGTCGCACGACAGGGCCGTGCCGCGGGGCTCGCCGAAGTAGGCGGTGCCGTCGGGCGCGCCGGGCGTCGCGCTCTGGCGCAGGTCCCACTCCTTCTCCTGCATCAGCTGCGCCACCCGGGTGCGCAGAGCGGGGAGCTGCCGGTAGAGGTTGGCGCCGGGGCAGGCCGTGGAGCCGACGTCGCGGTGCCCGGAGACGGTGTTGACGGTCACCGGGGTGCCCACCGGGTACTTGGTGTTGGTGCCGCCGAGACCGGCGCTGTAGAGCACCGCCCTGCCCGTGGGGTCGGTCTGCGACTTCGCGAGCTTCCAGGAGATGACCCGGGCCAGCGCGTCGAGGATCGTCGAGGACGCCGAGGCCGTCTCGTAGTTGCCGAGCACCGAGACGCCGAAGCTGGCGGTGTTGAAGCCGCCCGCGTGGGCGCCCTGGACCGCGCGGTCCATGCCGCCGTAGCGGCCCTCGAAGACCTGGCCGTACTTGTCGACCAGGAAGTTGTAGCCGATGTCGCACCAGCCCTGGACCACCACGTGCTGGTAGTAGATGCCGCGGACGATCGCCGCCGACTCCGCCTTCGTGTACGTGTTGGTCCCCGCGGTGTGGTGGACGAACGCCACCTTGGGCGTGGTCGTGTAGCTGGGTGCGGCGCACTTGGACAGCCGCAGGGACTCGTCGGCGCCCCACTGGGCGCGGGTGATGACGCCGGGCATGTCCCCGGCGTCGGCGCGGGCCGTGGCCAGCGGCGTCCCCGACGTCGCGGCGGTCCGGGCGTCGGTCTTGGGGTCGATGAGGCTGGCCTGGACGCCGCTGACGACGGGGTCGCCGTCAGGGGTCGTGGTCTCGCCCTCGACCTGCACGCGGACGTCGACGGCGTCGGCCCCGCCGGAGACCCACAGGGGGCTGGTGGCGCCGCCGCCGGTGGCGCCGCGGGCCTCGGCCGTGCCCGGGTCGGGCGCGGAGTCCTCGGCCTCGAGGGGCTGCCAGCCGGTCCAGCCGTCGTCGGTGCGCACGCGCACCTGGACGGCGACGTCGGCCTCCGGGTCGCCGTCCCACTGGACGGACACCATGTTGAAGTCCTCGGTGCGCACCGGCCCGGTGGCGAGCTCCTCGGCCGGCCCACCGGCGCCGGGGACGGCGGGCGCGACGGCCCGAGCGCCGGGCGTCCCGCCGGGCGTCCCCGAGGGCGTGGCCGAAGGGGTGGCCGAGGGGGTGGCCGAGGGGGTCGTGGTGGACGGCGCGGCGTCGGCCGTCCCGTCGACGACCGGCACGTCCAGGACCTGGGCGGTGGGCTTCACGGGCGCCGTCGCGGCGCTCGCGCCGACGACGGGGACCAGGCCCGTGCCGGAGGCCACGACAGCGACGACGCCGCAGCGGACCACCCAGCGGCGCCAGGGTCCAGCGGTGCGGGCGGCGGCCCGGAGGGGACCTCCGCGGGGCGTGTGCGCTGCTGGTGTCACTGGTGGGGCTCCCGGCTGTCGGTCGCGCCGCGGGTCTCGCGGGCGCTCTCGCTGGCGGTCTGAGGGCTGGCCTTCGGGCTGTGCGTCGAGCGGCGCCCGGTCATGCGACGGGCCGCGTGATGCCCGCGCCGTCGTTGCCGGCGGCCCAGCGCCCGGGGACGGGGGCGTCGCCCGGGACGCCGTACCAGAAGTCCCGGTGCGGGTCGCCCGGTGACACGGTGTCACGGAGCATCCACCGTCCGCCGGAGAACACGCCGATACCAGAGCGACCGCTCATCGACCAGTCACCGCTCACCGGCGTGGCGCCCTGCCAGCCGTACTGGACCGTGGTGTCAGGGCGGCCCGGGGTGGTGCTGTTGCGGACCATCCAGGTGCCGGCCGAGTAGACGCCGAGGGTGTCGCGGCCGTCGCCGTCCCAGTCGCCGACGACGGGCAGCGCCGCGCTCCAGCCGTACTGCACCTTGGTGTCGGGGTTGCCGGGGCTGAAGGAGTTGCGCAGGTACCACAGGCCGGTCTTCGGCTCGTAGACGCCGATGCCGTCCTTGCCGTCGCCGTCCCAGTCGCCGCAGACGGGCAGCATCCACGAGGCGCCGTAGGAGATGACCTGCGGCGTCGAGGTGCCGCTGGTGTCGTCGGTCCTGGTCCAGCGCCCGTCGCGGTACGTGGTCAGGCCGTCGCGGCCGTCGCCGTCGAAGTCGCAGGAGAGCGTGGTGTCCTTCGGGCCGCCGTAGGTGGTGTTCGCGGCGACGGGGTCACCGCTGTCGGCGGTGCCGCGCAGCATCCACTGCTGGCCCGACGGCGTGACCACCGAGAACCAGTCGGACTTGAGGCCGAGGGCGCTGCGCACCTCGTTGCCGGTGGCGGTGACGGAGCCCGAGGTGCCGGTGACGACGACCTTGGTGGCGCGGCCGCCGTCGGCGCCCAGGCCGTTGCGGGCCGTGACCTGCATGCCCGTGAAGGTGCCGATCCTCGGCCACGCCCGCGCGATGCGGGGGCCGTCGACGACGACCTTCCAGTCGTGGTGCGGGGAGCGGACGTCGCCCTCGTCCTCGACGGCGGGGAACTGGCCACCGGCGGTCCAGCCGCCGGTGGAGGCGCTGAACTCGGTGCGGACCACGGCGCCCTTCGCGTCGCGGCGGACGACGCCGGCGGTGTTGCGGATCGCCGTGTCGGTGCGGCGGTCCTCCTTGGCGGCCCCGGAGTACACCTGGCACGCGGTGGTGTCGCAGGTCTGCGCGTAGCTGTAGCGGTTCTCCGCACGGGAGTAGGAGCGGGCGGCCACGGCCTGCGCCTCGAGCGCGGCCATGCCGGCGCCGCCGGCGGCGTCGCCCCAGGCGGCGGGCGACTCGGCGGGCACGACGCCGCGCAGGTACTGCTCCAGCGGCACGTGGTTGACCAGGTGGGTGGCGCCGTTCGCCTCCACGACCGGGCGGAAGTTGCCGCGGTAGGGCGCGCCGGTGTTGCAGACGGTGAACATGCGGCTGCGGTCGTCGCCGGCGCCGCCGGGGATCCAGACCGCCGGGCTGCGGCCGACGTCGACGGGGCCGGCGCTGCCCGAGCTGCCGTCGGTCGCAGCACCGGGAGTCGGGGTCGTCTCCGGGGCCCGGCAGCCGCCGGCGGCCGTGGTGAGCACCCAGGTGCTCCCCTGGCGCGTGAACCTGGCGATGCTGCCGGCCGGCACCTGCTGGCCCTCGACGAAGAAGTCGGCTCCGGAGGTCAGCCCGATGGTCTGCGCGCCCTCCAGGCCCATGAGGCGCACGGAGATCTCGTCGTTGCCGACCGTGCCGGCGGTGGTGCCGCCGTAGTAGCGGTCGAGGATGCGGGCCGAGCTCCAGCCCCGGTCCACGGCGTAGCCGTACGCGCCCCACTGCGACAGCCCGCGGCCGTGGCCGAAGCCGTGGCCGGTGAGGGTCACGTCGCTGGCGGCCGCCTGGGCCTGCTCGCCGCCGCCCAGCTGGGCGCCACCGGCGACGGCGCCCGCGACCACGAGCAGCACGGCCGGACGGGTCCACCAGCGCCGGCTGCGGTGTCGCGCACCCCCGCGGTCCTGGCGCTCGGGCCGCTCCTCGCGGCGGCGCGCGTGGCGGGCGCCGGCCGGGCCGGCGGGACTGGACGGGGCGTGGAGCATGGAGGAGTCCTCGGCATCGGGGCTGGCCGCCTTGACCTGCAGCACGGGGTCGGGTCTTCACCCGTCCGCTCGGCGGATCCACCGGACCGGGTCGTCGTACCGACTACTGTCGCGGAACGTGAGCTCCCAGGACGTGCTTTCGCTGCGACGCGCCGAGTCGGCCGTCCTCGTGGCCCTGCAGAGCAGGACGACGGGTGCCCGGGTCATCGGTCCTGCCGCGGCCCTGGGTCGTTTCGGCGACCACGCCGCCGGGTGGGTCGCCATCGGCGCCGCCGGCTGGCTCCTCGACCGCCACCGGCGCGCGGAGTGGGCGCGGGCCCTCGTCTCGGTGCTGGGGGCGCACGCCGCGACCGTCGTCCTCAAGCGCGTGGTGCGGCGGCTGCGGCCGGACGCCCCGGGGGTCGAGGTGCGCTCCACCTCCCCCAGCCGGCTGAGCTTCCCCAGCTCGCACGCCGCGTCGACGACGGCGGCGGCCCTGGCGTACGGGCGCCTCCTGCGGCTGCCGCTGGCCCCCGTGGTCCCGCCCGTGATGGGAGTCTCCCGCCTGGTGCTGGGCCTGCACTTCCCCACCGACGTGCTGGCGGGGAGCCTGACGGGGGTGCTGGCCGACAGGGTCCTGCGCCCCGGGGCCGCCCGCTCCGCGACGACCGGTGAGGGGCGTGCGCGATGAGCTCCGGAGTCGACTCCCCGGTCCGCCGCGGCACCGGCTCGGCGGCGCTCGGCGTGGTGCGCACGATGCGCCCCCGCCAGTGGGTGAAGAACGTCCTGGTGGGGGCCGCGCCGCTGTCGGCCGGCCTGCTGTTCGACCTCGACGTCATCGGCACCACGCTCCTGGCGTTCGCGAGCTTCTGCCTCGCCGCCTCGGCGGTGTACCTGCTGAACGACACCCTGGACGTCGAGGCCGACCGGGCCCACCCCACCAAGCGCAACCGGCCGATCGCGGCCGGTGTGGTGCCGGTGCCGGCCGCCGCGGTCACCGCCGTGGTGCTGGCGCTGGGGTCGCTGGGCCTGGCGGCGCTGGCGTCGTGGCAGCTCGTGGTGCTCATGGCCGTGTACCTCGCCGTGCAGGTGGCCTACTGCGTGCGCCTCAAGCACGAGCCGGTGCTCGACATCGCCATCGTCGCCTCGGGGTTCCTGCTGCGGGCGATCGCGGGCGGCGTGGCCAGCGGCATCCCGCTGTCGCAGTGGTTCCTGCTGGTCACGGCCTTCGGGTCGCTGTTCATGGTGGCCGGCAAGCGCTACAGCGAGATGCGCCTGGCCGAGGCCGCCGGTGGCACCACCCGGGCCTCGCTGCTGCGCTACACCCCCACCTACCTGCGGTTCGTGTGGAGCCTCGCCGCGAGCGTCATGGTCACCGCGTACGCGCTGTGGGCGTTCGAGATCCGCGCCGACGCGGCCGTCGCCGACGGCATCGGCGCCGCCACCGCGGCGGCCGTCTCCGCGGGAGGGTCGACCTGGTCGGCCATCTCGATCGTCCCGTTCGTGCTGGCGGTGCTGCGCTACGCCGTCGACGTCGACGGCGGCCGCGCGGGCGCCCCCGAGGACATCGCGCTCAGCGACCGGGTGCTCCAGGTCGTGGCCGTGGCCTGGGTGGCGACCTTCGCCATCGGCGTCTACACCTGACCCGTCCACAGGGCCTGCCCCGTCCACAGGCCCTTGGCTGCCGGGCGGACAGCGTCCTCGTTCGCCAGGAAGGGCCGCCCGGCTCGGGGCGATGACGTGGCGGGAAGGCCCGGGGCTCCGGGCGGCCTCGTCGCACGGATGCGGACAGCGTCCGGTCAGCGCCCGGGGGCTGTGGACGGACCGGGAGGCCGGGAGGCCGTCACTGCGGCCGCGAGCGGCGGGCGGCGGTGAGGATGCGCTCGTACTCGTCGACGGAGCGCTCCACGCCGTAGTGCTCGCGGGCGCGGGCGGCCAGCGCCTCGCGGTCGACGGCGCCCGCGGCGTGGGCGTCGCGCAGCTGCTCCAGCCCGCGGGTGACCGCGGCGGCGTCCTTGCGGGCCACCACGACGCCGTCACCCGGGCCCCGCCCGACCTTCTCCACCGGCACGCGCACGCCCGGCAGGTCGGACGCCATCGCCGGGACCCCGAGCATCATCGCCTCGACCTGCACGATCCCGAAGGCCTCGAAGGCGTTCACCGACGGCAGCGCGAAGGCGTCGATCGAGGCGTAGAAGTCCGGGATCGCCTCGTCGGGCACGAAGCCGAGCACGCGGATCCTGTCGTCACCGCCGATCGCCTCGCGGACCCGCTCGATGACGCTGCCCCCGGCGATCTTGGCGAAGTCACCGGCGATGATCAGCCGGGCGTCGGGGTCGGCGAGGGCGCGGAAGCCCTCCACCAGCCACGGCACGCCCTTCTCCTCGACGATGCGGCCCAGGAACCCGACGTGGAACCCGTCGCCGTCGCGGTAGCGGGGCTGCCCGCCGGACCTGTCGTGGCAGGGTGCCGGCACGCCCTCGACCTTGGTCTTCATCGAGCCGTGCAGCCTGCTGTTCTCGGCGTAGTCCAGAGAGGTGGTGACGACGGTCGTCGCCGCCCTCATGGCCACCCGGGAGGACGCGTCGACGACGACCTTCTGCACGCTGCCAGCGGCACCCGGCGGCAGGTCGACGTCGCACTGGTAGGTCAGGACGACGGGCGTGCCCACCCCGCGGGCCGCGGTGGCGAGCACCCCGGCCTCCAGCAGGGGCAGGTGCAGGTTGACCACGCCGGCGCCCCTGGCGACGGCGGCGAGCCACACCGGCAGCAGCGGCGCGATGGTGCCCTTGCCCAGGCGCGCGACCACGGGCGCCCGCAGCACGCGGACGCCGTTGACGACCTCCTCGACGGGCAGGTCGTCGTCGTGGCGGGTGGCGACGACGGTGACCGAGCGGCCGCGGCGCACCAGGCCCTCGGCGACGTCGCGCGCGGCGTTGGTCAGCCCCGAGACGTACGGCGCGTAGTAGGTGAGGCCCATGACGACGTCCGGCGGGGTGCTCCCTGCGGGAGCGGGCGGCGGGAGCAGCGAGGGGCGGACCACCCGAGAACGCTAGCGGCTGCCCCGGGCAGCCGGTCAGGCCGCAGCGGTGGCGGTGCGGGGGCGCTGCACGAGGACCAGCACCGACAGCAGCCACGCGGCGGCCGACCCGGCGGTGAAGCCACCCGCCACGGCCCAGGACGCACTGGTGCCGAGTCCCAGCTGGGTGACGCCGACCCAGAGCGCCGCGACTGCGAGCCCGGAGACCCAGCAGGTGAGCACGGCGCGCTCTCTCCCGGTCGCCACCAGGGCCTGCGTGCCGACCACCAGTCCGGCGTGCACGAGGCAGCCGCCCACCATGAGCGCCATCAGGCCCGGGGCGACCTCGTACTTGCCCCTGGTGAAGACGTCCATCGCCACACCGGAGAGCAGCGCACCCGCCCCGGCCCCCACGAGCGCCAGGACGACGACGGCTGCGGAGAACTGCGCCATGCGGACCCTGAGCTCGTGGTGGCGCCCTTCGGCCACCATCCGCGTCAGTGGCGGCACGAGCACCGCCTGGGCGGGGACGACGACGAACAACGGCGCGCGCGCCAGCGTGAACGCGGCGCCGTAGGCGGCCACGACGGCGGCGAGCTCCTCTCCCCCCTCCAGCCCTACGACGATCGGACCGGCGTTGAGCAGGAGCTGCCCGGCGACGCTGGCGGCCAGCAGGGTCAGCACGGCCCGCGTCATGGTGCCCGGCGCACCGCTCGGGTGAGCGTCCTGCCCGGTCGGGGCTGCGCGCGGGGAGCGGACGAGGAGCAGGAGGCTGACGTGGGCGGCGAAGGCGCTGCCGATGACGAAGGCGGCGAAGAGCGCCCCCGGCGGCCGGAACACGAGGACGGCGGCGAGCAGCGCGGCCAGGCCGCGCAGCCCGGCGTCGGCGGCGAGCGCCGCGGCGTACGGGCCGAGCCGCCCTCTGCCCAGGGCCAACCCGCGGGCCGCGTACTGCAGCGCGCTGACCGCCGCCAGCGCCACGAGCGCTGTCGTGACCCACGCACGGGTGGCTGCGTCGTCGCCCAGCAGCGGTGACGCGAGGACCACGCCCACCACGGCGATGGCCACCAGAACCAGCGCCGGCCGCAGGACGGCGGCCCCGCGCAGTCGGCCCTCGGTGGCCGCGCGGGAGACGACCTGCTCCAGGGGCAGGAAGACTCCGAAGCTGACGATCAGCGCGCCGTACCAGAACAGCTGGAAGGCAGCGGCCTGGTCCTCAGTGGTCGACCCGCGCAGGACCGCCGCGTTGAGCAGCAGGGTGAAGGCGGCGGCGATGCCGGTGGCTCCCGCCACCCTGACGAAGCCGTTGCGCACGACCGGCCACACTACGGGGGCGGAGTCCGCCCGCAGCCCGTCGCGCCTGGACCGCGCGCACGGGAACGCCCGTTACGGTGACGTGCTGGAGCAACAGCACCTGGCGCCTGCGGCGCCGGAGACCGGCGGGAGCGTGGCACAGGCAGTGGGGGGTCCGAAGCGTCCGGAGGCACCGGCGACCCCTGAGCGGCCCGGTGAGCGGCCCGGTGAGCGGCCCGGTGAGCGGCCCCCCGGCGCAGCGCCGCCGGCGAGGGGCCGGGGGCTGCTGCTGCCCCTCCTGGGCCTGCTCGGCCTCCTGGCGCTCGTGTGCGCCGCGGCCCTGCCCTTCGCGCCGGTGCGCCACGAGCGCCCCGTCGTGTCCTGGCCGCAGGACTCCTCCGCCCCGGTGAGCAGCTCGCTGGTGCTCTCGGCGCAGACGCCCGACGCGCTGCGCGTGGTCGCGAACTGCGCGGCCGTGCGCGCCGCCGGGAGCAGCGACGACGGCGTCCTGTTCTCCACGCAGCGGCCCCCGGTGGCGCAGGCGCAGCAGCAGGCCCTCTTCTGGCAGGTCCGCGACGGCCGCGCGGTGCTGTCCGTGGTCGGGGAGGTCGTCGCGGACGTCGCCGTCCCGGCCACCGGTGACTGCGAGCTGGTCGCCGAGCTCCGCGACGGCTCCACCACCCTGACCGTCGACGGCGCGTCCCAGGGCGAGGCGGTGGCCGGGGCTCCCCGGCTCGACTCGCTGGTGACCTCGGTCTCGGGCGCCACCGCCGACACCGGCCAGCAGCTGCAGGCGCAGGTGGCCGTGGACGACAGGTTCGCGAGCTCGCCCACGCCGTTCAAGCTGGTGCTGGTGGGCCTGCTGGTGGCCAGCGGCCTGCTGCTGCTGGGCGGGGTCTGGCTGCTCGACCGCCGTGCCCACCCGGTGCGCGCGGGACCGGAGGCGTCCGCCAGGACCGGCGAGGCCCCGCTGCCCCGCTGGCGCCACGCGTTCCGGCCGGTGACGGCGCACGTCGTCGTCGTCGCCGGGCTGGCCCTGTGGACGGCGCTCGCGCCGATGACCGACGACGACGGCTACTACGCCGCGATGGCCCGCAACGTGCCGAACAGCGGCTACATCGGGCAGTACTACCAGCTGTACGACCAGTCCTTCGTGCCGCTGACCTGGCCCTGGTACGCGCTGTCGTGGTGGGAGCAGCTGGGCAGCGGGCCGCTGTTCCTGCGCATCCCGGCGTTCCTGCTCTGCGTGGCGACCTGGTTCGCGCTGCGGCGCGCGCTCGACCTGGTGCTGGCCCTCGTGCCGGCCTGGCGGCGCGGCGGCGAGCAGGTGGAGACCGGCGGTGCGAAGCACCGCGCGGTGTGGCTGCTGGCGCTGGCCTACGCCGCGGCCTCCGCCCCGTTCGTCATGGGCGTCCGCCCCGAGGGCGTGGTGGCGGCGCTGTCGGCGTGGACGCTGGTCGGGGTCCTGACGGCGCTGCGGTCCCGGCGGCTGCTGCCCCTGGCGCTCGCCGTGGTGCTGGCGGCGTTCTCGTGCGCCTCGCACCCGACGGGACTGGTGGCCATCGCGCCGCTGGTGGCGTTCCTGCCCCGGACGTGGGCGCTGGTGGCCCCGGGCACGGCCGCCGGGGTCAGCAGGTTCACGGGATGGCTGCGCGCGCTCGTCGTCATCGCCCCCGGGGCCATGGCCAGCGCCGGTGGCTTCGCCGACGGCACCCTCTTCGACTACCAGGAGGGCCGGCGCGTCTTCACGGCCATCGAGGAGCCGCTGCGCTGGACCGACGAGTACGTCAGGTACAGCTTCCTGCTCAACCCGAACATCCCCATGGGCGCCTACGCGAAGCGCACGACGGTGCTCGTCGGGCTGCTCGCGGTGCTGGTGACCCTGCTGCTGACCGCCGCCGCGCGCCGTCCGGCGACGGCTCGCCCGGGCGGCACCGGCGCCGGGGTGCTCCCCGCCGAGCTGGGCGCCCTGGGCGCCACCGGTCTCGTGGCCTACCTCGCGCTGTGGATCACCCCCAGCAAGTGGACCCACCACTTCGGCAGCCTCTCGGGGCTGCTGCCGCTGCTGGTCGTGGTGCTGGTGCTGATCGGGCCGGCGGCCGCCGCCCGGGTGTGGCCGCGCACGGCGCTGGCGCCGCGGCTCGGCCTGCTGCTCGGTGTGGTGGTGGTCGCGGCGCTGTCGTTCCGCGGGCCCAACCTCTGGCCCTACAACTGGGTGCTGGGGCTGCCGCTGCAGGGCGACAACGCCGTGGCGAAGGGCCCGCTGTCGTCACCCGCGCTCTGGGTGCTGGTCGCCGTCGTGGCGGTGCTGCTCGCGGGCCTGGTGCTGCGGCGTCGCGCCGCCGGGGGGTCCGAGCGGACCGACGGGTCCGAGGGGTCGGGCAGCCCGCTCCGCCCGGACCCGCTCGTCGCCGGGGCGGGCGTGACCGCCGTCGTCGCCCTGGGGCTGACGGTCGCCCTGCTGGGCAGCACCTTCGCCGCCTCGGCGGTGCGCACGCTCGACACCTACTCCCCGCCGGCGGAGTACGTCAGCGACCCGTTCAACGAGCGGTGCGACGCCGCGTCGGCGGTGCAGGTCGCCGACCCGCAGCGGTCCACCCCGCTGCCCGCCGCCGCGGGCCAGGAGGGCCGGGCCCAGGCCGAGGGCTTCGCGACCCAGGGCGGCTACTGGAACGGCGACCCGGTGCCGGCCGGTGTCGCCCCCGAGGCGTTCGTGCAGGTGTGGGGCAGCCTCACCGGCAGCGGCGACGACAACACCGGCGAGCTCACCACCGGCTGGTACGACCTGTCCGGCCGCGACGCCGCCGACTACGTCACGGTGACCGTGGCCGGGCGCCTCAACGAGGGCAACTCCCTCGAGGTGCAGTACGGCAGGCCCGCGACCGACAGCACCGACGGGTCGGTCGAGGTGCTGCGGACGCGCCCGGTCGACGACCTGGTCGACTCCCCCGAGTGGCGCTCGGTGCTGCTGCTGCGCCCCGGCCAGGAGCCCCGCGACGGCGAGACCCTGGTGCGCCTGGTGGGTCGCGACGCCTCCGGCGGCACCGGCGGGTGGCTCGCGGTCTCCGCTCCGGTGCAGCAGCCGCCGGTGCTCCTCGACGAGTGGATCCCCCGCGACGCCGTCGTGGTCACCTCGTGGCAGTTCACCTACCTGTTCAGCTGCCAGCGGCAGCCGGCCATCGCCGACGGCATCGTCGAGCGACCGGCGTACGCGGTGCTGTGGGGCCCGAACGCCCTCGAGGGCACCAACGACTCGATCTGGCAGTACGGCCGCGGTGGCCTCGCCGCGCCGCTGCCGGACGCGGCGACGCTCTTCCAGCCCGTCAGCGAGTTCGCCTACCCGAGCGCCCGGCGCGACGCCGGCCAGTGGGGGCAGGTGGCGGCGCTGCAGTACCCGTACCCGGCGGACGCCTACGACCTGTCGTACGCGCCGGAGACCTCACCCGGCTGGGTCGGCCCCGACGTCCCCGCCCTCGGCTGAGCCCCGCCTCCTCCGACCGCAGCCGAGCGCTCGGCTGCGCTTCCCGGGGGTACCTGAACCGCGACCAGGCGCTCGGCTGCGGTCTCGAGGAGTCCTCAGAGGGAGCGCAGGTGGGCGACGGCGTCGGCGGCGCTGCCGTCGAAGACCTGGTTGCCGCGCTGCAGCACGACTCCCCGCGAGCACAGCTCGGAGACCATGTTGAGGTCGTGGCTGACGACGACGAGCGTGCGGCCCTCGTCCTTCAGCTCGCGGATGCGGTCCAGGCACTTGCGCTGGAACGGCTCGTCACCGACGGACAGGATCTCGTCGATGAGGAAGATCTCCGGGTCGGTGTGCACCGCCACGGAGAACGCCAGCCGCAGGAACATGCCCGAGGAGTAGTGCTTCACCTCGGTGTCGATGAACCGCTCGATCTCGCTGAACGCCACGATGTCGTCGAATCGCGCCCGGATCGCGGCCTCGTCCATGCCGAGGATCGCGCCGTTGAGGTAGACGTTCTCGCGGCCGGTGAGGTCGGGGTGGAACCCCGCGCCGACCTCGATCAGCCCGGCGATCCGCCCCCGCAGGCGCACGGACCCCGACGTCGGGTGCATGACGCCGGAGATCAGCTTCAGCAGCGTCGACTTGCCCGAGCCGTTGTGCCCGAGCAGCGCGACGGTCTCGCCGGAGTCGACGGTCAGCGAGACGCCGTCGAGGGCCATGAAGGTGTTGCCGAGGTCCTTGCCGCGGACCGCGGCCATCGCCAGCTCCTTGAGGGAGCGGTTGTGGCGCAGCACGAACTGCATGCGGACGTCGTCGACGACGATCCGGGAGCTCGGGCGCGCCGCGCGCGGAGCGCTGCTGGTGGTGCTCATCGACGTCATCGTGCCCTCACCGGGTTCTCGTTGCTCACAGGTCGATGGCGAAGCGGCCCTCGACCCGCCGGAAGACGAGCTGGCCGACGGCCAGGACGACGGCCGCGACGACCGCCGCGACGACCGAGTTGACCAGCAGGTCGGGCGGCAGCGACGACGTCGGGGTGTCGACCGTGCCCGGGAACCAGAACGCGAAGTGGTAGAGCTCCACCGCCACGGTGATCGGGTTCAGCTGGTACAGCGTCGCGACCCACGCGGGGACGGCCTGCGCCACGGTGTTCCAGGTGTAGAGCACTGGGGAGAGCCAGACGACGACCATGTTGGCCAGGTCGACGAAGTTCTCCATGTCGCGGAACACCACGTTCAGGGAGCCGAAGAGCAGCCCGAGGCCGGTCGCGAGCGCCGCGATGATCAGCGTCGCCAGCACGGCTCCCAGGAGCGGCAGCACCTCGGGGCGCCACCCGGAGATGACCGCGCCGACGAGCAGCACCACGACCTGCGGGACGAAGTGCACTCCGGCGACCCACACGCTGGCCACGGGGAACAGCTCGCGCGGGAGGAAGATCTTCTTCACCAGCGGTGCGTTCCAGACCACCGCGCGGGTGGCGTTGCCGAACGCCTCGGTGAAGAAGTTGACCACCACGAGCCCGGAGAACAGGTAGACCGGGTAGTCCTCGATGCTCCCCCGCAGGTTGAGGAAGATCCCCAGCGCGAGGAAGTACACGACGTACTGGACGCCGGGCTTGACGTAGCTCCAGGCCAGCCCGAGCACGGAGCCGCGGTAGCGGACCCGCAGCTCCTTGCGGACGAGCAGCTTGAGCAGGTACCGCCGGCGGACGACGTCGAGGAGCCCCGAGCCGCGCCCCGGCTCGGTCCAGGGCTGCGCCGTCAGGTCGTGGGCGCTCACTTCGCCGGAGGGGAGGCGGGCGGGGCAGCGGGGGTCGACGGCGGCGTGCCGTGGAAGGTGCGCTCCCAGACCTCCGGCGAGGTCAGCTCGGGCATGGCGGCGCGGTAGGTCGCTGCCAGCTCGGGCCAGTCGCGCGCGAGCCGCTCGTGCAGCGCGGTGCTGCGGCGGACCAGCTCGACGAAGCGCCTGCGGTCGCGGCGGTACCAGGCGGTGCCGGTGCCGTCAGCGGCGGAGACGAGCGCGGAGTCGTACTGGCTGAGCATCCACCAGCGGGCGTCCTGGTGGGCGATGGCCGTCTGCGGGTTGGTCGCGGCCAGGTCGTCGACCGGGCGGACCTGCTTGACGATGCCGACGGCGGCCGTCTTCAGCACGGCGAGGCGGCTCTTGGGCACCTCGGCCTCGCGGCCCTTGCGCGGCGGCTTCTTGCGCTTGCGCGCGGGGAAGTCTCCGGCGTCGCCCTTGTAGACGGCGTCGGAGTACCCGGCGCGCAGGGCGCGGATCTCGGGCAGCTTGGTGGCGAGGTCGCCGTGCATGGCCTGCGGGCCGGCGAGGACGTCCTCCAGCGCCACGAGGCGCAGCTCGGCGGCCGAGTACTGCATCGAGAGCAGGTGCTTGAGCTGGGTGGTGAGCAGCTCGCGCACCACGTTGCCGCCCCGCGGGTACGGGGAGTGCACCAGCGCGGCCACGACGCGGTTGCGCGCGTGGTGGTAGGCCTGCCAGTCGATGCCGTCGTCCTTGTCGGTCCACGGGACGTGCCAGACGGCCATGCCCGGGAACGAGGCGGTGGGGATGCCCGCGGCCTGGGCCCGCAGGCCGTACTCGGCGTCGTCCCACTTGATGAACAGGGGCAGGCTCAGGCCGAGCTGCTCGATCACCGCGGTGGGGATGAGGCACATCCACCAGCCGTTGTAGTCGACGTCGAAGCGGCGGTGCAGCCACGGCGTGGAGCGCAGGTTCTGCATGCCGAGGTCGTGGTTGTGCTCGGAGACGCCTGAGGGGCCCCACCAGAACTTCCAGCGCTGCACGCCCTCGGCCCACGCGTTGAGCAGCGTGCGCTGGTACATCGAGAACATGTGCCCGCCCACGATGGTGGGGGTGCGGGCGAGGTCGGCGAAGGCGGCGCCGCGGGCGATGCCCTCGGGCTCGACCATGACGTCGTCGTCCAGGAGCAGCACGTAGTCGTACCCGCCCTGCAGGCCCTCGTACATGCCGCGGGCGAACCCGCCGGAGCCGCCGAGGTTGGCCTGGCGGATGACCCGGAGCTTGTCGCCGAGGAGGCGCTCGGCCTCCGGGAAGGCCTCGACGTCGTCGGAGACGAGCTGGGTGCCCTGGTCGGTGCAGACGACCTCGGCGACGATCCCGTCGAGGCCGCCGCCGGGCTGCACGGCCTGGCCGAGGGTGCGCAGCAGCCGCGAGCAGTAGTCGGGGCGGTTCAGCGTGGTGATGGTGACGACGACGCTGCCCCGCTTGGCGGCCTGCTCGGCGGTGACCGGCGCGGTGGGCGACGTGGTCCAGGCGGCGTGCTCGAGCACCAGGTCGTCGGAGCCGGCGTGCAGGTCGAACCAGTACCAGCCGCCGTCGGTGAACGGCTTCAGCGGCAGGTCGAAGTCGCTGCTCGCGGGGCCCTCGACGGGCTCGGCGGCCACGCGCTGGACGTTGCCCTTGGCGTTGGAGCGGTACACCACCACGGTGCCGGTGCCGGTGGTCCGCACGGTCAGGCGGACGGCGCTGAGCACGCTGTACTGCCGCCAGTAGCTGGCCGGGAAGGCGTTGAAGTAGGTCGCGAACGACGCGCGGTCGCCGACGGGGACGCGGAACCGCGTGCGGTCCAGCACCTGGTCGGTGGACGGCGCGGTGCCGGGCGCGGCGACCGTCGACGGCACCGCGGTGGCGCCGGGCGCGGCCGAGGCAGCGGGAGCCGCCATCAGCTGGCCGTCGACGTACAGGGGCAGCACGTCCTGGTCACCGTCGACCGGCAGGACGACGCGCTGCAGGAACCGCTCGGCCGAGGCGCCGTCCGCGGAGGCGGCGCCGGACGCCGAGGAGGGGGCCGTCGTCGGGTCGGTGGCGGTGCTCACGCGTCCACCCCGCCCGAGGCGAACGCCTCGCCCTTGGTGAAGTGCGGCACGAGCTTGTTGTCGAAGGTGCTCAGCGCCGCGCCGATCGCCATGTGCATGTCGAGGTACTTGTAGGTGCCCAGGCGGCCGCCGAAGATCGTGCCGCTCTCGCCCTTGGCGAGGTCGCGGTAGGCCAGCAGGCGGGCCCGGTCGTCAGCGGTGTTCACCGGGTAGTAGGGCTCGTCGCCCTTCTCGGCGAAGCGCGAGAACTCCCGCATGATGACGGTCTTGTCCTGGGAGTGCTGCTCCTCGCGCTCCGGGTGGAAGTGCCGGAACTCGTGGATGCGCGTGTAGGGGACCTCGTCGCCGGCGTAGTTCATGACCGGGCAGCCCTGGAAGTCGCGCGTGGGCAGGACCTCCTGCTCGAAGTCGAGCGTGCGCCAGCTCAGGGCGCCCTCGACGTTGTCGAAGTACTCGTCGACCGGGCCGGTGTAGATGACCGGCACCTGGCCCACGACGTCGCGCTTGTTCAGCGGCTGCGACAGGTCGAGGAAGTCGGTGTCGAGCTGCACCGTGATCTTCGGGTGGTCCGCCAGGTTCTCCAGCCACGCGGTGTAGCCCTTGGTGGGCAGGCCCTCGTGGGTGTCGTTGAAGTAGCGGTTGTCGTACGTGTAGCGCACCGGCAGGCGGGAGATGACCTCGGCGGGCAGGTCGCGCGGGTCGGTCTGCCACTGCTTGGCGGTGTAGTCCTTGATGAACGCCTCGTAGAGGGGGCGACCGATCAGGGAGATCGCCTTCTCCTCGAGGTTGGAGGCGCTCGCCGTGTCGATCTCACCGGCCAGCTCGGCGACCAGGGCGCGGGCGGCGTCGGGGCCGTGCGCGGCGCGGAAGAACTGGTTGATGGTGCCGAGGTTGATCGGCAGCGGGAAGACCTCGCCCTTGTAGGTCGAGTAGACCTTGTGCACGTAGCTCGTGAAGCTGGTGAACCGGTTGGCGTGCTCCCACACCCGCTCGTTGCTGGTGTGGAACAGGTGCGCGCCGTAGCGGTGCACCTCGACGCCGGTCTCCGGCTCGAACTCGCTGTAGGCGTTGCCGCCGATGTGCGATCG
>Ga0325403_1002223_pt1 | contig 17004 bp, 10 predicted proteins | sample PopdelMetagenome_19_FD_205665 | JGI IMG/M metagenome (GOLD analysis project Ga0325403, IMG submission 205665) | Populus deltoides microbial communities from Bellville, Georgia, United States - Xylem-PdKOR-R4 | ecosystem: Host-associated > Plants > Phyllosphere > Stem > Wood/Secondary xylem...
TCCATTATTTTATTTCTGTCAGATTAGTTCCGAGATGACAATAGCCAGACCAAAGACAGCACAGCATGCTTCAAATGAATTTCTAACATTATTCGACTTTAGACTATTAATCAGGTCTGATCAAGGTAGATATATAAAGCTTGAAGAAAAAAAAAAGAAAAAAAAAAGACTTCTCGGACAGCGATTGGTGTTTTGAGAAGGAGGGAGGGGCTAAAAAGTAGTGGAAAGACGCGTGTAGCAAATTGACTCGCCTTGGAAACGCTTGTGACCTTGTGTCAGTGTGAATAACAAGTAATAAGAGGAACAATTGTCCTCAGAAAATCCTCGTAGAATAATAGAGAATTATAGCTGTGAGAATTGAGTTGAGATTACTCACATTTCACATAAGAAAGGCAACCAGAGGATCCACACACACACTGTGTTGTTATACTATAAAACTAAAATATCCTTTTATTTTGCTGTCGTTTCGTTACTGTACACTAACACACAATCAACGGTGAATTGCGTTGTTACCATACACTATAATCTATAAAAACTTTGGTTTTTGAAGTTTTTTTTTTTCTAAAAAATTAATTTGTTCTTTAAAGTTTTTTATTTTTATATTTTTGAACCCAGGTGTTCATGCTTTGGTTCTAAAATTTTATTCTTTTCTTGTATTTTAGTCCCTTGGACGTTGACAAAGTCCAACTTGGTCCTCAAATCTTTGCAAAAGTTCATTTTGGTCCCTAAAATTTGTTATTTTTATATTTTATGTCCCAATAATTTTAAGTGTTTATGTTTTGATCCTAAAAATTCATTTCCCTCACATTCTGGTCCATTAATGTTAGGAGAGGAGAGAGAAAGATTTTGATTGTTCACATTTCAACATAAAAAAAAAAGAATATTGATGTTAATCGATTCATCTTAGAAAAGAGACTTTAATAAATATGGTTTTCTCCTTTAACCTTGTTGAAAAAAAATAGAGCGGAGTACATAAAGTTTTTTTTTTTATTTGGTTTGATTCTTAGTTTTTAAACTGATTAAAGGGTGTAATGCAGTTGGAAATGAAGCTACTAAGGTTCATATGGTGTTTTTAGGTAAAAACAAGTTGAGATTTGGGTTTTGAAGGTCCTACAACTCAAACCCTGAGTTTTCAATAGATAACACATTGTCTGTCAGGTAGACGATGCATCATCCATTTTATTTTAAAAAAAATATGACGTTCATTCTTTTGTTTTTTTAAAAAAATACGCACCTCGGCTGTTTCCTTTTAGGCCAGGTGTGTGGACTTGTCTGTAAAATTCTGGTTATTTTTTTTCTTCAAAATATTAAATTTTAACCTGGAGATTGAATGAGTTAAATTAAATTGAGGATGTAGAATTAAATAACAAAGATGCAATTAAAAGAAATAAAAGAGAGTATGGTATTATTGTTGGAAAAGAAGAAAAGATGGGGTCAAAATATAATTATTAAGCAAAATGGGGTTGAATTGTAAATGTTAAAATATTTGATTATAAATACTCAAGTTCTTCTAAATACATCTCACATCAAAATGCTCCACAAAATGCTAAATACACCTCACATCAAATTCAAAAATAAATTTTTCATGTCTTTGCTAAAAATGTTCAATCTTCAATTCGTCATGAAATTGGTGATGCAAGATTTTGTTTAATTGTTGATGAAGCTCGAGATGAATCTAGAAGAGCAAATAACCCTTGTTATTAGGTTTGTTGATAGAAGTGGATTTATACAAGAATGATTTTTTGATATAGTTCATGTCAAAGATACAATTGCTTCAACTCTTAAGGAAGAGATTTCCTTTTTTTTTTTTTTTTTTTATCTCATCACAATCTTGATGTTCAAAATATTAGGGGCCAAGGGAATAATGGTGTTAGTAATATTCATGGAGAGTGGAATGGTTTGAAAGCTTTATTCATTAATGATTGCCCTTATACATATTATGTACATTAGAGAAATATCTGATGTTCACACTTTCTTTTAGAATGTGAATTTTATTATTAACATTGTTAGTGCTTATTGTAAGCGTAATGATGAATTACGGGCTTTTCAAACAGCTACAATTGAACATTTAGTTGATATTGGTGAGATTGAAACGGGTAAAGGATTAATCAAGTTGGTATTTTGTACAGACCTGGAGATAGCAGATGAAGTTCACACTTCAAATCAATTTACAGTCTGATAAAACTGTACGGGGCAACTTGCTTGGTTCTTGAAAACATTGCTTTAGATGGATCTACTTATTCTTAACGTGGTAATGCGGCCTTTTCATTTAAGTTGCTAATTTCATTTGATTTTGCATTCATCTTACATATAATGAAGAATGTTATGGGAATTACTAATGTGCTTTGCCGAGCCCTGCAACAAAAATCGCAAGACATTTTAAATGCTATGCATTTGGTGACTACCACAAAAACTTTAATTCAGAAGTTAAGAGATGATGGTTGGGAAACTCTTTTAGAAGAAGTGACATCATTTTGTAAGCATCAAGACATTGAAGTTCCTGATATGGATGCTTGTTTTTCTAGTGTGGGACGATCTCGCCATAAACAAATATTAGTAACAGTTAAACATCACTATCGAATTGATATATTTACAGCTATTATTGATCAACAATTGCAAGAGCTAAATAATATATTCAATGAGCAGACAATCGAGCTTCTTAAATTGAGTACAACTTTAGATCGTAGAAACAACTATAAATTATTCAATGTCTTTGGACACACCACAACTATATGCCCTAATAATAAAGTTGATAAACTTTTAATTATGAAAGAGTCTAAAAGGAAAAATGGTGTTGTTAGAACAATCTCTTTAGATAACAAGCAAAATTAGTTCCAATGGCATGAAGTTGTTAAAAGAAACAAAGACTCTAAAAATGATAAGAATGGTCAGTCTACATCTGGTGTGTAAATCTGATTGTAATACAGTTAAGACTAAATTTTTTGTTTCTGTTTTGAAGAGCCCCCAAGGAGGCAAAATAAAGGAGAAAAGGAATACTTGTGCTATTTTGGCTCTAAGTACCGTTGAAATTGCCAATTGTGAGACCACTAATGGAAAATCTATCAAGGTTCCTTTGTGATGCAACCATATTATTCAATAGTTTCACCCACATTTAACTAGTGTTTTGCCTATGTTTTATATATAAAATGCCTTGATATTCTTTGTTTTATGTTTTGAAGGCACTTTTGGATGAAAGATGCAAAAATGAGTAAATTGGAGATAATTGGCAGATTTGACCTTCAGTCGATGTTTTGTGCAGAGCATGAGCTCTAGAGGTTGAAATAAAGTGATTCTAGTGGCATTAAAAAGATAACATTCATACATTTCTAGAAATCTAATGCAAGAAAATAAAATAAGGAAGAGCATGGAAATCGCAGCCTTCAAAGTCAAATCTCGCAATCTGCCAATGTTGACCTTCGGTCATTCCAACTTGAATATCTGGAGCTATAGAAGTCCAATTGATGCAAAATCAATTTTTTTAGATTCATGACTCAAAGGTATATAAACTCTCCAAATTTCAGCCAAAACCGATGTCATATGAGGGAGATATGATTTTTCAAAGATGACATCTGAATTTTGCCAGCAAACAGGTTTTGTGAAGAAACGAGTCCAAATTACGTTCTGAAGCATCTAAACCGATATCCAAGTTTTTATTTCAGCAATTTAGCTTCTATAAGTCAAAACTTGAAGATTTCATGCAAGGCTATTTCTCTTTTTTTAGGAAAATAGTTATTGAAGTACTTAAATGTAAACAGTCTACTTAATGGAGGACTATTTTGTAAAATAGAGACCTAGAGTTTCCTAAGATATAAAAAGAATGAGAGAAGAGAAGAGGGGTAGCCAGCTAAGAAGAGAAAAACGCTCTCTTTCTCTAAGAAATCTTAAATTATGCATTCTTCCTTTTTTTTTGATTAGTTGTTCAACAAACATGCAAGGCTAAACACTTTTTCTTTGTTGCAAGGACTCGAAAACCTTTGGATTTCAAGAACTGTGAAATTTATTTTACCTTTTATTTTCAGTTTATATGATGAATATGTTTGTTCTCCTATGCTTATTTTTTCTATGATTGTTTATTTTAATTGCTAGAGTGGACTCTAAGTTATTATTGTAGATAATCTATTGCTAAGTTTGATATCAAAACCGGAGTTGTGGTATATGAACTTGTGAAGCAACTGAGTTTAATAATTGTGGCGGATCTACGTTATTAATCTTAAGGAGAACATTCAATCAAATCAAACATAGACTGCAGACATTTATGTTTTCTTGATTAATCAACTTATCTAGTTCTTAAGACTGCCATTAAATTAAATTACTAGTGCGGACACTGTGGTTGTTTGATGGTTAGGGTTAGTTATACGTCGGATCCGTTAACCAACCAATGTTAAGAAGAGATAAATATTCAGAATATAAATTGATGTTTCGTTTCCATGATCAGTTCTGATTTCTGTAGGTGGATGTGTGCTTGTGACCAATGTTTGTTCTCTTGATAATTTTCTAATTTTATTAAATTTCATTTGATAGTTTTCTGTTTTCTTTTGCTTTAGCCTAGATAACGTCCAAACCCCCCCAAATTACATATCATCTAGCATAAAAATCTGACTTGAACTTCCTCGTGGGATCGACCCCTTGCTTGCTCTATACTATCTTGTGTGTTGTGTTTGAAGCTAGGGTAATTAATTTGTGCGACCACGACATCGCAACACTTTGACTACAAATGAGTTAAATAGGCGTAAAGAGGAGATGGATATTGAAGTTAGGGCAGGTGACATTGATGGGGACTGTACTGATCAAGAGTCTATGTTTTCAATTTCGGTAAGTCCTTCTCATCAATCTCCTTTGAATTCGGTCAACAAAGAGTATTAATTAATTAGTAAGTAAGGCTAAAGACTATCTTGAGAGAAAGAAAAGGGGCAAAAAAAAAAGAGACCTAATTCCTCGCGAAGGGGCAAGTCGAGACAATCATTGTGTTGTTTGTCTTCCTATCTTTATTTTCTATATATATATATATATATATATATATATATATATATAAGTAGTTTGTTAGAGGTTTGAATGATCCTTTAAAGCATTCAAAATTGCTTTGTCTTGTCCAAAAGGAAAGGGTGGCTCTCTTTTGTTTGATTGAGACTCAGTTTAGAGAAAGAAATATAAAAAAATGTCTCTAGTCTTCTTCTTCTTCAGAACCGGTCATTCTTGAACAACTATGATTACTCATGTCATGGTCGAATTTGGGTATGTTGGGCTGCTGGTGTGGTTAAGGTGGATATGATGGATTGCTCGAATCAGATTATTCATGTTCGTGTTACTATGTTGGATATCAATACCTGTTTGAACACCTCAATCGTTTATAGAGACAATAGTCCATCTATAGATGAGACTGATATTGTAAGACATAATGATAGTTGAGAGTCTACCCCTTGGATTCTTATGGGCGACTTTAATGCTATTTGTTCTATAGATGAGAAGAAAAGTGGTATTATGTGGTCTGCATGGTAGAATGATCTCAATAAATATCTCACTCAATCATGTTTGGAGGATCTTCGATTCACTAGCTCTATGTTCACTTGGACTAATCGGTAATGTGATAATCCTATTTTGAAGAAATTAGACCGGGTGCTTGTTAATGTGAAGTGAAAGTGTGAGTTCGCGAGTTCTGAAGCTTTTTTTCTTCCTTTTGGTATCTTAAATCATTCTCTGATGTTAGTTAAGCTTGCAAACATGTCTAAAAGGAAAGTTCCTTTCAAGTATTTTGATTTTTTGGTTGATCATCCCTAATTTCAACAGACTGTTGCCAAAGCTTGGGAGGAGAAAGTTACTGGTACTCCGATGTTTATTTTGTGTAAAAAGTTGAAGCATGTTAAAGGTGTTTTGAGAGACTTTAATAAGAAGTTCTTTTCTAAGATTTTGAATAGGGTTTTGTTAGCAAGGAAGGCCATGAAAGATGTCTAATGTCTGATGTAGTAGATTCCTCTTGATTTGGATATTCATAAGGCTGAGTTTATATTGGTTAAGGAGTATGTGAGACTTGCTCAAGGTGAGGTCTTAAAAAAAAATATCGGGTTCAATGGTTGAATCTAGGTGATAAGAATTCAAAGTTCTTCTTCAACTCGATCAAGAATCATCAATGCCGAAGTAAAATTCTTTCCATTCATGATGATAATGGCACTTGTATTATAGAGGAAAAAAAGGTAAATGATACAATTGTTAACTACTTTGAAAATCTTTTAGGGGGCTAGGTTAGATTCTTCCATTAATTATTTTCTTATTAGCGAGACCCTTCCTTAACAGTTATCTTCATCTCAAATCATGACTCTTGATAATCTAATTAGTGATGAGGAAATTCAAAAGGTTTTTCTCTCTCTTAAGGATAATAAGGTTCTTAGTCCAAACGGGTTCAGTATGGGTTTTTTTAATAAAACTTGGAGCATTATTAGTCTAGATAATCTTAATGTTGTTCATTCTTTCCTTATTTCTAGCCGGTTACTCAAGCAAGATAATGCTACTTCTATAGCCTTAATTCCTAAGGTTCCTAACCTTACTCAGGTTAAGAATTTCAGGACTATTTCTTGTTGTAACACCGTTTTCAAATGCATCGCCAAGATTATTACTAATAGAGTTCAAAGTGTGCTTCTAGATTTACTTAGCCTGTTTCAATATTCTTTTATTAAGGGGAGAAATATCAATGACAACATCTTACTATCATAAGAGCTTCTCCATAATTATCATCGAAAAGGGGCCCTCCTAGGTGTTCTTTGAAGATGGATTTGATGAAAGCTTATGATCACTACTATTCTATAAGGTAGGAAGACCCTATATCTCCTTACCTATTTGATCTTGCTATGGAATTTTCTCAAAGCTGATAGGTCAGTTGGTTAGAAATGAGGACTTTGGATTTCATTGGCGTTATGAAAAAGAGCAATTTACTTATTTGTGTTTTGTTGATGATTTGATGATTTTTTATCGAGCTGAGGTGGGTATGATCTCCTTAATTGAGAATTGCATTGATCAATTTTGGCTAGTTTCTAATTTGTCTCCTAATCATGACAATAGCAATATGTTTTTGTGTGGTGTTGAGTATAATACTAAAATATGGCTTCTTGATGTTATCGATTATAAGGAAGGGAAGTTGCTAGTCAGGTACCTTGGTGTTCCTCACTACAAAAATCACCTCTCCTGATTGTTTGATCCTCGTGGATTGTGTTATGGCTGAGGCTAAGAGTTTGATGAATTGCACTCTCTCATATGCAGGTAAAATTTAACTTATTAAATCAATTCTCTTTATTATTTAGGTGTATTTGTATTCTCCATTAATAATTCTAAAGGTTATTATTGTGAAAATCACTTCTTTGTTATGATGCTTCTTATGGAATAATAGTGATCATTTAGCTTCAGGTGGTGCTAAAGTTACTTGGGATAAGATTTGTTTGCCAAATGAGGAAGAGGGTTTAGGTATAAAAAACCTAGAGATGTGGAATCAGGCTACAATGGTTAAACACCAATGGAATACACACACACACACACACACACACACACACACACACACACACACACTAGATCGACTCATTTTATTCGGTCATCTTGAATTCATACTTACTTATTGTGAGGTAGGAATATTTGGGAGGTGACTTGTCTAAGGAACTATTCTTGGAGTTAGAGGAAGATTTTTAGTCTTCGTAGTTCTACTCGTCAGTTCATATGCAACCATGTAGGTGATGGTCGTTCTACTTCTCTTTGGTTTGATAACTAACATCTTTTGGGCCCTTAAATGAAGTATTTTGGGGAAAGAATTGTCATTTAATCTAGCTTGGGTACAGACTCGAGGTTGAGTTGTATTATAGTTGGTCAAAAGTGGATTTTGCCTTCAACAAGATCTTCTAAGTGGATTGAACTTATTTAGTGTACCCCTGTTTCTTTTCACCCGAATGATAGGAGGTGTGATATTGTGTGCTGAAAGGATGCTCCTAGAAGTATTTTCTTCATCTGCAATGTTTAGAATGTTATTTGCCCCTTTCATAACAAAATGGAGTGGTGGGAGCTTGTATGGCATAAACATGTTATACTATGATTCTCTTTCATCTTATGGCTTGCTATTCGTGAGGCCCTTTCGGTTTAGGATAAGCTCATGTCCTATAGTCTTATTCAGGTTAATAGATGTCTTTTATGTGAGGGTGGTAGTGAAGATGTTGATCATTTTTTTTTATTGTCTTATCTCTCAACGCATCTAGTATGATCTTTGCTCTAAATGCTATATTCCTTTCAGACATCGATCTTGGGTCAGTATCGTTGTATGGCTTTCTCTTTTGGGTAGAGGTAGCTCTCTTAAATATCTAATAATCATATTGATGTTAGCTAGTGAAGTGTACTATATCTGGAGGGAGACGAATGTTTGGCTCCAAGGTAAGGCTTTTTGTAATGTTTTGGTTGTTTATAGTGATATCGTTCAGTGTATTATTTCTAAAGTTAATCTTCTTTGTAATATGGCCTTCTCGGATACTAATTCGTGGAGTATTTCTGATGATATTTTTTTTTATTCTAGTTGATTTATTTTTTATTTAAGTTTTGAGGGCATGTCCTTTTAGCATTTCTTTGGTGCATGCCCCTTTTATTTCATGTTCATTTTTGGTTTTAGGTTGGGCGGGTTTTAGTCGCCTATTTAAGCTTTATGGGCCTTACCCTATGTTGTTGGTTTGTTCCCTTTTGGTTAATATACTTACTTTATCCAAAAAAAGAACATCTTGATCACGTGGTCCAGCAACCTCAAATGAAGTAAATAACAACTTGAAAAGCCAAAAATCAAGTTTGATAAAACCTTGACCGAGAGGTATCCATGTACCTAAGAACCAAAGGAATTGGACAAAGACTTGGACTCATAGATAACCTTGTATTTAAGAACCCTAAGTATACAAATAACATCATGAAGCTAGTTAATCTTCGATAAGTCAATATATAATATTTGCCCCTGCAAAGAAAGGTTGTTTTGTCACGAACAAATAAATAGAAAACTCATGTTTATTCTTCAACTTTCTGCTGAAATTTGAAGCTAAAAATATATAATATACTCTTCTCTAACTAAACCTGCTAGACCCATTTTAGGTTCCAAGCTAATGAGCCTAAACTAGTAATCAACTAACATAAGTTCAATAATGAAATAAATCTCTAAACAATGTCTAATGGGTCAGAAAAAACTCAAATTAAAAATAATTATTCAACAAACATAAATAAATAAAATAGGATAATAAAACAAAGTATTCATGTCAAAATTCCTCCATGTAACTTGAATCTATAGATGAATTATTAATCCTACCATATATGGATAGAAATCTTGAGATGTCTAGTTTCTACAACAACCTGAATCGTAGAAAAATTCCACTTGTAGTTCGATATATGTCCTAAACAGTACACAAAGGTCAAGTTCGACAGATTTAACAAGATTTATTTAGTAACTTCTAACCTCTAAAATAATATGTTCTTGGACTCCATTGGACCTAAAAATTTACCAAACTATACTTTTATATATCTGGTATCTCCCTGTAAAATTTTAGTTCATTTTGATGTACTCTTTGAGAGATATGCTTGATCTCGCAAAACTAGTCAGTAGACATTTTAAGGCTAAATTCAGACCCGACTTAGTTCATATCATACTCCCCTTCTTTAAAAAGATTCAAACTCAAATCTGTATCATAGAAAACATCTTATAAGGTTAACAAATCAGTATCAAGCTAAAGAATAACATTATCATCATCAAACCCAAGAAAAACCTAGTTAGCAAAGAAGGTTTTCTTGATATACAAGCTCTCATTTTCAGCCATCTTCTTCTTCTTTAATTTTAGTTGCTCCTCATATATTTGTTTAGGTGTCAAAGATATACAACATTTATAGGTCTTTCTTTCTTTCATCTCAAAGGAATACCTATTTTTCACTCCATCATTTATAACTCTCTTGTCATATTGTCATGGTTTATCAAGCAATAAATGACTAGCTTGCATTGACACAACATCACATAACACCTCATCACAAAATTTACCAGTAGAAAAAAGCAACAAAAACTTGCTTATTCACTTTCACTTCACCACCATCACTCAACCATTGTAATTCAGTACTAGCTAGTGCAGTTACCACCATCTATAATTAAGCTACATACTTTATTATGAACATGAAATCTTGTGTGGAATATTTTCTCCCTCTAACCTTCCAAATCATCCACCTTGATATGCATATTTAATGCTCTCCTCACCACAAGTGACTCTCCCTAAACCAGATACTCAACACAAACATCATCAGCATCCTCTAATGGTGACATTTTCTCCTCTTCATCCTCCCCTCATTATTAGCTTTCATAACCATGATCTTTTGTTTGGACATTGTGAAGCAACATGACCAAAACTCAAACAATGAAAGCATTTAATATCACAGTTACAAGAAGTAGGAGTAACATTGTTACCTTTAATAATGATTGAGGTGTTTTTCTTCTCTCTAAGGTATTCGGCCTTGCCCTTCTTATTCTGCTGTGATGGACCAACCCCGGCGTTATCCTTTCAACTAGGTTACGAAGGTTCTAATGTTTGGCTTTGCCTAATGATACCCTTTTGTTTAAGTTGTTTCTCCATATTTTTAGCCATATGCATTATCTCCTCCAGCTTCACATAATGATTAAAGCCATTCATGAATCTAGCCTCTGCAACCTTTAATACAATTCTTTATAATTGTGGTTTGGCACAAATCTCCTTCTCATAAGGGATTTTATCTTGTCATAAGTATCAATTTGTCTCTTATAATTCCTCTTATAGTCTGTCACTAACTGATCCCACCACACAATGGCAAAATTAGTAAAAGCAATCACAGTAAAGCTTGACTTTCTTGGGCTCTAGATAATTATGACACTAAAAAATCCACTCCACATTCTTCTTTCATTCTAAATAAACTTCATGATCATTCTTCCCATGAAAAGCCAGTATTTTTAACTTAATTGTACCCAAATTTCCACCTAACTCATCATTATGGTCTAATACATATAATTACCCCTCTAGCTAAAATTATCACAATATCTCTCCCATATAAACTGGCAATTTTGTTGCTGTCCAAAACATTCCTCATGTCCCGCGGACATAACTTCAAAATCAACATCACTCATATCCGTATTTTCAGCCACAAACTCATTCATATTAGTGTTAACTCACCTAACAGCCCTCCTAACATTAAATTCTCTTTGCTCAGGCCTAAATATTTGAACCCTACCATGATCATTAACATGTTGCTTCAACCTATCAACTCTACATCCAAATTCATTGGCCATTCGATCCATTCACTAATTGATAATGCATAACTGAGTTACAATTTTGTTGTCTCCTCATTGTGGTGCCAGGTTGTTGCTTGCTTTTGACATCTTTGAATCTAAAAAATTAGTTAGTTGACAAGAAATATATATTCCTCGTTCACTCCCTCACATGTTTACACTCCTATCGTGTTTCACTCAAATATAGGTTTTTCACTCAAATATGTTTGCGACACCTTTTTCCTCTGATCTCACCTTTCTTTGACTCTTGCATAACTGAAATTAACACCAAATATAATAGCCATAACAACATATCCAAATATGTGTATATGACTTAAGAAGTAAGAAAAATATGAAAACAAGAAAAGACAAAACTAATATTACAATTCATGAGTAACAAGTGAATTTGTAAGAAAAATTGATGTTTTTAAAGAGGCGAAAGAAAAAAGATGCAAGTTTTATATAAAAAATTAAATAAAACCTAAATATATCAATTATGATGTTATTATAATGTTATAATTGAAAAATAAAAGCAACAAAACAAGTTTGAATTACTAACACGAATTAGACCTATTACGAAAAGTTTCAATCCTGAATTTAGTTCATATAGCAAAAGAACACCAAATGACCTCAAACTCTATATAGAGTGCAATTAGGACCCCAAGAACCAGTATTTAAAATTTGAGAATTTTCTGAATTGGTTTGGTCCAAATTCTCCCTTGTTTGTGTACTGTAACAGATTCGACAAAAGTGATTTTTGGACTTTTTTTTCTTTATTTTTTACTATTTATGCTACTGATATATTCTGAGACAGCAACAAACTAAAATAGAACACTTTTTTAGAGAACCTTAGACGCAAGCTACTAAGCTCTAGACACGAGATAATCAAAAATCAAATCAAAGACAACAAAACCTAAGGAAGCCAAAACTAATAAGAAGAAAATAAAGGATATAACCTAATTTTAAAGCCTAGCTCTAATACCAACTGATGTGAACCTCTTGATCACGTGGTCCAGCAACCCCTAATAAAGTAGATAACAACCTAAAAAGCCAAAAATCATGTTTGATAAAACCTTGACCTAGAGGTATCCATGTATCTAAGAACCAAAAGAATTGGACAAAGACTTGGACTCATAGATGACCTTGTATTTAAGAACCATAAGTATACAAATGACGCCACGAAGCCAGTTAATCTTCGATAAGTCAATGTATAATTTGTGCCCCTGCAAAGAAAGGTTGTTTTGCCGCAAAGAAAGATAAACTCACGTTTTATTCTCCAACTTTCTGCTAAAACTTGTAGCTAAAAAAAATATAATATAGTCTCCTCTAACTAACCCTAATAGATCTTTTTTGGGTTACAAGCTATAGGCCGAAACTTGTAATCAACTAACATAAGTCCAATAATGAAATAAACTCCTAAACAATGTCTAATGAGCCAGAAAAAACCGAAATTAAAAATAATTATTAAAAATTAATTAAATAAATAAAATAGGATAATAAAAAAAAATCTTCATGCCAAAATTCCTTCATGTAGCCCAAATCTTCAATTTTTGTACATTCTTCCAGACTTTCATTTCTGACTTACACATTGTTCTCTCTTGTTTGGAAGAATTACCGATCCTACCATATGTGGTTGGAAATTGTGAGATGTCTAGTTTCCAAACCATCTTGAATCGTAGACAAATTCCACTTGTAACTCCAGATATGTCCTAAACAGTACACAAAGGTCTAATTTGGCAGATTTGACAAGATTTGTCTAGTATTTTCTACACTCTGAAATAATATGTTCTTGTACTCCATTTGACCTGAAAAGTTATTGAAATATAGTTCTATGAGTTTAGTATCTCCCTGTAAAATTTCATCTCGTTCTGATATACTATTTGAGAGATATGCATGATCTCGCAACATTGGTCAACAAATATTTTAAGGTCAAATCTAGACCTGACTTGATTCATATCACCTCTTACATTAATTAAATGGACTAAAGCATCCTCTTGATGGTCCAATAGATCTCTTATATTAGCCTTGGACGAAACCTATAAAGCAAGCACATTTAATGCTTCCTTCAATGCCTTTGCTTTGGACCTTGTAATTGGCCCAATTGGAACATCTAATGGATCCCTAATGGTGTTTATAAGATGATTTGCATCATCTCTTATTGGAGGACATTAGTATTTTCTTGTACTGATTGAAGATGATGTGAGTTTTGGAATCGTTCGTCCGATATGAATTGAACATGATGGAATTGTATATGATTAGTCGACCTAAATAAAGATGCTCCTCCTCAGATATAGAGCATGATGACTCTACTGTCTTGATTCCTATATTTTCTCAACCACTTAGAGAAACAACACTTTCTAATGTTACTTCTAGGACAGTGGAAGATATTGTTGTAAGAAATTTTGGTCAAACTAGGATTAATGACACATATTATGATCAACGTAGATATGATTACTCTAAAGTTAGTGATAATGAAGATGATGGTGTTTTAGGTTTAGTTGAGACATCAAATGATGATGATGATAATGATGATGAGATAATAAGGCCTTCTATTCTGGAATTTGGTTATGATACTAGAGTAGATGATATGATTTGCAATGATACATCTCTTTATTGTAGAAATTTAGTTGATAGTGCAGATTTTAGTAGTTGGATAAACTTTCAGCACTAAGATTGATTTAATAAATACGGTTAAGTGGTGAAACATTGCATATTTGCTTGAATATCAAGTTGAATGATCTACAATAACTTTTTACAATTACAATGTATTCGAGCACTGGAATGTCAATGGCACCTATATGAAGGATACCATAAAAAAATCAAATTATTTTGAGATAGCAAAGTTGAAAAGTGTTCGCACATGTACTATGACCTTTGTGTAAGAACACTACAATCAGCTTGATTCAAATTTATTTCATTAGTGGTTTTAACTTTGATTATCAATAACTTTGCTTATACGGTAGCGAGGGTACAAGATGAGATAAAATTGCACTATAAATTTAGAACTTCATACTATAAAGAATGGGTAACTAAAGCAGCTTTTTGGTACACACAATGAGTCATTTGAAATATTGCCTAAATTGTTTTTTTAGAAATAAAAGAATCTAGTCCTAAGATATTTATTGAGTGGATCACAATGGGTATCTTGATATTGGAACTATTATTTTTTAAAGAGTATTCTAGGCATTTAATACTCTTATTGAAGGATTCAAATTTTATAGGCCAATTATCAGTGTAGATGACACTCATCTCCATGGAAGGTTTAACAGGAAATAATTGATTCTAGTTGGTTTTGAGAGAAATAATGGGATTGTTCCTTTCCTATAATATTTGTTGAGTGGATCACAATAGGTATCTTGATAATGGAACTGTTGTTTTTTAGAGAGTATTCTGGGCATTTAGTACTCTTATTGAAGGATTCAAGTTTTAAAGACCAATTATCATTGTGGATGACACCCATCTACATAAAAGGTTTTATGCTTTAGTTGAAAAAAAAAATAACATCAATTGGAGATTGTTCTTACTTTGCCTTTAACAATACATTATCGATGATCGTACTAGTATATGTATAATCTCATACAAGCACACTGGTATTGAGAATGGAATGACAGAAATTTAGCCTGAGACGATAGGCTATCCTCATTATTATGTCTGACATTATACAAAAAACTTAAATCACAAATTCAAAAATTCAAAAATTTGTTTACTAAAAATGATATGTTTAAGATGTGTTATGAACTTTTAAAGTGTAAATTTGATGTATAGTTTGCTAATATGTGCAATATTAGCCTAGAATAGAAAAAATAGTTTTGGAGTGAACCGAAAGAAAGGTGGGCACTTTCCTATGATAAGGGTCACTAGTATGGAAATATGATAGCAAATATTTTTTAATCTTTTATTTATCACTTAAAAGGTGTACGTGTATCGCTTGTTTTTACTTTAGTCCAATTGACCTCTTGTAAGAATAATGTTGATTTTGTTACCTGAAAAGGGAATGTATATAACTACATTATATATGGGATAATATAACCTCCAGTTGTACAACTCAAATTGAACTCGAACAGAAAAACATTGAAAGATCATATTGCACGAATGTTTAATGTTGATGATAAAGTTTTAGGTACACACCCCTCAAATTACAAGTGTCCAAGAAAAAATTCAACAAACAATTAAATTAGCTAAAGGAATATGCACATGAGATAAATATAAATTTTTTTATCGGCCGTGTTCACATATTTTTGCATATTGTTAACATATTATATGTTATTTGTTATTGCATATAAAGATGTTATGTTTCAATTTAGATTTCATATTATATTATGTTGATTTGATATAACATGTGTTATATGTATAATTAAGTAGGATGCCACGTACACAGGGATCTGTTTATATGCATATAGAGGCCATCCATATAATCATGGTCATGATGCATCTAGTTCATAAGGTGTGCATACACTTGTTGATGGAGCTTTGTAGTACATACATCCTAGTCCCACTGACTTTCTGTATTATGATTGTAGGATATGCATCGATTGGATGACATATAAAATGGGATTGTAAGTTTTTTTATATTATATTAAATTGCAAATTATAAGTTAAAAATCACTCAGCATATAATCCATATTGAAAAGTTATAACCTTTTTAGTTTTTATTTTTATTTTTTGCATAACGATGGTAAGATGTATTATCAAATGTATAAGTTGATAGAGCTACCAAATCCTATGATTCCTCTCATCAAGTAGACATGTTTTTATTAGATTACCCATCTGTAACATATTCAACTAGATCATGGCTTGCTTGATGCTCTTATTGAGCGATGGGGATGGAAGACTCACACCTTCCATCTTCTATTAAGTGAGAGGATGTTATGGTTCTGCTTGGCTTGCTCAAAGATGGTTAAGCACTTACTGCCTCGGAGATTTATGATAAGGTTGCTTTATATGAGTGTGCATCTGAACGGAGGGAAACTTAATGAAGAAAGAATGGCTTTAGCAGAATTTCTTTGCATTACCATATAAGTATGATGACACAGTCGTTCAATGGTATGTCGATTGCATTATTGAACAACATATATATATATATATATATATATATATATATATTGCATTAATAATTGTGAAACTTAAAATTCCATTATGCACAAGCATGCTAAAGCATACTTATTTCATATATTTGGAGGTAGACTATTCACAAATCTCAACGGAACATATGTGCCATTGTTTTATATTCAACTTTTGAAGAACTCCGAGTCCATTCCGCTTGTTGATACAGGCACTTGTGTATTGCAAGCATGAAAGGGTCAAAACAAGTTGTGGGATGCTTGCTCTATATATTTTATTTTCTTATGTAACATTTGCAGTTGGTTTTTAGTTGGTTACTAAGTGCTTGCATTTTTTTTATCATACAACTATGATCATGAGAGCATCTTTACTTAAGACATCCCCATATTAACCCAAAACCCGATGTGTTTGTTCATATTTGTGAGTAGACCTACCACTCCTATTAAGAAATAGGTGTAACATGTTAGTAGTCGTATATTTAAATTAAAATAATTTTATTTAACATATTTAATTAGTTTATTGATTTTAAATGTCAGATGTTTTGGGATTAGAAACTATGAAAATAATCCAACATGTATTTTGTCTTTTTATCTTAGCAAGTTGGATAAACAACTTTATCGATTGTGTCCATCTATAATTCATAAATAAAATTATTGGTTTAATTAGTTTTT
>Ga0325403_1002226_pt1 | contig 17002 bp, 11 predicted proteins | sample PopdelMetagenome_19_FD_205665 | JGI IMG/M metagenome (GOLD analysis project Ga0325403, IMG submission 205665) | Populus deltoides microbial communities from Bellville, Georgia, United States - Xylem-PdKOR-R4 | ecosystem: Host-associated > Plants > Phyllosphere > Stem > Wood/Secondary xylem...
CAAATTAAAAACCAAGGACTAAAGTCAAAAAGGCGCAACTTTATGGCTGACGATTAAATTTTTTAGTGATGCAATTGAATTGATTCTTAAAATCAAAATTGCAATTGAGGACTTGATTGAACAAATAAAAAATTAAGGACTAATTTGGAATTTGACATATTTTTTGCGTCATTTGCTTTTAAATGAAACAACGTGTTTTGTGCAAAATGACGTCGTTTCATGCACTATTCACTAGAAAAAGGGAGCAAACATTGTTGTTTTGATGACACTGTTTGCCATCTTCTTCCCCTAGACAAATAGAGGCAGGGGAAGAAGAAGTTTGTTCCCCTGCATTTGTCTCTCTCCCTCTCACAAAAACCAAAAAACTAACAAGACCCACACCCATAGCCTACCACCAAGGAGAGAGAGGAGCTGAGGAGGAGAAATTTTGAGGGGATTTGAGAGGTGAAAAGTAGAGAAAAAATAGACGAAGAATAGGGGATGAGATAACTGAGAAAAAACAGAAAGAATGAGAGGGAAGGAAAAGAACAAAACAAAAAGAGAGAGAGAGAAGGAGACGAACAACAAAAGAGAATGAAAGAACAGCAGGGAAGAAAAAAAAACCAGAGGGGAGGAAGAACAATTAAAAAGAGAAAAAGAGAAGGAAAAAAAAAAAGAGACTTGTGCTTCTGCACAGGGAAGAAGAAAAAAGGCAACAACCACCGCTTGTCACCACACAGTGCCACCGTGAGCCGTCGTCAACGTCAGCAACGATGCGACCGTCACTGCTAGGTCAACCTTCTTCTTCTTCTTCTTCCTCCACTATTCCTGCAAGTGAATAGTGGAGAGTGAATTATAATTCACTCTCCACTATTCACGTTGCATGTGAACAATGGAGAGTCTCTTCATTGTTTTCTGGGCCGGTGTAACGCCTGATGATTTCATAAGCATTTATAATTAATTTCCTACAATTTGATACGTAAAAAAATACGGGTATTTTTTTTTATTTATTTTACACTATAACAAAATTTCTACTGAATTTCGACAAGGTCTCCCCTATACCGAGAGGTCCCAAGTTATCGACAACTCATCCTGTGCATATCTCATGTTCATTCCATCATCAACGCATATCCATATCGCATCGTGACCATAATTATTATTAATCATAATATATTGCAAATCTAGGGATTCATTTATAATTTACAATACAAACTTGATTAATAACATTAATATTACGAGCATAAAATCCTGAAGGTTTCTAAGATTAAGATAAATGAATACTAACATCCATTTCATCCCAGGTTCACACAGAAGAAGTAGGGATGCTAACCCTAAGTCATACAAAGGAATTGAAAATGCTAATTCCTTAATTCATACAAAATAACTAGACACCTAGGACACTACTCCTGACGGGAATGAGAAAGACCTGCAATATCAAAATAAGAGAATAATTATATTAAATAATTAAAATACAACCAGATAATAGAGGGTCACTACCACATGTAACTACGCATATATGTACCCACTTGATAGGGCATAATCATAGTTGATCCGCAAAAAAAGATCCTTTACTACATCTAACGCTTATCCTTCCACAACCTACTTATGGTTTTCTTTTTGATTATCACAAATCAACTTTTGTCTGATTTACCCTTTTTCTTATTCACCCCAAATTCTGAGGCAGTCGCTATCGACACTAATAATTCCTATTAGTGTCATTAGTCACCCTTACCCGGATAGACTAATCAATTCCTTAGCAATGTCGGCACCAACTTAATCGATCGATGCCATTGAGCTATTTCCAACCCGAAATAGTCAATCAATTACTCTCCATCACTTGGAGATGTTTTCGGAAATGTCGATGCCAAGTTCTCTTGATACCATTAACTTCCTCATTAGGAAGTTAATCAAGTTATTATGAGCTTGCCGATACAAATATTATTCGTCAGTATCATTAACAAGTTTAATATTCATTATATTTCCATCAAGCTCATGCCGATGTTAACAATATTTGCTAACATCATTAGCCGCCCTTATTCGAGGTCGGCTAATCAAGTCCATAGGCGATCGTTTTCTTTCTTCTTCTTCTGGTTTTTTTTCCTTCTTCTTTCTTTTTTATATACATAATATAGACCATATCCAAACTCCAAACTCCAAATCCCAGAGTCTATGGCCAAATTCAGATTTCAAATCCATGTCCGTTTCATCGTATCTTTCCTTTCTTTAGTCATATTCACCGGGTGGACATATTCATATAATAATATTATTTCTCCTACTTGTAAGCAACATTCACATATAATTAGTATTTGTTTCCCTACCCGTAGGCAACATTCACATTGTAATAACATTTCTTACTCATTGGCAACGCTCACACATTAATAATATTTCTCCTACTTGTTGGTAAGTTTTATGCAACAATATTTATATTGCTCGTAGGCAATGTTCACATAGTAATATTTCTCATGGTACATAGTAATACAAAATTCACATAATGTCTATCACATACTAGCATTACAAGAATTTAAACAATTTAAAGAAGCAAGGGGGCGACCCTTACCTTGAATACTTGCACTTGCACTTGAGAAGTCGGGTCCCACTCTGTATGCTTCTCCTACATTCCAGTAGAACATCCTGAATCAGCACTCAAACCCCTTTTCTGATTCTTTCATCACATCTATTATTTCACATGCCCAATTAGTTTCGAAAACAAGTTCATGGATAAACTCTTTTTATTTATCACTTCATTTCATTAAATTAGCATTCATTTACACTAACATTTAATGTTCAAACAACTCTATTTTTCATTAATAATTTTCAGTGTCTTATGACTCAGTTTTGCGTCAACGTCATTAGGTGTCCTATGACTTATAACTCCAAATAAAGCAAAACTTGTGTCAACAGAAAGGTAACACATTTATATACAATCTTATGAAGGATCATGTATCATAATCCATCAATATAAAGTCCCAAACCAAACTAGAAGTTAGACAACAACTCTGGCCAGTAGGTTTCAGCCTGACCTCCTCTTAGTATTTTGCTCATATATAAAGTTCTATAACTCCAAATAAAGCACAATTTATTTCAATTGAAAGGTAACACATTTATCTATAACTTTCATATAGGAATATGAATCATAATATGTCAATATCAAATACTAAATCAATCTAGAAGTTAGAAAACAAATCTATCCAGTAAGTTCCAGCTTGATCTCCTTTCGGTATTTTGCCTATATATGGAGTTCTATAACTCCAATGGGGGTAATACCAATGCCGAAAGTTAGCCAATCATTTCTATACAACCGTTATATGAAAATGTGTGGTAAATTCCTTCAAATTTGATGTATAATATTAGTGGGAGTTCTGACCAACAAAATTGCCCTATTACGAGCAGTTTGACCTTTCAACGGTGTTTTACCTATTTCTGAAGTTCTATAACTCCAATTGAGACAAGATCAATTTCAAACGTTAGCTAATTCATTTATCTATAACTTTTATATGAAAATGCGTGGCAAATTTCTTCATCTTCGATGTCTAATATTAGTGGGAGTCCTAACCAACAAAACTGTCCTGTTCTGAATTTGTATATTTAACAGCCAATTTATCACTATAACATTCTTACACCTCAAGTTCCCTTTTTCATTCTTTTTAATTTGTTTTATAACCATTGACTTCATCATACATTCATGACATAAGTAAGAATTTACATGGAAACACTTTCTAACAATCAATGCAAGCTATAAACATTTCTCACATAATCATTGCTTAATTTAACATTTAACATTTAACATATATGCTCTCAAGAATTTCTAAATGTACTTGTCTTATACAAAAAATTTCAGCAAGCATTTAAAATGTAAAATGATCAAATACCTATTCTTTTCAACATGTAAGCAATAAAGATTAAATTGGAGAAGTCTCCTCTTTATCCTCCCTTTTTGGCCGAAACTTACATAGCCTTGAAACCCATAGCCTTAGAACCCAATTGTTATCATCAATTTCTCATAATTTCCAACATTTTATATGTCAAATGGACCTCTATTTCTCACCCCTATTCAGAATTTTTATTTCCCTCAAATTATATATGAACATTAGAAGTTAAAATTTGGGGTTCTTCCAAATTACTCACCAAAACCAACATAATAAAGAAAAGGGTTAAAAAATATGTCTCACTCTTTGAAGTTCATACCCAATTTGGAGTGCCCTTGAGAATATATTCTTCAAACTTGTTCTTCTTCTTCAAGAACCCATACCTAATCACTCAAGCTCCTTTTTTCTAAACAAGTTTTCCCTTCACAAATTTTGGCCCAACACTTTTTTCCTTCAAAAATCACTCATAAAACTCTAACTCACTCTTTGGGAAGGTGTTTGTAAGCTCTTAAAATGAAGGATTTTTGAAATGGTTCTCTCTCTCCCCCTTTATTTCTTCTATCCAGTGTGAATCAGAGAGAGGATTAGTGAAATTCTGCCAATTTACAAAAATACCCTTAATGAGTCCATGTGTAAATTTCTGTATTTTGTTTTCTTACCATCATTAGTTTTTATATATATTTCTGAAATCCGATTACTCTAAAATGTTAGCCTCAGATAAAATAGTAAGTCTAGAAACTCTCCAAAATTTCAGCCCAATCCAACGGTTAAATTGAGAGATATAATATTAGTTTGTATTTTTATACTATAAAGATACAAATCTGGTATTAAAATACCTGGTTTTCTATAAAATATTGCAAAAACATTTATATGGAAAAACAATAAAAAATATCTTGTTTTCATGTATACAACCAAATCTCTCAAAGATACAAAAATCATATCGTATTTTCATACAACAAAAAATAAAAAAAAATATATGTATTAGCATGCATTTTTGGCTTTAATAACCAATTTATTAAAGCCATGAGAACTAGGCCAATATTTCAAAAATACCAAAAAAATTATTTTGTTTTCTTTTAATATTTGAGATTTCGAACTTATACGTAAAAAATATTTCTAATATTAAAAAAGAGTTGGTACTTCTTTTTGTCAATATTAAAATGATTAGGTTTTACCTATTAAGATAAGGATCTCCTTATCGAGGAGGACTTGCCTTCAACCTTAGACAAACCAACAATTAGAAAACACAATAACCCCTTAGCATATATTAGACAATTAAACAAAGTAGCTTACCTTAGGTAGGTGTATTTGGGGTGCTAATACCTTTCCTTTACGCAATCAGTCCTCGTGCCCAATCTCTAAGACCAATTAGGGTTCTTAGTAACCAAATACTAGGTGGCGATCATTCCTTCTTTCCACTAAGAAAACACAAGAAATCCTTGTCTAACCCATTTCCCAATTTTTCTGATACCTAGATACCATAAGAGTGGACGAATTCGCCGCAACGCCACACATGCGTGATAGAATAATGACTCCACTAGGGACCTTGTGGACTAAGCTTTGTTTTTGTCTAATTATTGTATTTTATTGTTGGGTTTGTGTGTTTATTTGTTAATATGCATTTCCTTTATTTGCTTATGCGCATTGTCACTACATTTGATAGTTTTACCAATTCAATTTTGCCGTCGGCGTGAGATTACTATTATGTTGGTGAAAAATTTATCGACAAATTCACTAACGGAATGCCTCCGTCGGTATAACATTCATCGGTAATTTTATCATCTGTCGTTAATTCTGCAGTAAGAAAAAGTTACAACTGATGGTTTTACAGACAGAAAATACATGCCAAAAAAAAATTACCCACTGGAAATATGCCGACTAAATAATTCCATCGGCATATATTCGTCGGTGATTATGGCATATGCAACACATTTTTCCCATCTCTTTGGAAAATATAGATGGATTTAGTCCGTCGGTATTCCCATCGATAAATCACTGATAAAATTAGTCCATCGGTGATTGTGGCATATGCAGTAAAGTTTTTCCAACTCTCTGTAAAATACTGATGGATTGATGTCGTTGGTAACTCCGTCTATAATAATTGAAAAATATTTTTAAAAATAAAATTGTATAGAATAATTAATATAAAATTGTATAGAATAATAAAAAAATAAAATAATTAAAAAATAAAATTGTATAAAATTGAAATATGTAAAAATAAATTTGAATAATATAAAATCCAAATATTCATTACAATTTTATTTGCACAAATAAAAATTATACTAGAAAAATGGTTGAGTTGGAGGAGGAGAAGGAGGAGGTTGATTGTTCCCGGGACCATACAACCAAATAGGGGACGCACGCGTACGACCTATCTGTGATCTCATGTCCATGACCATTTGGTGGAGTTGTTCATAATCCACCGAGAGTTCGCTCATATTTTTCAATGAGATGAGATAGATGTCATTAAAATTAATCTTACCATTCGCTTCGCATGTGCAATGAACAGAACGGAGCCGTCGATGTGCGTGGTAACCGAATCGTGATTTTGTCGGTTCCGGTTCTCGACACCGGACTGTGAGTGTCGTGTGAACCGCTCAAACATCACGTGCTGAATATACTGCTCCCATATATCCTCTAGGATGTGTGGCGGCTTGAAATCCCTCCAAACCACCACATGATTCCAACCTAGTAGAGCGTTATCGGTGGTGTATTTTTTAGCTTTTTCTATGCTTTATACCAAAAGTCATGTAGCCTACATGATACAAATATATTTGATATAAGTTACTTACAAATTAGATTTTAATATATATATATATATATATATATATTTTAAAAAAAATTTCATATTGTTTTCAATGTTACCTAGTTGTAGCGTGATTCTCCTACACCCTCCTCACAACATTTTCATTTGCGCTATGCCACTCGAATTCGTTCCTTGTATAAATAATTTATTAAAAATAAATCAATAATTTCAATATAATTTAAAAAATAGTTAAAATTTTAAGTTAACATTAACCTTAAATCTTCTAAATCATGCATCGATATAAGGTTTCCAATCAGGATGTCTGGAAACCTGACTCCATTGAAACAATGGAATCTCCATCGATGATTTAAACGCCGATGTTATTACTCAGGCGACTTCAATGTTTGTCACCTGAAAATCGATAAAATTAATGAAATATTAATTAGTTGTTCACAAATTGTTAAACACAAATCAATTCAAATCAAAACAAACTTACATTGAAAGGTCATCCTTCCAATGTGCCTTGTACTTGCGGGAGAATTGACCCCGCTGTGAAGGGATACCGCCTTTATGTTATGGAACCGCGCTGAAAGAGGCAACGTCATGAGTCGACGCAAGTGTCTATTCCTGGTCGGCACCTAATGACACATCATCATCGTCGCTAGAAGAACTAGTTGTGATAATATGCTTACGACGTGCAATTGATTTTGTTCTACACCTCTACACAAATTTAAAGTATAATTACACAATCAAATTTGATTTTTTAAAAAAAACATTCGGTAGCACATCCCCTATAATGTAGACTACCCAAAATGTTCAACCCTGCAAATATTCAAAATATCATGCCACAATCCAATTGATTTTATTTTATTTCTACCAGAAATTTCAGATTATTCAATTTCATCACATTTTCAACATGATAATATAATGTTTCTAAATTCTAATCATAAAATAGAGAAAAAAAATCATATATATAAGCTAACATCTATACAAATTTAACAATAAATAGAGAAAAAAATAAAATTTATTTCTATATATTCAATTAATATTTATATTATAAATTCAACAATAACAGTTAAAAAAACAATTAATCATTTTGCAATAAAAACAATAAAATAGGCAACAAATTAATACAAAAACAACTATAGGCTTTAGGAATAAAAAATGCTTACCTTAATGGTGTGTTTACTTTTAAATTTTTTCTACGTATAATACAAAAAGAACAGAAAAAACAAAATATATTGTTAATAAACCAAAAAAAATATGAAAAATAAGAAGAAAATAAATAAATTGAATCACAATACATACCTTTTAAACTTTGAAGATGAAGATAGAACTAGAGATTGAAGCAAAATCGCCTAAATAGAGAGGAAAAAACGAGAGGAAAAAATGAACTGAAGGGATTCTCACTGGGTTTTATATTGTGTTTTTACCGATAAAATCATCGACATAATATTAAATAATATTAATTTTAATTGATCTGTTGGTGGTTCCTCAGTAAATTCATCTTGAAATTTTAATTTCGCACTAAATGTTTTTTAAAAAAACCCTCCAGAATTTTTACAGTCCATCGGTAATTCCCTTGCTAATGTTAAATAGTACACATGATCAAAGATGCATTAATTACCCGTGCTTTGGGTTACGCAGTTCATCGGTGGTCTGTTGGTAATTCTATCGGTAACCTGCAACTGACTTAGAGGACTTTAATTGACATCACCGACATGATATGTGAACAGTTCCCTCCATAGTTATTAAACTCGGCCCGGGGGTTGACCTGGCCAAGGGGCCGGGTTCCAGGTTTCATGGGTCACCCGGGTCAACTCGGGTCAACCCGAAAAATTTTAAAAAAATTAAAGTTATAATATTTCATATGAAAAAATCCATGTAAATATACGTTATACATATTGTAAACAATGAAGTTTAAAAGAATATTTTAAAAAGTTTTTTATCCCACATTAAAAAGATATTATGTTAAGCTTTTAAGTTGAAGTATTTAAACCAAAAAACATTTTTTATCTCACATCGAAAAAACATAACTTCTTTCTTGGGAACATAGAGTATATAAACTAATATGTTTCATATCTCATATTGAAAAGACATAACTTCTTTCATGGGAACATAGAGTATATATACGAAAGGGCTTCAAATCCTACATTGAGAAGATACTATGTTATCCTTTAAAGTTGAAGTATTTAAACCAAAAGGTTTTTTATCCCACATTGAAAAAACATGAATTTTTTCTTGGGAACATAGAGTATATATACGAAAGGGCTTCAAATCCCACATTGAAAAGATAATATGTTATCTTTTTAAGTTGAAGTATTTAAACTAAAAGGTTTTTTTATCACACATTGAAAAAACATGACTTTTTTCTTGGGAACATAGAGTATATATAGTTATATACTAATGAGTTTCAAATCCCACATTTGAAAAAAAAACCGGGTCTCGCCCAGGTCATAGGTCGACCCGCCAAGTCGCCCGGGTTTGACTGGGCTGTTGCCCCAGCTGGTCTTTTAGTAAACTCGGATTGGTATAGCCACCGGGTCGACCAGGTCCCAGTCGACTTGCCGGGCCGGGCCGGGTTTAATAACATTGGTTCCCTCGCATCTAGAATACACCGACGAACACAAGCCATTGATGTTTCCATCGGTAATATGCACAGTGATGACAGATTGTGTCTGTATTCCCTGTATATCCTCCCTGGAAATACTTAAATTGAAAGCTGCACGCATAACACTATAATAGGTGTTGCGATGTCGTGCTTACATAAATTAATTACCCTAGCTTCAAACACAACACACAAGATAGTATAGAACAAGCAAGGGGTCGATCCCACAAGGAAGATTTAGTTCAAATTTTTATGCTATACGTTATGCAATTGGGGGGTTTTGATTTGTGATGATCTAAACTAGCAAACAAAATCAATTGAAACTGAAATTTATTAAGAAAACAAACCTTGGTCGCAAGCACACATCCACCAACGGAAATTAGAACCGATCCTTGAAACGAAACTTCAATTTATATTCTGAATTTTTATCTTTTCTTAACGTTAGTTAATTAACGGATCTGCCATATACTAACCCTAACCAACAAATAATCACAATGTCCACTTTAATGATTTAGTTCAATGGCAACCCTAAGAACAACGAAACTTCAATTTATATTCTGAATTTTTATCTTTTCTTAACATTAGTTAATTAACGGATCTGCCATATACTAACCCTAACCAATAAACAATCACAATGTCCACTTTAATGATTTAGTTCAATGGCAACCCTAAGAACTAGATAAATTGATTGATCTCTTGACAACCAAGCTGTCTACAGCTTGTGTTCCTTTGTTTGAGTGTTCTCCCTAAGTTTAATAACATAGTTCCGCCACAATTATCAAGCTTAGTTACTTCACAAGTTCATATATCACAACTCCGGTTTTGATATCAAACTTAGCAATAGATTGTTCACAATAATAACTTAGAGTCCACTCTAGCAATTATCAACAACAATCATAGAAAATATGCATAGGAAAACAATCATACTCATTCATAATATAAATTGAAAATAAAAGGAAGGATAAATCTCACGATTCTTGGAATCCGAAGGTTTGTTGTGTCCTTGCAACCAATAAAACGAGCTTAGCCTTGCATATCTATGGAACAACTACTCTTAAAGATAGAAGAAAGCATTATTTCTGGTTTGTAGAGAGGAGAGTTTGTGTTTCTTCCTTCTAGTTGGCTGCCCCCTTCTCTTCTCTCATTCTTTTTATATTCTAGGAAACCCTAGTCTCTATTTTACAAAATAGTACTCCCTTAAGTAGACAATTTACATTTAAGTACTTCAATAAATATTTTACCAAAAACAAAGAAATAGCCTTGCATGAAATCTTCAAGCTTTGACTTAGAGGAGCTAAATTGCTGAAATAAAAACTTGGATATCGGTTTAGATGCTTTGGAACGTAATTTGGACTCGTTTCTTCACGAAACCTATTTGCTGGCAGAATTCAGTTATCATCTTTGAAAAATCATATCTACCTCATATGACATCGTTTTTTGCTGAACTTTTGAGCATTAATAGGAATTTGAGTCAGAAATCCAAAACAATTGAGTTGGCATCAATTGGACTTCTGTAGCTCCAGATATTCAAGTCGGAATGGACGAAGGTCAACATTGGCAGATTGTGATATTTGACTTTGAAGGCTGTGATTTCCATGCTCTTCCTTATTTTATTTTCTTGCCTTAGATGTCCAGAAAGGTATAGAGGTTAGATTTTTAATTCCACTAGAATCACTTCATTTTGACCTCTAGAACTCACGCTCTGCACAAAACATTGACTGAAGGTCAAATCTGTCAATTACCTCAAATTTACTTCTTTTTGCATTTTTCATCCAAAAATGCCTTCAAAACATAAAACAAAGAATATCAAGGCATTTTATATATAAAACATAGGCAAAACATTAATTAAATGTGGGTGAAACTATCAAATAATATGGTTGCATCAATAGGAGTTCACATAACAATTATAAAATAAATATTTCTTTGTATATAATTTTATCCATAAATATTATATTTTCTAATAGTTAGTCAGAATTACCATCTTCTTTTTCAATTGAATCGTCATCAGCTCCATCGCAATCTTCAACGTTGATAACATTGTTATCATCATCTTCATCGACTTGTGTTTATTCACTAAATCTCAGAACAACATTTAACTCCTCACGTCAACATCAACTCTTACTATTATCGAAGGCGCAAAAAATTGAATTTTTTTCTAAGTCAATCGATGGAGCAACTCGATATGGTTCAACCAACTCAATAACTTGAAAGACATCATCTCCCACACTTGTGTCTTCGTTCTCATCCTGAACAACCTCGACACGACCCTTGGGTTTCATTTTTAAAATAGATAACCAATCAACTCTTGAACAATCATTTCTAAAGAAAGATGTGTATGTGTAATAAATTTGCTGGCATTGCTTGGCGAAAACAAAGACATCGTTTACGTTGTGGAGTCTAGCTTTTGAGTTAATTTCAACCAGATCATAATAGCAGAATGGCGACTCCACTGGGAAGCAACCACTACCAGAAATTCGCTAAATATCGAGCTCCTAATCTAAGGAGTTCGTGGCCTTGCAGCAACACACGGCTCAGCTCACCGAAAAATACGACCACCTATCAACGGAGTACGCGCAACTCAAAGCGTCTCATGCAGAACAAAAAGCGGAGTCTGCACAACAAAAAGCGGCTTATGAACAGCTTCGCGAAATGGTCATGAACATGGCAACACATAGTGGAACATGTGCGCCTAATCCTTTTTGGCCGTATAACCACCAGCCTCCTCCTTCAGGATCTCCTCCTCCTCCTCCAGCTCCACCTTTATATTAATTTATAATAAATATTATTTACCTTTAAAATTTCATTTAATATTTTTTTTGAAACACATTCAGTTTGTAATGAATATTATTTAACTTTGATTTTTTGTTTTTGATGTTTAATATAAATTTTATTTGCATAATTGGTTTTTATTACCATTAATTTAAATAATTTTATATTATATATTCTAAATAATTGTTTTAAAAACAAATTTAGAAAAAACTATTACAAAGGGTTTTACCGACGAAATGAATCCGTCGGAAGTTGACAGTAGCATTCACCAACGCCTTTACAAGCGGATATATTCGGTCGGTATTTCAACCACTCACAGACAGATTTACCGACGAACTTAATCCGTCGGCCTTTGACAGTAGCTACCACACTTACCGACGACTTTACAGACGGATATATTCGGTCGGTATTTCATACACTCATTGACAAATTTATCGACGGTTTGTAGCTGTCGGTCAATCACGATATCACCGACGAAATAAAAATCCGTCGGTAGATTTCAAGCGGGAATATTTTTTTTTGGCGCGCAAATTCCGTCTGTAAAACCATCAGCAAATGGTTTTTTTTTGTTCTGATCGATATAGTGACGGAATGGGGAATCACCGACGAAAGGAAAGCCGATGGACGTAATCTGTCGGTGAAGACATCGATGATTTATTTACCGACAAACTTCTAATCACACATCGACGGAATATGTCCGTCGGTAAAACTGTGAAATCTTGTAGTGAACCTCCAGCAGCGCCACCATCAGCCTCTCACCATCTTCCTCCCCTGCTGCAACACTGTGAAAAAGGAGAAAAACAGCAACACTGGTTGCCACAACCTCTGAGCCGCGACAACTCCTCCACCACCAGCAGCGCCACCAACAACAACCACCACCATTAGAAATAGAAGAAGAAAGGAGAAGTAGGAGACAGAACCAGGGAGAAGAAGAAACACAGAAAAAAATAGAAACAAAGGAGAACAGAGTAGAAGAAAAAACACAGAGAAGAAGAAGAAGAAAGGCTGACCACCGTCCAAGATGTTCTCTAGTCAGCAACCGCCAGCAGCACCGCCTCGAAGCCATCGCAGGTCCGCCCCTGTTCCTTCTTTTTCTTCTTCTTCGCTGCACTGTCTCCACTGTTCACTGGGCCGGACAAGTCCGGCGCAACCTAAAATAAGTGAGTCGGGTCCAGCCTAGTCCATAAAAAAAATTCAAAATAACATTTCTGAAAAAATTTGTGATTTCCTCGCGTATTTTTCTACTAAATTTTGCTTAATATTGGTTTGTATTTTTATATCGTAAAAATACAAATCCAGTATTAAAATACCTGGTTTTCGTCAAAACATAAAAAAACATGTTTTTGTTTTCATGCATACGGCCAAGTCTCTCAAAGCAAAAAAAAAAAAGAATCATATCGTATTTTCATACAATAAAGAAAACTTCAAAAAATACGTTTTAACATGCATTTTGACTTTAATAACCAGTTTATTAAAGTCACGAGAACTAGGCCAATATTTCAAAAATTCCAAAAAACATTATTTTGTTTTCTTTTAGTATCTAGGGTTACGACCTTATACGTAAGATGTATTTCAGATATTAAATTCTTGTTTTGACGTTAGAATGATTAGGTTTTACCCAATAAGATAAGAATCTCCTTACAGATGAGGGCTTTTTTTGAACCATAGACAGACCAACAATTAGAAAACACCACAAGACCTTAGTTTTTTCATCAGACAATCAAACAATGCAGCCTACCTTAGGTAGGGCATAGTTGGGGTGCTAATGCATTCCCTTTACGCAACCAATCTCTGTGCCTGATCTTTGAGACCAGTTAAGGTTCCTAGTGACCAAAATACTAAGTGGCGACTCCTATTCTAATTTTCCACTAATAAAAGACAAGAATTCCTTGTCTCCGCATATTTGCTAGGTAGATACAAATACCTGAGTGAGAGTGGACGATCGCAGCGACACTGCACACGTGTGACAATACTCACTATGATATTGCAATTCAACGACCTCTTTTTTAATTTATTATAATAGTTAATTTCAAACTTCCTACAAGTCGATCCCTTAACAACAACACCACTGTTATATGTCTTTCTTCCATGCTCCTATTCTTTAGTATGAAACACATATCCATTGACAAAATACCCGTTGTAGCACTTCACTTTTCTTTCAGGATCCAGGCTTAGTAAAGACAATAAAGTACTAGCATTCCTTCCCATTTGATAAACCTTGTACATGAAGTACAATAATGAACACTAAACAAGAATTCTGTAACAAAATTAAGTACAATGATAGATAATGAGTTAGTGATAGTACTTCCATGTGTTTTGAATCACGTGAAAATTGTTCATCTTGTAATAAAAAGATTTGAGATTCCGTTAGTTGTGAGTTATTAGACAGTAAATATTGTTGATGTTGCCTATGAGGTTTTAAAAAATGTATTAGTTTGTGATATTATAATAGATAAATAGTCAATTCACAACTAAGTTTAAGTAGTATATATACTTGCCGAATAAAAAGTCTCAGTTTGTCGCAGTTAAATAGCACATAATTATGTGCTTGTTTGAATTCTATTTCAGACAAATATCTTCCTCTTACAACATTTTTTAGGTGTGGGTTGTCTAGGATTGGATAATATTGATAAGTTTCCACTTGAAGGCACTTCACCACCATCATCATATCGTGGAAAGCAATTGATTCTCGTTCTCAAATGAGGCTCGAAATAGTATGAGATAAATATTGAGATCTTCTCAACAATATATGCCTCACATATTGAAGCCTTAACATGCACCTTCTTCTTAACCTTTTTTCTTAAGATTGAAAAGGTATCTGCATGGAATTAAACAAATATTTTAAATTATAAAAAACAATAAAAATACATTAGCAATACATTCCATTTATAATATCTAACCTCTCGAATATCACATCTATCTATATTGGATCAGGCCTCCAACTTTGGCCTCATATGATTAATGTATGAGTAGATGCTCTATAGAGTCAAAAAAAGATGAAGGGAATATCATCTCAAGTTTGCATATTGTCTCGATGATATTCATTTCAAGCCTCTCAATTAGTTGTGTTTGCAACTTGCTGGAGCATATATCTCTAAAGAAATGACTGATTTCTGTTAGTGCATCTCATATTCCTTTCGGCAATAAATCATGATATGCTAGTGGAATGAGTGTTTACATAAACACGTGGTAGTCATGGCTCTTCATTCCATATAATCTGCATTCATCCAAATTAACCAACCTTGATATGTTCGAGGCATGACTATCGGGAGTCTTAAGTCATTGGTAGACTAGTAGTTGTGGATTATTCTCTAAGGCGAAGTTTGCTTTCGGCTTTGCGACCCATGACCCATAAAAAACCAACTCTTTATTTTTATGGTGACAAAACAATGCTATATCCATTCTAGCCTTGATGTTGTCCTTTTTCTTCCCCTTCACGTCCATGACCATGTTGAAAATGTTTTCAAACACAGTCTTCTCTATGTGCATGACGTTAAAGTTATGGCATAGGAGATTGGTCTTCCAATAAGAAAGCTCCCAAAAAATACTTTGTTTTACCTATTTATGGGTCAAACCAAAACCAGGAAACTTCTACTTACCAGATTAGAAACCAAACACAATATCACTGTACTCTGACACTACATCATGCTATTCTTCACCAGAAAGACATGGGGGTGCAACATACTTTTTAACTATGCCAGCAAAAAAATCTTTTTTATTTTTTCTGTACCTGTGATCTGTTGGCAAGAAACGCTAGTGGTAGTAAAAAAAAGATGTTTTACCCCCGTTTATTAGCATGAATGCCTTGTTTTCCATGCAGTATGGACATGCTAGTTTTCTATGCGTGCTCCAATCAGAAACCATTCCATAAGCTGGAAAATAATTGATAGTCCACATCAAAGCTACCTTCATAAAAAAATTTTGTTTTCTCGATACATCATAAGTCAAAGCCCCAAAGGACCACAATTGCATCAGCTCATCAATCAATGGTCGAAGACAAACATCTATATTCCAACTCGGACTGTTAAGATCGGGTATGACTGTAGATGAAAACATGAACTCCAGCCTCATACACATCCCCCGTGATAATTGTAAACTGTAAGTATAACCGACCAACTAGAATAAGGAGTAGCAAATGACCTGAATGGGTTGAATCCGTCTATACACAACCCAAGACGCACATTCCTTGATTCAACTGAAAAGTGAGGATGCACACTGTTAACGTGTTTCCATGCTTCACTGTTAGAAGAATGCACCATCATTCCATCCATCACATCATGTGATTGGTGTTATGTCATGTGCTTAATAGTCTTTGGTGACATGAATAACCTCTGCAATCTAGGTGTGATTAGCAAGTATCTAAGTTTTTAAAATACTACAAGAGTCTTTCCTATGCCAGTTCTGGGTTTATAAAAGGAATGCCCACATGTCATGCACTCAGTTAGCTCAACATTTTCAAGGCAGTACAACATAAAGAAGTTTGGACACATGTTAATTTTTAGGTATCCTAAACCGAGGGGTTTCATCATGGATTTAGTAGAGAAGTTTTCTTCTCGCTTGTTCCCTTCAGATAAAATGCTTCTCGCCATTTGATAATTCTGTCATAACTAGCCTCACTCAACCCATAATCATGTGCAACGATCGATAATTTACTATGATTTATGCAACCATCCTATAATGTTTCATCAGAATCTTTCAAATGATTAAAAAACCTGGTCACGTCTGTATTAGGTTCTTCTTCTACAATTGGACCGTGACTGACATTACCTTGATTCATTCTCATTGCATCCATAACCATATTCCTGTAAGGATTACTGTTGTCATTTACAACTCCATGCACGTTGCTAGCATTAGAAGGTGACCCCACCATCCTTTTGTTACGAACAAATAGTTTTTCGTGTGCATACCAACACATGTAATCCTCCATGAACCCTTTGTGTAGAAGATGCATCGTTACAACATCTAGATGAAGAAACTTTTTTATTTTTACACCTCCTGCATGGACACCTAATACCGCCTCTACTAATATTTCTC
>Ga0325403_1002227_pt1 | contig 17000 bp, 10 predicted proteins | sample PopdelMetagenome_19_FD_205665 | JGI IMG/M metagenome (GOLD analysis project Ga0325403, IMG submission 205665) | Populus deltoides microbial communities from Bellville, Georgia, United States - Xylem-PdKOR-R4 | ecosystem: Host-associated > Plants > Phyllosphere > Stem > Wood/Secondary xylem...
CTCTTTAATTTTCCTTGTTCATACAAATCAATAAAAGCATGCCTTTTATTCTAGGAGAAACTCGAAAATTACTCGATACAAGTACCAGTGTGGAAATCAGTAAGAAATCCAAATCCAGTAGTAGCTACCTTCATCATTGATTCTAAATCCACCCATCGTATAATATTGAAGGTGGACCCAGACATCCAAGTAGATAGATACAGCTAAATAGTACAATCATCATACCCAGGAAAAAAAATCGACGGGCAAGATTTTATGGCTTGTTCCTATGAGGAGGATTTTTCAGAATTTTCTGACTGGGTGGCCTCATTAGCTATCAACTCTGAAGATAAATAACAGATTTGTAAATAATTCAGGCTGAAGCGTGATGTTGTAAGAACAAAATTACAGTCCCAGCGACTCTTACGTCGGTTGCGAATTTGGAGAAAGGAAAAATGATGGACTTCGATGTGGAGGATTTTCATAATGAGAAGAGTTGCCTTGTCTGTTTGGAGGACTTCCAGGCAATGTCATTGGTCAAGCGCATGCCTTTTTGCCATATATTTCATGGGAACTGCATTGATAACTGGTTGCCTATGAGTCATTACTGCCATGAAGGATGGAGAATTCTGTAGTATTTTTCACATGGATGTTTGTTATGTTCTTGTGAAGCACTACTATAGATATAAGATGGTGTATGAAGGCCAGCTGTTCTTTCACTAGATAAATCAGGATATAAAGTAAAGTTCGAAAATAACTGTGTAGTTTAATTGACGCATCAATGAAAAATCCATCATTCATACGCCATTGTCACCATTATTCGAGCCTCAATGTGTTTAGGAACAGTTCTCATACCCATCATGATGCTAAAATAGCAAAAGCCAACAGCAAAACATTTGGCCAGGCTACCGATTATAAGGCCAAGAAAAACTATTCCAATTCCAATAGAAACAAGGCAACTGGGTTTTTAAAGTTAAAATGAACAGCTGTTGGTGCAGGTATCCATGCCCAGATTCAGCTCAACATGTCAGGCATCAGGTAATGGATTTACCAACCATGTAGAATAAGTATTTAGAAAGACGCTTCAGATTTCAATAAAGAACAATGCAACGTGACTTTCTTTGTGCCTGTCTGTGGATCCATGAGCATGCGCTTGGGTGCATGTGTTCGCTCGAGTCCGAACCCCTCCTTCGGATCAAATGCTGCAAATGTACGTAACTTCTACTTCGGAAGTAAATTTGGCCACCATTTATAAGCTTGAGCGACACCTTTCGGGTTTAGGTGGGGATAAATTCACTCATTGGTGTTATCACCAGAGACACAGACACATTGCCCATCTACAAATATAATGCCAAAATTTACAAGTGAAAAAGAAATATAATTGACGGACCTTTTATTCTGAAAGTTGTTGAACAAAATATGCGACATGGAAGATTCTAAATTTTATACGGAGTTTCTTATAGAGAAGATTCTAACTTGAGGCATATCAACGGTCCACCCCCCCTCCATCAACCTAAAAGACAGCTTTAGAAGCCCTTATGCGAGATTTCTGGCCCTCCAATCTTGCTTCAAGCAGCTTTGCCTTCAGTGTATTTTCCTTCAAGTCCCTTGTTAGTTTTGAGGAACATTCAGGCTTATCAAATTCTGGGGATGTTAACTTCGACATCCATTGTCGCACTGGACTAGCATGACCACCAAATACAGGTTGAGCACAAGCATCTTCCTTGAAATCACTGACAGGATGAATTTTATCACCCTCGGATGACAAGGAGTGATTTCTTGTTAGGGTATCAAGCACATAATTTGAATTCAATCCATGGATCACCTGTTTTGTTTTCCTTTTATGTTGACCATCTTGTTTGGCTTCATAGATATTGGATATACCTTGGCTCTCTCCACTTAATTCACTGTGCCCTCTATCTGAAAATTGTGTTTTGTTTCCAGCCATGTAGTCTTCAAACTGCACCTGGAAATGGGCTGGGTTATGAAACTTAGTATTTTCCCTTGATCCAGCCATTCTCTTCGTAGAATTTGATTTCACTGTTTTTTCAAGATGAATTTCTGAAGCATTATCTGCTTGTTGTTTAGAGTTGCCTATAGTTTGTCTTTTACTTGCACTGTTTAGCTCGAAACAATGTGAATCACAGTCAGTAGAATCATCATCAGCTGCATCTTGAGGAGCACTTGCAGCCTCATTCAACAGAAAGGATTCCCGTCTTGAGCAGTTTTTTATCCCCTCCTTTTCAAAGTTTCCATCTTTCTTCAATTCAATTGAGAGTCTAGCTTGGAGAAAGGTTTCAATATCGGGACCTAATTTGTCAACAATTGTATTCTTTTCAACAGGATCGTTTTCAGCTTCTGCTAGTTCCATTTGCATCCGCTCATCAAGCCATGCTTCTGAAATATGGAGAACCAACCGGTCAGTTTTTTCCCTACCTACACTATCCATGTCAGATTTGTGCCTAAGGGACCGCACCTCTTGCTCATAATCTCTTATTCCTTGGGCAAACTCATCACACAAATTTTCCAACAAAAAACATGTTTTCCTTTCTCTCTCGAGCTCTTTTAAAGCATTACAGAAAGAGTATTTTACCTCAGAAAGCTCTCGAGCTAGCTTCCGGTGGAGGCTCTCTGAGTGCTTCCTTAACTTCCTCTCATCTTTCAGCTCTTCTTGCACTGAATGAACAGCAGATTTGATTCGATCTTGCTCCTTGTTTTTCCTGATAACTTTATCTTCTGCAAGTTGCTTCATTAAGTTGTCCATTTCTTGTCTATTTGCTTGCTTCTCTTTCAGCAAATCCTTTATTTGTGACTGAGAATGACCCAGTTCCATCTTTAAAGCTCTTAACAATGACATATTGGATGCTTGTTGTTCTTCAAGACTCCAGATCCGATTGAGTACCTTGAGCAACTCCGTTGATGTCTTAAGACTATAACTTGACTCTCTCATCCTGTCCCTAAAATCTGAAGAACTAGTAGGGGTAACTGCAGGGTTATAAAGTGCCACCTGTGGAAAAGAGCCACTTCAAAATTTGTTACAGAAATACAAACAGGGGAAAACAAAAGGAAATAATTCAGGGAATCTAATGATAATAAAAGAAATAGTGACACTAAGCAATGGAACTTCTCATGGAGTTCAAATTAGAAACATAAACAGTGTCCTTCTCGGAAGCATGCTAGATTGAATGAGAACCATTAACAAGATAAAATGCCTAGTTCATCAATTTCCACTTCAGTATGACTACTATGATTTTGGGTCCTTGAATTTCTTCTGTTCATGAAAAGCAACAACAAAAAACAGCACATCAGTAGTCTCAAGTTTTATTTGAACATGACTGGTAATCAGATCCTTTTTATTGTACAGATAACTTTTCTCTGGAAAATTTCAAATTACAGGAATTACATAGTAGGACATGTTTAAGTTTTAGTTAATACTGTGAGTTTTATGTAGCAATAGCATAGCTGTCTAACTGATGATTGCAAAGAGAAGATCAGTAGAGGCATTCAAGTTCATTCCGTCAGTCTATATCAACAGACAAGACAATTTCCTAATCAAGATTCCCACAGTTACTCCATGGTTCGTACATAGAGGGAAACCGTGTCCTAGAAGTCACGTTTGAACTTCCGCGGATTGCTGAATTTACAAAAACTCATGGGATACTTAATTCCCACTTCTTTTAATTTCCTATGTGCACAAAATCAATAGAAAAACTGCAGAGGGATAAAGGGAGGAGAACACATATATACCTCCATTGGGCCATCACAACTTGCAGGTGATAGAGGCCGTAGAGCATTACCATTTCTTCCATCTGGTCGATGGTGTTGTATCAATGACTTGGTAACATGTTTCCTCAAGGGACTAGCACTTGCTGGCTGGAAATATAAGCACAAGGATTAACTAATTTGTGAAAATTACAAAGCTAATTTATCATTAAGTAAGGATCCGTTGACAAAATATGTAAAAGCCTTGTTTCCCGAAAGGAAAAATAAAACCCCCCTAGATAATGACTGCAATTCCTATGTTAAACAGGAACTCCAATGTATTCTTGCTCATCCAGTGCAAGAGGGATTTTCATCTTCAAGGAACCAAACTAAGAACATCAATGGCAAAGACATGTATTCTACCAAAACAAGAAAAAGATATCATTTATTACCTCAAAACATTTGATATATTACCAGAAGAAGGAAGACACTTCACCATATAACAAGAATCAGATTTGTACGTAGATTTGTACGTTTTGACGCCCTTATATTAAGACTATCACAGCAAGTAGCAAGCAATTTTACACTCAATGAAGATCCAAATCCGGTACTACACAACAGCTAATCGCATAACCAAAGGAAAATAAAATAAAATAAAATGTGATATGATATAATAAAAATAAAAAGAGAACCACCAAGACATCAACAAGCAGAAGCCTGATAAAATTGTCAGGAGAAGGCCCAGGTAAAATTAGGAGGCGGCATGTCTTATTGCAATTGTATTACCTAGAAGTAAAAGGCTGAAACTATGGAAGCCACTAACACATACAGAAACTCAATTTGGAGTCCAGAAGATGAATTTAGGAAAATGAAGTCACAAGACCCCAAAGAATAAGCTTTTCAACCCAATCATAAACTACCAAATTGGAGCATGAATACAACGAATTTGTCTGTGGGCCACCAGCAAAAGAGTAGAAATCATAAGATAAATCAATTAAAATATGTTTTTAGAAGAGGCAATCTGCGAGTAACAAAGCCAAAGGCAACAAGAAAATAGGAAGAAAAAAGCAGCCAAGCCATCAGACTCGAATAATGCTCTTTTCTGCATTAATTGACAGTTCCAGTTCCTCAACTAAAATGCCAATAATATACTACTAAAAGATCAAGAAAACAGACCAACCAGAGCACAGGACAAACAAGCATGCAAGCAAAAAACCCCCAACCACCTAACAAGTAGAGGCCTACAAAAATCAAAATAAGTTGGTAACGACAAAAAGAAAAATCAACTAGATAAACCAGCCAATCACAAAAAAAAAAAAAAACACAATTTCTTTCGAACTCAGTCATAAACCCCATCAAAATTTAAAAAAAAAACGAAAAAAAAATGCTTAGAGATAGTCAAACCTGATCAGGGGGGCTATTAGGAGGATCAACTAAATGAGTACGTGGCTCAAAGGCCTTCTTATCTTGGTGGTGGCGGCTCGGGTGAGCTCTTCTATGACCAAGATTCTTGTTCATTTTAGACACTGAAAGGTGAACTTGGGGTTGAATCTCCCAAAAATTGGCACAGAGCTTTCTAGCAGAGACAGTAGTGGTAGTAGTATTAAGGAATTCTTGAATGGGGTTGCCGTTGTTGTTGTCATTTGGAGAAGGAGAGAACTCAAGTCTCCAAGTGGGTGATGGGGTAGATGGGCCTCCTCTTTTCCCTACCTGCAGTACCATCCCTCCTTTCAACTTTTGTTTACTCTTCAATATCTCTACTTTCTTTCCTTCTCTCTCCACACCTTTTTCTTTTCTTTCCATTTCTCCCTTCAAGTTCCTAACTCTGGGTTCTTCTCTGTTTCACTCATCTAGCTTGGTCTGCAATTTCAGTCTGAGTGAAGTTTGGTCCTTGTGTTTGTGTGTTTCTATTACTGTGACTTGTAGCTACTAGCTAGAGCTGTTAGCTTGCTTCTCCTTACAATGTTTCAAGTTCTGTCTTCTGTGTTCAGTGTCTGACTGAAAGTTTTAACTTTACATGGGACCTTCTGGCTTTTCCGCTGTTTCAAGTTTGTTGTCCTTTGCCCCTAAACTCTAGCCACCTAAGCTCTCAGGCTGAGTTGGATTCCAACTCTTTCATTATAGAAATGTGCAAGATCCAAATGGCATGCAATAGAACGAGATGCGAAAAAATATAAACATTTGCAATTGCTTGTCTGGTAATCTTTCCTAAGCTAAGGCATGAATTGCCTTATCTGTAGACAGCTATATTTCAAAATGATTCGGAAGAATGAATAGTCCTGTGCCTCAATTCCGCATTCGACACAATTTATATGCTACCGATGCACAAACTTTTAATTATGACGGTGCCTCGAAGTCAAAAAAAGGCAGAAGCATTTGTGGACAGTCAGACCAACAAAGTAAAACTTCTCATGTTACATCACTGTTTACACAATCCAAATTGTCAAACCATTTGGAAACATTTCTCCTTTCTTGTCAACATTTTTGCTCGGTCCTTCGCTTGTTTGTACCATAGAGTCCTAAAACCATAGGATGTGACTTTTTGATTTTGAATGTTGAGTCAATGTTTAATAATTAGTTTTTAATTACGTTTTTAAAATCATTCAAAAAGAATCATTTTGATTAATGTATAAATTTGTTTGAAGACAGTGGTTACCATTGTATTAATAAAAATATATTAGAGGATATTAATTCTACATCTATTTGCTTCCCGTCAACATTTCCTTATCATTTTTTTATAGATTTGTTCTCCATGTTATAGACATTGCAGATCGATGTCATGTGCTAGGCCAACTGGTTAAAAATTGCAGATGCTCTATGACCATGATTGATGGACACTGCTTTATTTTCTCCAACTCCTTTGAGTCAATAAATTTAACGATTCTTTTTTAAATCAACACAGTAAATTAAGATTTTTTTTTAATAAAATAACACCGTTTGAAAAGATTAACTTCCTTAAAGCACACGGAATTTACTAAATGTGGAAAAATAAGTGCAAAGGAACTGAATCTTCTTCCATCTTGTATACCAGATAAAAATAAAGAAAGCCCCGTCTTAGCGCCAATCATACTCTCTCGCTATTCTTTTCAAGATTTTCATAAATACAGTCGACCAACTTCGAGCCCTTAGAGCTAAGCAAAAGCTATTATGTCTTCCAAGTATAAGATCTTCCTTGATGAGGATCTTACTTGATCACAGGTTGCAGAGCTTAAACGCTTCAGAGAGCTGGTTGCGGCAGCGTGTCTTTTAGTCTATTGACAATTACCTTAGTCATTCTCTTAAACTTTTCATGCAGATTGCCTAGTTTGCCCAAATTTAACTCATATGACATCTACGTGTCTCTTCTCGAAGAACTATCGAATTCTAACCTCATTTGAGATGCTATGACTGAAACATAGGAATAAAATCGCTGGGGGTAATGATGCCTAAATCCTTCTCTTGGAGCAGTAAGCTAAAACTTTTAACCATGCGGTTCATGGAATAGTGTGACACGCTTGACCACCTATGATGCCGAGCCTGGTTAGGAACCTAGGACGAGGGAGATCAACCTGGTTGGCTGCTTTTTGGTGCATCGGCATGTTACCCATATAGACCGATGTAGGGCTGAGCCACAGGCCCACAGGTGAAGAAATATCTGTGCAAGCTGTCCAACAAGAAGCCTGTCAGAGACGAAACCAGCTTGTGGTCCATAGCCCTCTCGTGCTGGCGTTACAAAGCTTTTGTTTGGTTGTTTATTTTAAGGATGTACTTTGCTTAATTATGCCGTTAAGCTGCCAAATTTTCAGATTTCAAGGGACAGTTGACAGTCAAATCTGAGATTTATGACATGCAGTTTTTTATGTTTATTATAAAAATTAGAGAAGAGGAATTCACAGATTTCTAAAGAGCAAAGTGATTGTCATACAAATCTGATGATAAGAAATCGTGCCCTCCGTTTCGCCCAATCAACGGTGGAAATCAATTCGTGCCTCGTAAAATCATCATTGCTAGCACAATTTAAATTTGTGTTTCTTAACATGAATGGTAAAAATAAGAACGTGTTTTAAATTTTTGTTTTCTCCATTCAAAGAGTATTTTTAAAAAATTTTAATTTTTTAAATTATTTTTTTATAGTTTTAAATCATTTTAATATGTTATTATCAAAAATAAATTTTAAAAAATAAAAAATTATTATTTTAATATATTTTAAATAAAAAAATATTTTTAAAATAATCATTATCACAATTCCAAACAATAAATAAAAGTAATATGTTTATACATGCATATATAAGCAAGGGGTTATTTATGATAACCCGGATTCATTCAAACCGAAATTTAATCAGTCAAATTATATTTTTTTTCCACTATATCCTATCTTGTTTTATGAGGAAGAAAAAAAAAATCAATGTACAGTGATCCACAATGATCATTTTATATAAGTTATTAAAGGGTAAGAATTGAATCAAAAAGCTTTTCATATTTTAAGCAAAGTTTTGGGTTTAATATTTTATTATTGTCGGTTAGTGAATGACTATATTTTTTTTAAATGATAATTAATTCTTAATCAATCTTCATTGTATAATCTTTTTCGATAAGTTGTGTGAATAAATTGACAACAGGCAACAGAATGGCCTCGGATAACAATCGATCGGTACCAATGCAATTTCCCCGACTGATATGGCTTAAAAGTGTTACAAAATTAAGAAGCAATTATGATATAATATCGCAAAAATGAATTAGAAAAGGTTAGCATATCGCTCGGGGGAAACGACCGACTAACCCGACTTGAAGGAGCAGAAAGAACCTGGATCGATAAAGAAAATAATATATACTTGACAAACAGCTGCGTCAAGAAAGTAGAAGCATATATAATCAAACATAAATCAGTTTCCAAAATATTGCAATCAAATTATCTTCAGACAGCAACCGAGATTATATAGTCCTTCAAAAAACAATTCCCTGACAAATCATCATCATTATTAACTGCTGCTTCTGCCCTCCTAGTTTTTCTCTCCCAAATTATGCCAAGGCTTTAATCATGAATAATAATTTAATCCAAATTCTAAGGATATTTACCTAACCCAACCTAAATAAATAGATATTTTTCGTACTTGATATATAGTAAATAAGATATGGATATTATCAAACTCAATCTAAAACCTCTCATGACTTAACCTGAAATGTATATTTATATTATGTAAATATATTTATAGAATATTTATATTTTTTAACACAACATGATATATATATATACACACACATATTAATATTGACATAAAACACACACATATACATATATATATATAATATTTATTATTTAATATATATATTAATTATTTTATATTTTATTAATTAATAGATATATAATAGTAGATAATAAATACTGATTAGATGATAATTTATAAATATTTAAATTTATTAATCAATAAATATGATACAGAAATAAAGAAATCCGACCGCAGGGAACATTGTCATCCCGAGCCTCTGTATTTTTGCTGTCTATCCTTCCTGTCTTTCAGTGTCCCTGGCCCAGATCTGGCGTTGGCTTAATGTGCCCTTTAATTTCGGTCCCATCAGGGCAGTTGTGATTTGTTAGTTCTGATATTTTTTCTGTTTCCTTTAGAACTGTTTTGGTGCCGTGGAGGCTTACGAATTTATGGATCTTAAACTCGAACTACGATGCCATTAACTGTAAAAAAAATAAAAAACTTTGAAAAGAAATAAACAATGAACTGTTTCATAGAGAAGGAAAGACTCTCCTCCCTTCCGCCACCAAAGCCATCTCCAACAGGAAAGCTATATGGAGAGGGGGGGGAACTAAAATAACTCAATATTTATTGGAGAAAATTATATGAAAAAATTTAACTATGTTTTATCTTTAAAATTGTTTCTATTTCTTTCATCATTTTATATAAAATACAAGATAATTTGATAAAATAGTTTTTTTCATTGGAGTATCACTTGAAAAAAGAAGAAGCTAAATGACACTATTCAAAATGCTGTAATAATCATTTGACTTTTAAATGGTTTTTGCCATTAGAGATACTCTGAACACTGTTTTAAATAAGAAAAAAGGAAATAAATCAATAATCATCCAGATATTGCAAATTGACAGAGCCATATTGCTTGGTAATGAGATCAGCTGTCCCTGTGTTCCCAAGTCATCATGTTGCGTGTCCCATTTCCATAATGAATGATAATTTGTCTATAATATGCCTATGCAGATGGTCAAAAACTTGCACGGCACAGAACGGTCCATGGCCCTGTCAAAAAAGAGTGAAAAAAATAATAATTTTATGCCATAACAAGGAGAGGGAAATCAAAAAACAGAAGAAGAAAAAGAAGCAGCAGCAGCATGGAGAGGCAAGTATATTGTAAGTCTTGATTTCTATGGATCACAATTTTTAACAATATATGTGGTGCATGATAGGAGGAATCCAATTGATCATGCCTGTCCTGAGAGAAATGCAATGTGAATACAACAACTAAATAAGAACAGGATAGGAATCTGGGTACTTAGGATTAAAATTTGAAAAATCCAAGCATTCATTGCTAAAAAAAAAAAAGAAGGAAAGAATGAGAATGTAAGCAAAAACCCTTCTCAAATTTGGTTGGTTGAGCTTGAGGCTGACTGGATTTGGATGACTGTAGGTCAGCAAGGGCTGCTTTCTTTACCTTCTCATTCAATCACATGCAGGGGCAGAATGTTGAAAATTCATGCGTTGCTAGGTGTTAACTTTCGTATAATGAGATGAAATGCAAGAGAGCACTACAGAGGGATGTCTGATTCGGACAATTTGGTTGCAGTTCGGTAAGAAAGTTCTTGACTTTGCTAGAATGCACTACATCTATATGCCCACGGAATCTCCAATGAGTATGAAGAACACTGATAATAACATATAAATCATCCTATAGACAGCACTTTGATAGTTATTCCACAAGCATGGATGTCTTACGTGCCAAAGGTTGAGAATGTCCTCATGTAATAATTCATGTCGAGAGATGGTAAAGTAAACAGAACTTACCAGTTGCAAGTCCACAAATATCAGCAGTCCACATGAAAAATTAGGCTCATAAAATCTTGGAAGCGAGAAGCATATGCCTTGGGATTCACTGTAACAATTGACTTGGAGTCGTACTTGATTGACTTGTAAGCATGTTCAAGGCGCTTAGCCAGATTGTAATTCTGAAATATATCAACAATTGAGAAATATAACACAACGTCGGCGCACTCCAATCCTCCAGCGCTTCGAGTGGATGGCACATGTCCTGCTTTAATCAGTTTTGATCGGATAGTACGTGCTGGCATTCCCACACCTAATCTAAATTTAGAACTGCAATGGAACCATGGCAAAAAGTATTTCATCAATGAAGATACTATTTAATCCCAGATTATCAAGTTCATCTCCAGTAGACAAGTGGGGGAAAACAAAGAGAGGGCAAAACCACCCCTGGTTTCCTTTGGATAAATTATAGACATGATGAAACTGGGCTCTTTCATGGACAGGCTAGTGAACTTTCCATTCTACCTGCCCTCCTCCATTTTAGTTTTTAAGCAGTGGATAGTCTTTGAATAGAATAAAGTGAAATCATAATGGCACACACAAGCACGCGCGCGCGCGCGCACTGTGTGCGTGCGTGTGTGTGTGTGTGGAGTTTTTGTTTGTTGTTTCCAGATATCTCAATCGCTCAGATTCGAAGCAATTTACTGTCAAGTGTGTCCAAAAGTGTGTGTGTGTGGAGTTTTTGTTTGTTGTTTCCAGATATCTCAATCGCTCAGATTCGAAGCAATTTACTGTCAAGTGTGTCCAAAAGAAACAGTTCAAATTCAGATTTTGAGATGAAGAAAAATCTTGAATATGATCCTGAGCTCAACTTTCATTGTTTCAGTTATGCTCTTTGCCAGTTTAAATTTTGATCTTCTTCTTGGGAAGGATGTGATCAATGGTAAATTCAAGCTCATGTTCATCTAAATGGAACCACTCCCAATGAACCCAAACAATAGAAGAGACTTGCTAATGGTCAACTAAAGTAATGTAGATAGCCTATCATTCATTCTGTGAACTGCATAATTGTTGGGTGGAAGATGTTATTTACCTATCAAGCTCTTTGCTAATGTCAGAATAAATTGACTGTGTTCCCTCAACTTCTTCTGAAGAGCAACTTGAGATTCTATCGCTACCAAAACTTCTGCTATCAACTGAATTTACAGGAGAAGAGTCTCCATAGCCAGTATTCTGGACATTGGAATTTCTGCTATCATTCGAATTCATAGGAGAGTGGCAGGAGGATGTAACTTCGCTATAGGAACTTCTGCTATCAACCGAATCTGTAGAAGAATAGAAAAAAAAAATTCCTCTGTTATTTCGTTTTGTAATATGGTCGCAATTGAATGCTGTGTTAAAGTGAAATCATTTTATTCTTCATTTCATTTCTAAACTCAGGTGCAAACTTTTGAGGAAGGGAAACATACTCAGAAGTAAACTTGTAAAATATTTTCCCCTAAAATATTTGGCTTAAAAAATATTTTTTAATGTTGGCGGTGGTTATTGTGATGACATGAAGGTGATGGTGCACAAGACGGTGGTGAGGTAGTTGTGGTGGTAATAGCAAAAAAAAATGGTAAAAAAAAAAATAATAAAGGATGAAGTAAGTAGTGAGATGATCGTGGTGGTGATGCAAGAGGAGGTGGTGGTGGTTGAATTAGTTGAAAGATATTGTAAGTAGATTATTATTCGCAAAATATTTTACGGAATTTTATGAGCTAATAATATTTTCTAGCAAATAAATTAAATTTGAAGGTTGAGTATAAAATATTTTATATTAATCAGTTTCCTGTAAAATATTTTATGACAAACAAATACAGGAAAATATTTTTAAAAATAAAAACAAGAAAATTTTAAAAATATTTTATCATAAGATATTTTACGCGACACTAAACTAATTAACAACTTAAAATGAAACACCTCTTAGTATGGATTAAGGCTTATTGAACATCATTTCTCTATATTCTGAGAAATTATAAAAAGAGTATGAATTGAAATGCAAATTCTGCAAACAGCACATTGGTATCAACCAAGAGTGTAAGAATTGAAATGCACATTCTACAAACTACACAGATATTCTTTGTCAAATTCAGGGTGTGAAAGTGAATAACATCACAGACCACTGCTTCAGTTCAGTTTCATTAGATGGTCAATGCGGTTCTTTTATCAATAAATTTCCTATTCTCTTCTTTATCAAGTACCAAAACAATGTAAAGAGATTAGGAGGGGAAATCACCTTTATGTTGAGGTGGCAAAGCTATACAAATCAAAAGACTGTAATCCATTATACCCTGAGCTTCCAAAAACTCACAATCATGCTTGATTTGCCTGTAAAAGTAAAAAAGGGGATTAAAACTTAAATTCATAGATAACAAAAGGGTAAACAATCAATGCCTAAAGGCTTGAAGGTTACGACAAATTCCGAAGGGTTTTTACAGTTTTTTAATTGCATTTAGTAAGTTTCCAGGTGGAACTACAATTAGCTGTGTCCGTAAAATTGATCTCCACAATCTGAAAGTCCAGTTCCAGATCTGGTTTACCTCGCTTTGTTCTCTCTTCAAATATTTGTTTGTATTTCAAACTAATGTGTCGAGAAAGAACTAGAGTAATTGACATACCCTAAGAGTTTTTCTCGGATCAATGGATCTAGGTAAAAACGAAAACCGAAGTCCATATCCTTTAATATGATGTTCTCTTTGGCTCTTGGTTTGTTTATTTTTCGTCCTTTCCACGAGCCTTTCAGATCAAAAACCCTGAATATGCTAGCATCTGATGGAATCACTCTGGAATAGACAGAAAAGTAAACCTGCTCACAAAAAGTCATGATTAGTGCAATGTAGCAACTCAAAAATGTTTGTTCCAAAACACAAGGGAAGATCTGTGGGAAATTTTTTTATCAGGTTTTGGCTCTTTCCACTAACTTTGTTTCTTCACCAAGGCAATAATCATGTGTAATAAAAGTGCAACCTATAGTGCCCATCATAACTTCAAATGAAATCGGACGTCTTAGGCCACCCAGCAATAGCATTATTTTCGCTTTAAGTATTCTAATTCAATGGACAAGAAACTGCAAATGAAAACATAAGAAATTGTTTTGTAAACAGTGACATGTTTTGTGATTCTTACCGGAGAAAGGATTTTTTGTTTGGTCTTGACATGTACACACATATAAGAAACAGAGAAAAACACATTTTCTAAATCCGTGGACATGAAAGCTGTTTTTTGCGTCTGTGGAGGAAACAACAAAATGAAATGCGATAGAATACATACATCACGCACGCAAATTAGAGGATGGTGCATGACCAATCAGACGATGCATGGACCATCCATTTTCTAACTGGATTTATTGGATTTTTTACCAGGTTGAAGGGTGACGGGTTTTTTTTACTTCAACGTTGTATGAGGTATGAGGTGTAACTAGCTTATCAACCCAGTTTAGAGTGAATTCAATTGATTTCCAGCCAGATTGACCAGGTTAAGAGGTGTCCATCATCTATGATTTCAACATCTTTGAGTTGATGTTGTTTGTTCCGCTGTTTATATACCTCGTGTGTAACAAAACGCTTTGTAATATGCAAGTAATGCTGTTTGATGTAAGAGAGTTGAAATGTTCTGTACCTTAGGACCACCAATTGGCTTCATATAGTGGATTCCATATAAGATGCTTAACAGTGAATCACGGTTCATTTCAAGATGGAAACAATAGCTTGGAAGCACACGCAGCATTACCTACAAATACAAGTGTGGTGAACTCTATACTTCTAGTAATGGAAAAACAAAAAACTGAAGCCAGTGAATATTCATCACCATAATCAAGTTGATAACACAAATTTGAAAGCCATAACTTAATCTTCTGATGCAAAAAAAAAAAAAAAAGATGAATTAGACAAAAATAAACAAGTTTCTGCCCTGCTAATAATATTTCATTTGTTACTACACTAGCAGGACAACTCTGAAGATTAATCTCTTTACCTTCTTTTCAGATTTTGGCACGATTCCTATAACAAGGCGGTCATCAGTGCTGACAGGGATCACACGAGTATCCTTTCCTGCTGACAATATCTCCCTTAGGGTCAAATCTGAACGTATCGACATCATGTAATCAGAGCGATCAATATTTCTGAGCTCTTGTATGCGTCTGTGACAAATAAAATAACAGTAGTGTCAGCTCTAGACCTGGAAAGCTATAATAAGTGTCTACAGGTAGGCCTAGATTGTTTGCATCGTATCAAAGGAGAACTGTGTTTCTTCACTAATAAATAGCTGAATTTAAGCATGGAGAAATATAAAAGAATGTATAAAAACAGACAGACAAGACAGGTATGAATGAAAAGAAAAATCTGTAAAAGAAAAAGGACAAAAAAATAACCTGAAAACATCGGGACAGTAATCCTTGCATTTATAATCACTATACACGCGATCATCAACGCGTCCGGAATCCTGTTTGCAATATCGTATCGTGTTCCTTTGAGCGTCCCTGAATGCCAGAGAAGGAAGGTCTTTGAAATGCATCGCCATTTGCTGCCCTTCAAAATGCCTGTTCCGTCAATCAGAATGAAATGATCCATTTCGCTTATTGGAAAGGTGTCACAGGTTACAGCAAAAGGTCAGTGAATGGGAATGTCGGAGCTAGTCAACGTTCTTTATACTAAAATCAATCAGGACAACAGCGCGACAAATTCTCTATTTACCATTTTTTGGGACGATTCCCAATTTTCTACAATAACGTAGATAAACTACCGAATTACACAAGACAAGGGGAAAAACAAATCAAAATTCTGATTAAAAAAAATGGGAATTCCATAAACTAGACTGAATATCAATACCAAAAAGTCAATCTTGAATTATGATCATAATGAACCCACCAGAATTGCAAAACCCTAAAATGAATTCACTGGATTTGTCTCGCCCAAATCAACAAAAAAAAAGCGAAAACCCATCAACAAAAGAATCACCAGAAAGAGAAAAATACAAATTAAAAATTAACAATAATTAAGAAAATAAATTTGCAGAGATTACCTTCAAATATATATTGCTTTTGTTTCTGAATCTCATTTCCATATCCCTTTATATGCCCTTTTCATATATTTTGATGACCAGCTTATTTGAGTTGTGGCCGTTTTGCCACTTCCGAAATCTACGCTTGTTTATTTAAAAATATTGGTTTTGAGGTCCTTAATAAGACTCTAGAATTCATCCTCTTTAGACGCCAGATTCTATTCTGGAAGGGTTGTTAACAAGATTCCAGCTATTCCTTTCTGTTACAAGTTACATTTGACCATGGGCGCTAGCACAATCGTGCAGTCTGTTCTAACTTTTAAATGTTTGCCTGCCCTGCTAAATTTAACAAAATCAGATAGCTGAATCATGATAAGATGAGATAAATCCTACTCTTAAGTTGGGTGGTTCTTATGGTTGTGAGTTGTAAATTTCCAAAGTTCTTGCAGCAAACTGCCTTGGACTATTTCCTGTCTTTGCCGGTGTCAGAAGGTTAAGCAGTTGTTTTATCATATGATTTTGTCGAATCATATAGATGGTGGTGTTAGTTGGGGCTGGTAAAATTAGCTCTAGCACGTTCAAATCGTCCAATATTGTCAAATAATTTGAAATGCCGTGCCCTCTTTTTTTCTAATGTCATTGTGGGAACCATGAAATCCACTCCTGTGGTTATTGAAGAAAACAAATAAATTGAGCTTATCAACAACAGTTCGGTATTTGGAACTGTATCGTGCTTTGCTGGATATTTGAACTGATCATTACACGAGTGTTATTAATTAACTCAAATATTATGGGTTGGATCAAACTAAGTGCTCTCAAAACTTGAGACTTGGTTTGATTCTACCGGAGCTGACATCGTAAGTCCTTCGTATTATCTAGAATTAGTTGCAATTCCCAGTAAATATGTCAAGTAATTAATGTCTTCGATAAGAAAAACACAGTCTATCATGTAAGGCGACTAAAATGTTGATACCAGTTTATTCATTGAATCTGAGTTTACTAAAAAAAAATTATTTTTATTTTTTGATTGACATTTAATAGTTTGATTAACATTGGTGGTTATTTTATCGATCTCGGCATTCTGCATTCTAAATTCACCCTCGAGTAATGTACCAAGGATAGTCAACTGCTAATCTTTAACCTCTAATGCCTCGTGAATGCCGCTTATGCACAGTGCAGCAGCAGCCGCCTTGAAAGTGATTTGTTTGTCTCTCAGAGAAATTCAACAAATACTGAAGCCATGGAGAAAAACATGTTGGCTTTGCTTGCCTGATGCGGTATATTATATGCTGATAC